>Ga0302279_10000716_pt1 | contig 48785 bp, 32 predicted proteins | sample III_Bog_N3_3_FD_194541 | JGI IMG/M metagenome (GOLD analysis project Ga0302279, IMG submission 194541) | Peat permafrost microbial communities from Stordalen Mire near Abisko, Sweden - III_Bog_N3_3 | ecosystem: Environmental > Terrestrial > Soil > Wetlands > Peat | place: Sweden: Abisko... | reverse complement strand
AAGGGGAGAGGGGAAGAGAAACGCCGTGGTCCCCCTCTCCCCTTGTGGGAGAGGGGGCTTGGGGGTGAGGGTCGCGTTTCGAGAGCTGACCCAATCAATAGACGTTTGCTCTAGCGCGCGAGGCGAATGACCGGGCCCGCTTGCACGCGCACCTCGCGCGCGTGCACCACGTCGCCGTCGAGGACGTAGGCGCCCCTCGTCTCGTCCGCGAAGCGAAGCGTGAGCTCGCGTGCGCGCGGAGCGTCCACGTGGCCGCGCCCCCGCAGCTTCTTGCCGGCGAGCACGAGCGGCATCTGCGGGCCGAGGGCGCGAGGGCCGAGCGGGCTGGCCACGGCGTGGAACGCGTCGAGCGCTTCCCCCGCCTGCGGCGTGACCCACATGTGAAGCCCGACGTCGCGCACGACGCTCGCGAGCACGAGGCTCCACGCGCGCGCCCTCGCTACGCTTCCATCCACCGTCAGCGTCGCGGCGACCGGGTCAAGCACGCGCCGCGCGAGCTCGCCCCCAACGAACGACTGCGCGAACACGCGCGCCACGATGCGCGCAGCCGCGCCGTACCCGGGCGCCGCCGAAGCGTAGTACTCGTCGAAGAAGCTCGCGACGAGCCCCGCGCCGAAGATGAACCCGATGCGATCGCCCCCGCGGTCATCGGTGACGCGCAGTGTGGGGCGTGCGTCTTCCGCGCTCGGGCTCGCGCCTTCTGCCGCGGCGGCGCGAACGATGGCCTCTGCCTCACGCGCCCCCCACCCCCTCCTGCCCGCGCGGCACCAGTTGCGCGCCACGGTGCCCACCGTCCCTCCGGGCGCGAACGCCAGCGGAGGGAGCGCCCCGTCGCCGAACGCGCGCGCGAGCGCCGTCACCCCGGCCATGTACGATCCGTCCCCCCCGGCGAGGATCACCCGAGAGCTCCCGCGTGCTGCGATTGTGCGCGCTACGGCCTCGAGCTGCTCGAGGGAGGTCGTCTCGTGCACGCACACGCCCGTCTCCCGGGCCGCAACGAGCAGCGCGCGGCGAATGGGTCCGTCGCCGGCGAGGTTTCGCGCACGGCGGTTGAGCACGAGATCGATCATCGCGAGCGCGCTCTCGCCGCTAGCATGAGCGCTCGAAACCGGCTAGCTGCGTGAAGGCAAGATGCCCCGTTCTCTCGCGTCGTTCGCATCCTCGCTCGCGCTCGGCCTGGCGGTCACCGCGTGCGCGTCGTCGCCTGCGCTGCGGGCCGCGTCGCACGGCGACTTCGCGTCGCTGAAGAGCGACGTGGTGTCCCGCGAGCGCGCGGGGACGCTCGGCACCCGCGACGCCGCACGCCTGGCACGCGCGGTGGCCGAGTGGGAGATCGCGAACGCCCCCAAGGGCGAGCAGCTGGCGCGTGTGCGGGAGGTGCGCTCGTGCGCGCGCGAGCTCGCCGGAACGCTCGACGACCGCGCCCGTACGCACGACGCGGTCGGCGCCGAAGCGGCGCTCGCGCTCGTCGAGGCGAACGAGTGGAGCACCGGTCGCGCGCGCGACTCCCTCGGTGACAAGGATGACGCTTGGCGCGCCGTCGGAGCGCGTGGCCTGGTACGTGTGGACGACGACGCCGCGGCACGGGCGCACGCTTTCGTGGACCCCGCGCCCGCCGTGCGCCGGGCTGCCATGCACGCCGCGCTCGTCGCCAAGGACCCGCACGATCTCGACATTCTCGCCGAAGCCGCGCGCCTCGATCCGGAGCTCATCGTCCGTACTGACGCCACGCGCGCCATCGGCGCCATCGGTGGTGCGGCGGCGTTCAGCAAGCTTCGCGATCTCTGGGCGAACGCCGACGACGGGCAGCGCGAGGACATCGCCGACGCTTACGCCGTCCCCGCGACCCGCGACGCGGGCGGCCTCGACGAGCTGCGCGTGCTCATCGCCGAGGGGAGCGGCCCCTCCGCCATCGAAGCGGCCGGCGCCATCCTCCGCGGCCCCGCCCCCGCCGAGCTCGCAGCCTCCGCCGCTGCTCTCCTCGCGCGCACCATCGAGAAGGGGTCGCGGCGCGGGCGTCTCCACGCCATCGTCGTCGCCCCCTTCACCGCGACCGGGCCCATCATCGACGCCCTCCGCGTGGCAGCGACCGACGGCGATCTCACGGTTCGCGTCGCCGTTCTCGCCCGCCTCGCGTCCCACTCGACCGACCACGATGCCGCGATCACCTCGCTCGAGACCCTCGCCGCCCCGCAGGGCGCGCCCGGCCACGCGGGGGCCGATGCGCTCCTCGCCTCGCGCGCGCGGCTCGCACTCGCTGCCGCGGGGGACCTGCGCATCCAGGCTTGGATCGAGGCCGATCTCGCGTCACCCGAGGCTTCCGCACGACTTTCTGCCGCTACCGCGCTCTCCACGCTGGGTCGCGCGGGGCGGGCCGCGCCCCTCCTGGCCGACGCCGACCCCTCGGTCCGCACCCGCGCCGCGTGCACGATCCTCGAGGGCGCCCGCTGATTCCGCCCCGCATTCGCATCCCCTTTTGCATCGGGGGATGCAGCGCCTGATTGACACCCGCGCTCGCCGGCCCGTATCAAATCGAGCACCCCATGCGCACTCTTCCCCTCGTCGCGTTCGCCGCCGCGCTGTCCCTCACGAACGTCGGCTGCATCAAGCAGATGCTCACCGACGGCCAAATCGCCTCGACGCGCGAAGCGTCCGGCGTCTTCGACCAGATGGGCGACTATGAGCTCGCGCGCGGCGCGGCCATGGCAGGCCTCATCCAGTTCGAGGGGATGCACAAGCTCTCGCCCAGCAACGAGGACGCGCTCTTCAGCCTCACCTCGGCGTGGGTCGGCTACGGCTTCGCGTTCGCCGAGGACGACATGGAAGCGGCCCAGGACAAGGGCAACGACGATTATGCCGACTACCACAAGAACCGCGCGCGCATGGCGTACGACCGCGGCGTCTTCTACGGCCTCGAGCTCCTCTCGCACACGGACAAGGGGTTCGAAGGGGCGAAGAAGAACGTCGACGGCATGAAGACCTGGCTGAAGAACTTCAGCAGCAAGGACGACGCGGCGAATCTCTTCTGGACGGCGTACGCCTGGATGGCGCGCGTGAATCTCGAGAAGGACGACCCGGCGATGGTCGCGGACCTGTACATCGGCGAGTCGATGATGGAGCGCGCCGTCCAGCTCGATCCGTCGTTCAACCACTTCAGCGGTATCGTCGCCCTCGCCGCCTACCACGCGCGCGACGCGATGGCCGAGCCCAAGGACGGGCAGAAGCTGTTCGAGGACGCGCTCGTGAAGACGCAGCGCAAGGATCTGATGGTCCAGCTCACGTACGCCCAGACGTACGCCTGCATTTCGAGCGACCGCGCCCTCTACGAGAAGCTTCTGAACGAGGTCCTCGCCGCGGGCGATACCGACCCCGATCAGCGCCTCGAGAACGCCATCGCCAAGCGGAAGGCGAAGCGCTACCTGGGGCACGACCGGATGCAGGCGTGTGGTTTCGACGCCTCGATGAAGAAGTAGCCGGGCGCGGGGGGGGGAAATCACGGCCGTAGCGCGAAGGATTGCATCGCGTATCCTCGGGCTCCGTCCAACGTGACAAGGCGACGTGTGTCTCGCTTACAGGAGGTTCGCTCTCATGGTTCGTAGGTTGGTCCTGATGCTGGCAGCGATCGCGCTGTTCGCAGGCGCGCCGAAGGTCGCAAGCGCCGACACGATCACGCTCCGCTTGGCCACGCTGGCTCCACAGGCTTCGCCGTGGGGCAAGGTGTTCACGGCGTGGCAGAAGGGGATCAAGAGCGCCAGCAACGGCGCCCTCGAGATCCAGTTCTTCTACGGCAACCAGCAGGGCGACGAGGTCGCCATGGTCGGCAAGATGCGCACACGCCAGCTCGACGGCGCCGCAATCACGGCCACGGGCCTCGCGCAGATCTACAAGAGCGTGCTGGTCCTCCAGATGCCGGGTCTCTTCCCGGACTGGGGGGCGCTCGACACGGCGCGCAACACGATGCGCCCCGAGCTGGACGCTTCCTTCGAAAAGGAAGGGTTCAAGATCATCGGCTGGGGCGACGTCGGCATCGCCCACATGATGACCAAGGGCTTCGAGGTCCGCTCCCCCGGTGACCTGAAGCACAAGAACTGCTTCTTCCTGGCGGGCGACCCGATCGAGTCGACGTTCTACCAGGTCGTCGGTGACGTGAACCCGAAGCAGCTCACGGTCCCCGAGATCCTCCCGGCCCTCACCGCCGGCACGATCAACGTGGTCAATGCGCCGGCCCTGGCGAGCGAGCAGCTGCAGTGGTCTTCGCTCCTCGACCACATCAACACGGCGCCGAGCGGCATCGGCATCGGCGCGCTCGTCATGACGTCGTCGCGCATCAACTCGCTCCCGGCCGACCTGCAGAAGCTGGTCCTCGACAGCGGCGCCAACACGGCGACGGCGCTCACGTCCAGCATCCGCAACCAGGACGCCCTCTCGTTCGGGCGTCTCAAGGGGCGCATGGCCTCGTACGAGCCGACCCCCGCCGAGCAGTCGCAATGGAAGGCGCTCTTCAAGCAGACCCGCGACCGCCTCCGCGGCGCGACGTTCGACCCGAAGCTGCACGACGAAGCGTGCAAGCTCTCCGGCAACTGCAACTGATTCGCCGCTGACAGGGCGGCTCCCCGGAGCCCCTCGTGCGTTCGCGCACGGGGGGCTCTCGTCATTTGCGGGCCAAGGGCCCTCGCGCTCGTTTACTCTCGCGTCCATGTCGGACGAGCTTTCGGTCCCTGCACCGCCGCCACCGCCTGCCGTGCCCAAGCAGAAGTGGGGAGAGCCGCTCGTCAAGCTCGACTCGGCGTGGACCTCGCTCGAGTCGCGTCTGTGCGTCTGGGTGCTGCTCGCCGAGATCGGCGCGCTCTGTTCGTGGATCGCGCTGAAGGGGCTCTCCAGCGAGTACTCGGTCGGCGGCGGCGACGTCTCGGGCCTGGTGTTCCGCGGGCTGATGACCAGCATCGCCCTCGGCCTCGTCGTCCACAAGCTGACCAAGCCCAAGGGGGCCTCGACCGAGCACGCCGACCGGCACGCGTGGCTTGTCACGATCGCGGTCATCGGGGGGCTCTTCCTCGGGCGCCTCTGGGTGAAGGTCGGCGTCGAGTACTCGTCGAACCTCCTCAACTGGCTGCAGAACGCTTCGCTCCTGATGCTCGTGGGCGGCCTCCGCGGCCTCGGCACGCGCTTCACGCTGTGGCTCGCCCTGCTCGGCGCGTCGATCGCGACGGCCAAGGGGAAGCACATCAACGTCGACGTCGTCATGCGGTTCCTCCCGGTGAAGATGCGCGTCCCGGTGGCCGTGCTCGGCTGGCTCGCGGCGGCGCTCATGTGCCTGGCCGGCGTCGTCGGGTTCGCCGATCACATCGCGATCGACAGCTTCAAGGCGCCCGCCACGCAGCCGTGTCCCGAGGATGCGAACAAGGACTGCGACGTCGCGTTCGGCGCGAAGATGGACATCGTCACGCGCGAAGTCGGCGACGACTTCTTCTTGATGGGGCGGCAGATCTCGCTCGACGTGCGGACCTTCCCGCGCGTTCTCGTGGGTACCAAGTACGACGGCTGGATGAAGAACGCGGAGTGGAACGCCTGGCTCAAAGGGGCCGACTGGGCCGCGCACTTCAAGCCGGAGGACATCGCGAACCTCGTGTTGCCGGAGGACCAGCCGGACGCCGTGCGCTCGCCCGCGGTCAACGTGCCCGGAGGGATGGAGCAGGCGCGGGGCCTCGTCATCCGTGACCTCAACTTCGTCTTCCCGTTCGGCCTGGCGATGATTGCCTTGCGGTTCATCCTGCGCGCGCTCCTCGCCATCAGCGGCCACGTGCGCGTCGATCCGGACGCCGCGCACGAGGAGGACGACGTGCACGACAAGCACGCCGACGCCGACGCCGAAATCGAGGCCGCGAGCCCCCGAGGTGTCTCGTGAGCGCCGTCGTGACGAGTCCGAAGAACAGCCTGGGCGCCAAGATTGGCCTCGGCATCGTGGGCGCCGTCGTCGTCGGCATCGGCGCGACGGGGGGGCTGCTCGCTGCGATGGTCGTGGCGCTCGCGCTCCTCGGGACGCCGCTCTTCGCCATCATGGGCGGGGCGAGCGAGCTCGCGTGGCTCTTCCACCACGACGCGACGTTCCACCACCTCCGCTACATCGCCCCCACCGTCCTCGACGAGCGCTTCAGCGACTCGCCGATCCTCGTCACCATCCCGCTCTTCACGTTCGTCGGCTACGTGATGGCCGAGTCGAAGACGCCGGACCGCATCGTCCGTGCGTCGAGCGCGTTCTTCGGGTGGATGCCCGGTGGGCTCGCGATCGTCTGCATCGTCGCCAGCGCGTTCTTCACGACGCTCACCGGCGGCAGCGGCGTCACCATCGTCGCCATCGGCGGCCTCCTCTACCCGGCGCTCCGCAAGCAGGGGTACAGCGACGCTTTCTCGCTCGGCCTCGTGACCACCGGCGGCTCGCTCGGCCTGCTTCTCCCGCCGTCGCTCCCGATACTCGTCTACTCGCTCGTCGCCGGCATCGACTTCAACAAGACGTTCAAGGCGGGGCTGATCCCGGGCCTTCTCGTCATGGTGCTCCTCGGGATCTACGCCGCGTACGTCGGCGCCAAGGAGGGGGTGAAGCGCGAGTCGCCGCGGCTCGGCGAGATGGGCAAGGCGCTCTGGCTGCTCAAGTGGGAGCTGCTCATTCCGGTCATCATCCTGGGCGGGCTCGGCTCGGGGCTCACGTCGCTCGACGAGAGCGCGGGGCTCGCGGCGCTCTACACGCTCGCCATCGAGGTGTGGGTCTACAAGGACCTCTCGCTGAGGAAGGACCTGCCGCGCATCGCGAAGGCGTCGATGGGCCTGGCCGGCGCCGTCATCCTCATCCTGGCGATGGCCAACGCGCTCATCAACTACGTCATCCAGGAGACCATCCCGGCCAAGGTGCTCGGCTTCATGTTGAAGCTGGGGCTCGATCAGACGTGGCAGTTCCTGATCGTGATGAACATCTTCCTCCTCATCCTCGGGATGCTGATGGACGGGTTCAGCGCGATCCTCGTGGCCGTCCCGCTCATCCTGCCGTTCGCGGCGCGCTTCACGCTGGGGCCGTTCCACCTCGCGATGATCTTCCTGCTCAACCTGGAGATCGCGTACTGCTGCCCGCCGCTCGGTCTGAACCTGTTCATCTCCAGCTTCCGGTTCAACCGGCCGGTGGTGAGCCTCTACCGGGTCGTCATGCCCTTCGCCGGGATCCTCGCGTGCGCGCTCCTGCTCGTGAGCTACATCCCGCGCATCAGCGACGTGCTCATCCTGGGCGACATCGCCGCCGCGCGCGCCGACGCGGCCAAGGTGAAGCTGCCGCCGCGCGATGCGTGGATCATGGAGTGCGTGCAGGAGGACCGCACGAACCCCATGCCGTGCACCGACGAGGACAAGAAGGCGTGGCCGAACGGCCTGGCGCCCGTATCGGCCGAGGCGCCGACGAGCCCGCGGCCCGTGGCAACGGCCGCGGCAGCGGCGGGCGCACAAGGCGACGCGGGGAGCGAGGAGAGCGACGAGGATCTCGCCGCCGCGATCTTCGGCGGTGCGAAGGATGGCGTCGCGTCCAAGGGGGATGCGGGGGGGGCGTCGTTGGGGGAGCCCTCCGACGACGATCTCGCCGCCGCGATCTTCGGCGGTGCGAAGGATGCTGGCGCACCGAAGCCTGCCGCCGGAGGGGCGACGGAGCCCACGGATGACGAGCTAAACGCTGAGATTTTCGGCACGAAAGCGAAGAAGGACGGCGGCTGAGCGGAAAGATTTGCGCTTGACCGCACGCTTGCGGCCGTGGTTTCTCCGCCGACCATGACCCTCGTACGTTCCACTTCGCTTGCGTTCGGCCTCTTCGCCTCGCTGATCTCGACCACTGCGCTTGCGCAGACGACGTATGGCGCGCCCCCGCCCGACGCGAAGGCGCTCGTTGTCGCGCCCGCCGGCCCCGCCGCCGCGCCGCCGGACGTCTACAAGCCGAACGACACCACGAACGTGACGCTCGCGGCCGGAGGGCAGCTCGCCACCGGTAACTCGCAGCTCCTCGCCGGGACCGTGAACGGCAAGATGGATCTCCGCCGCGGCTACGACGCCTTCGGCGCGTCGCTCATCGGCAACTACGGTCAGGGCGCGACGAGTCCCGGCGCCGAGCAGCACGTCACGACCGAGAACCTCCAGGGGCGCGTCCGGTACGACCGGTACATGACCGAGCGCTTCAGCATCTTCCTCATCGACACCGAGCGCCACGACCGGTTCCAGGGGCTCGCGATCCGGACCAACCTCGATCCGGGCGTGAAGTACCTGTTCGTGAACGCGGAGACGACGACGTTCTGGGGCGAGCTCGGGTACGACTTCCAGTACGACGTGCGCCTCGACTCGGCGCTCCCCGTCCTCGACGCCACGACGGGCCTCCCGACCGGCGCGCTGCTCAGCAAGACGGCGACGCAGCAGTCCGGCCGACTCTTCGCCGGCTTCAAGCACGCCTTCAACGAGCAGGTCACGTTCGTCACCGGCCTCGAGTACCTCCAGGGGTTCGCGTCCTCGACCGCCGGCACGGCGGGCGACTACCGCATCAACTACGACGCCCTCTTCGCGGCGAACGTGGGCGGTGGCTTCTCGGTCGGTCTCGGCTTCAGCGCGCGGTACGACCACGACCCGCTCCCCGGCAAGGTGCACACCGATACGGCATCCACGATTAGCCTGATCTACTCGTTCAGCGAGCCCACCCCGGCCCCGCCGCCCCCGCCGCCGTGCGTGGAGCCCGCGCCGCCGCCGCCGCCACCGCCCCCCTCCGCCGCTCCGGCGCCCTCGACCCCGCCGGGCTTCACGACGGCGCCTGCCGCGTCGAGCGCCCCCGCGACCCCGACCTCCCCCGCGACCCCGACCTCCCCCACGGCCCCGACCGCGCCCACGACCCCGGCCCCGACGGCCCCCACGACCCCGGCTCCGACGGCCCCGGCGCCGCACTGATACGGCGGCGGGAGCCCACTGGCTCTGGATCCTAGCCGCCGACTAGAGATCCCAGCTACGGGCTAGAGATCCCAGCTACGGGCTAGAGATCCCAGCTGCGACCCTCGCCTCCCGCGGTAGCCGTCACAAGTGAATCGTCTTCCACGCCCCGCCCTTGAACTTCGCGCTCATCGTGATCGCGGCGACGACGCCGTAGACGCACGCCGCCGTCCAGATGCCGAGGAGGTTCAAATGCATCGTGATTCCGAGCAAATATGCCAGCGGTAGCAGGCAGCCGAAGATCATCACGAGCTGCGCCACGGCCACGAACCTCGGGTTCCCCGCGCCGAACAGCGCTTCGCTCATGATGAGCGCGACAGCCAGGAACGGCGTCGCGCCCCCCATGATCCGCATCGGGACCATCGCGGCCTCGCGCACCGCGTCCGAGCGGCTGATGAAGTGGACGATCTGCGGGGTGAACAGCACCCCCTCGCAGAGGCCCACGACACCGAAGATCATGATCCCCAGGCGCACGCTGGCCCAGCCGAAGCGCGCCGCGTCGTCGGGGCGCCTGGCGCCGAGCGACTGGCCCACGAGCGTCGCCGCCGCGGTACCGAAGGCGATGCACGCCGTGAACGTGAGCTTCAGGATCTCCACGATGTCGGTCGTCGCCGCGCTGTAAACCGCCTCGCTCGCGCCGCACTGGCCGGCCACGACGCTCGTGTCGGCCGCGTCGAGCTTCCCCACGATGCGCGAGAAGAGCCCGAAGCCGAACATCATGACCGCCGTGGCGACGGCCGCGGGAACCGACAGCTTCAGGATGTCCCACGTGAGCGACCGCGAGAGATTCGACCAGCGCCCGGGGTGGAACCGCGAGCGGAGCTGCGCCGCGTAGATCACCATGATGAGGAGCCCGACCCACGTCGCCACGAACCCGCTCACTCCGGCCCCGGCGACCCCCATCCGCGGCGCCCCCCAGTGGCCGAAGATGAACGCGTAGCAGAGCACCACGTTGAAGGCGTTCATCACCAGCGCGGCCACGAGGTGCACCTTCGTCCGGCCGATTCCGTCGAAGAACCCCTTGATGGCCATCGTCATCCCCATCGAGATGACCCCCATCATCCGCCACCGCGAGTAGACGAGCGCCACGGCGCGCACCTCGGGGACCTCGATCATCAGCCCCAGGATCGACGGCAACAGGAGCCACCCGACGATCGAGACGACCGCACCGCCGACGAGGCAGAACCACGCTGCGTTGGCCAGGACCGCGCCCGCGTCGTGGTGCTTCTTCTCCGCCACGCGCCGCGCCGTGAGTGCCAAGCAGCCGACGTTGATGGCGCTCAGGCTGCCGCCGAAGAGCCACACGATGATGAGCGACGGCAGGAGCGCGGCCTGGCCGTTGGACGACTCGGGGCAGGGGAGCCGCGAGAAGAAGACGACGTCGATCTCGTTCACGACGCTCTGCGACAGCATCGCGAACACCGTCGGCAACGCGAGGGTGAAGATCGCCTTGTACGGCGAGCGTGCGAGGGCCGCGGTGTCGAGCTCAACGTGGGCCGTCGCCATCGGGCGCCTGTGCCTTACGCGAGGGCGCCGCTGGTGACAAGCGCAGGGGGTGCGGGCGGGCCCGGGCCGGGGCGCCGCAAAGGAAAGCTCGCCCCCTCGCCCCGCTGGTGTGCTTTAACGATGTACGACATGGTGAGGGTGGCCGAGCGGAGCACCGGTTTGCGCACGGCGCGTGTCGTGGGCGTGCTGGCGTTACTCGCGTTCTTCGCGGTGATGGCCGCTGAAGGGTGCGGCGGCGTCAAGTACCCCGCGTGCGAGAACGACGAGCAGTGCAACGACGACGGCCACAAGGGCGTGTGCATGGCGCTGAAGTGCGTCGAGTGCCGCGACGACAAAGGGTGCCCCACGGGCCAGGCGTGCCAGATGGGCGCTTGCAGCGAGATCCCCGGCTACTGCGACGACACGCACGCCTGCCCCAGCGGCTCCACCTGCGGGAGCGACAACCGCTGCCACGCACCCAAAACCGCCGCGGCGACGCCGTTCGTGGAGTGCGATGACACGAAGGTGTGCGGCAAAGGCACCCACTGCGAGAACGGCCACTGCGTCGCCCCGCCGTCGGGCGGCCCCGGCTGCACCGATTTCCCGTCGCCACGGTTCGACTACGAATCGCCCGACCTGCGCGGCGAAGCGCGCCAGACGCTCGACCGGCTCGCGCAGTGCCTCACCAAGGGGACGCTGAAGGGGTCGCAAGTGCTCCTCACCGGGCACTGCGACTCGCGCGGCGAGCAGGAGTTCAACATGAGCCTCGGTGACAACCGCGCCGAGGCCGTGAAGGCGTACCTCGTCGGGCTCGGCGTGTCGGGCGACCAGATCCGTACATCATCGCGCGGGGAGCTGGACGCTTCAGGAACGGATGAAGCCGGATGGGCGATCGACCGCCGCGTCGACATCGAGGTTCGGTGACGCGCGCTCTCTCGCTGCTGCTCATGGCCGCGCTCACGAGCGGCTGCGGCCTGTTCGTCACGCGCCAGGATTTCGATGTAGTGAAGGCGCAGGCCGAGGCGCTCGAGAAGCGGGCCAAGGACCAGGAGGCCGACCAGGCGGCGCTGAAGGCGGAGCTCCAGGCCGTGCGTGATCGCCTGGAGAACGCCCTGCGCGCGAGCGCCGACACGGGCTCCGATCTGCTCAGCTCCAAGGCGCGCATCAACGACCTGGCCGGGCGCCTCGACGAGCTGACCCACGCGCTCGAGGAAGCGAAGACCAACGCGCAGGCGACGCGCACCGAGATCGACACGAAGCTCGACGCCATCACCCGCGCCCAGCAGGTGGCGCCGGCCCCCGCGCCTCCGCCGGTGAAGATCCCGGCCGACAAGATGACCCACTTTCTCGCCGTCGAGGGAGCCTACAAACAGAAGGACTGGCCCCTCGTCCGCACCCTGGGCCACGAGTACGTGACCCGCTACCCGACGGACGACAAGGCCGACGACGTGCAGTTCCTCCTCGGCGACGCCGACCTTCAGGACAGCCGCCCGACGTCCTGTCTGGGCGAGCTGAACAAGCTGCTCAAGGTGTATCCGAACTCGGACATGCTCGACCACACGCTCTACGACATGGGGCTGGCGTACCTGCAGCTTCACGACTGCCCGAACGCGAAGCTCGCGTTCTCGGCGGCGGCGCAGCGCTTCTCGAAGATCCAGGTTGGCGCGGATTCGCGCCAGCGCATCCACGAGATCGAGCACCCGGGCCCCGGCCTGTGCGCGCCGCAGCCCTGAGGGCGAGCGCGATCAGCGATCGATGGTCTTGTGGTTTGCGCGCTCGAGCCGCGGCTGCGAGGCGGACGACGCGGTCTGCGTGAGGCGCGCCTGCTTCTTGCGCACGTCGCCGGCGTCGGGGTGAAGCTCGAGCCACTGGGCGAGGATCGCCTTGGCGTCGCCGTGATGCCCGGTCGCTTCGAGGACGGAGGCGAGAAAGACGCGCGGCTCGGAGCTGTCGTCGCGCAGCGCCCAGGCCTCGCCGGCGTGGCGTGCTTCGCGTAGGGCGCCCGCGCGGGAGGCGGCGAGAGCCCAGGCCTTGAGCGGTTTCGGGTCGGACGGGTGAGCCTTCGCAGCGGCGCGCGCGTCGGCGAGATCCAGGAGGTCCGCGCGACCGGTGGAGCGCGCGATGAGGTTCGGGGTCGGGGTCGTGGTCGGGGATGCGGTCGCGGTCGCGGCTCCGGTCGGGGTCGGGGTGGGGGTCGGGGTCGCGGTCGCGGTCGCGGTTTTGGTCGGGGTCGTGGTCGAGGTCGCGGTCGTCGCCACCGCGACCGCTGCCGGCGTCGTCTCCACTTCCGGCGGGATCGGCGGAATGTCGTCGAGCGACGCCGTCCCCGTCGCGGGCGGAGCGGGCTGAATCGGGTCCGGCACGGTCACGATGGCCGCGTACGTCCGCGGTGCGCTCGCTTCGAGCCCGCGCGGCGTCAGGTGCATCGCGCGGTACGACATGAGCCCCGCGCTCATGCTCAGCGCCATCGCGCCACCGACGAAGACGCCCGCGACGCGGCGAACGCGCGTGCGGTGCTTCGCCGGCGACTTCAACGTCTCTTCGAGCGCGAGCCGCACGCAGGTCGCGTTCTCGTACCTCTCGGCCGGCGTCTTCGCGAGGAGGCGCATCACGATCCCTTCGACGTCCGCCGGGATTCCCTTGCGCGGCGACCTCGTCCGCGGCGGTTCGGGCGCCTCGCGTAGCTGCTTGCCCATCACGACCACGCTCGACGGCCCTTCGAACACCTTGCTCGTCGTGAGCATCTCGTAGAGCGCGCAGCCGAGCGCGTACAGATCGCAGCGAGCATCCACCGTCTCGCCGGCGACCTGCTCGGGCGCCATGTATTCGGGCGTCCCGAAGATGGCGAAGCCCTTCTGTCGCTTCTCGTCGTCGGCGCCGGTCACGTCGGCCAGCGCCATCGCCACGCCGAAATCGAGCAGCTTCAGCGTGCCCGTCGACGTGAGGAACAGGTTCCCGGGCTTCAGGTCGCGGTGCACGAGGCCCGCCCCGTGCGCGGCTTCGAGGGCCTTGCAGGCGTCGATGGCGAGGTTGACCGACTCGCGCCAGTCCATGCCGCGCGTGTCCTTCAGGTGCTTGTCGAGCGTGACGCCTTCCAGCAGCTCCATCGCGAGAAACACGCGACCGTCGAACGAGCGCCCGAAGTCGTACAGCTGCACCAGGTTCGGGTGCGAGAGCTTCGCCACAGCGCGAGCTTCGCGACGGAAGCGCTCGATGGCGTCGCTCGCCGAGCCGTGCCCCGCTGCGAGCACCTTGATGGCGAGCTTGCGCCCGAGCTCGACGTGCTCCCCCTCCCACACGACGCCGCTCGCCCCTTCGCCGATCTTCTGCAGCAGGCGGTACGGCGTTCCCGACAGGATCGACGGGTCGTCGTTCATGTGCTGCGCCGCGATCTCCATCACGCGGTTCGACACCGGCGTCTGGTTCTCGGTGCGCACCCCGCGAGCGGCCTTCAAGAGCTTGGCGAAATCGGCGCGCGAGCGCTGCGGCTCGTGCGGCCAGAGTGTGCGCATGAGCGTCTGGATGCGCCCGCGCACGCTCCGCTCGCCGTTCTTCCCCGAGTCGGAGAGCGAGAGGATCTTCCCCAGCTCCGCGGCAGCTTGCGCCCCGCCCGTGAACCGATCGTCGGGGTCGTTGGCCACGAGCCGCTGGATCACGTCGTCGAGCGCCGCGGGGGCCTCGACGAGATCGGCGAGCAGCGGCACCTTCACGTGCCCCGCGGCCGCCTCTTCCAGGTGCTTCTGCGGATCGCCCGAGAGGAACCGTCGCCCGGCGCAGAGCTCCCAGAGCATGATGCCGAGCGCGTAGAGATCGATCCGCGCGTCTCCCACCTGCTGCCGCGCGACTTCCGGCGCGACGTACCCGGGCTTCGCGAACACGACTCCGGCGACCGTGTGACACTTGCGGTTCTGTCCGCGCGCCGTGCCGAAGTCGATCAGCTTCACCTCGCCGACGTACCCGACCATCACGTTCTGAGGCGACAGGTCGCGGTGCACGATCCCGAGCGGCGACCCGTCGCTCCCGGCCCGCTCGTGCACGTGAGCGAGCGCGTTGGCCATCTCGATCGAGATCGCCACGGCCTCGGCCCACCCGACGCGCGCTCCGAGCTGGATGGCGCGCTGTCGCACGTCGGCGAGGCTGCGCCCCTCGACGTACTCGACGACCGTGTACGGCTCGCCGTTCTCGTCGGTGCTCGCCTCGAGCACCTGCGCGACGCCCGGGTGATTGAGCTGCGATTGCACGCGCGCCTCGTCGAGGAACCGCGCCAGAAACGAGCCGTCGTGCACGTGATCGCGTCGCACGGTCTTCACCACGCACGCCCGCTCGGCCCCTTCGATGCCGGTCGTGGCCGCGAGGTAGACGTCGCCCATCCCACCACGCGCGATCAGCTTGAGAAGCAGGAGCCTCCCGAACGGACGAGGCAGCGGCAGCATCACCTCGCTGGAGCTGAACCCGCTCGCGTCCTGGGGTTGTTCGCGCTGTGACGACGCTTCGGACGGGCCGTCACCTTGCAAAGCGGTCGCGCTCATGCGCACACGCTAAGGATCGGGGTCGATCAGGCCAACTTTAGTGCCGCCGGTCCAGCGGCGAGGGCGAGCTGCTCGGGTTCGCGTTCGGCTCGTTCGGCGCAGTCGGGGGGGGGGGGGCCGTGCGCCGGTGCCAGTGATGCACCGCAGGGGACGCCGGCTTCGGCAGCGGCACCGGCTCCAACGACTCGACCGGCTGCGCAGGGAGGTCGAGATCGTGGCTCGGCGGATGCGACTCGCCGGTCGTGGTGCTCGACGAAGGCGTCGCGGGCGACTCGGGGGGCTTGGTCGCCGCCGCGGGCGCAGCGCTCGACCCCGTGCCGAGTGGTCCGAGCACGAACGCGCCGCCGAAGACCACGAGCGCCACGGCGGCGGAGATCAGGTAGGGACGGCTCGACCGTCGCGGCACGATCGGCGCCACGCTCATTCGAACCGTCGACGTCGTCATCGAGGCCAGCGTCGCCTTCGCTTCGGGCGCACGCTCCCCCACACGCCCGGCGACCTCGCGAATCGCCGCCTGCATGGCGTGCGCATCCGGCCACCTGTCTCTCTTTTCGAACTGCAGCGCCTTGTCGACGATGGCCGCGACGTCCGGTGGCACCGCGCCGACCGTGAGAACGCTCGGCACGCGCTCGGTCATCGCCGCGAGCAGCATCTCGGCTGCGTTCCTCTGCACGCGTACCGACTTCCCCGTCAGCAACCGGAACATCATCGCGCCGACCGACCAAATGTCGCTCTGCGCGTCGACCTCGTTCCACCGCCCGCGCGCCTGCTCGGGCGGCATGTACTGCGGCGTCCCGAGAGCCGAGCCATCCTGAGTCCGCGCCGCGACCCGCATCGTGAGATCGGCGCCACCCGTCGTCGGGCCGAACATGTGCTCGCGCAGCCGCGCGATGCCGAAGTCGAGGAGCATGATCTTCCCCGACGTCGTCAGGAACACGTTGTCCGGCTTGATGTCGCGGTGGGTGATCCCCTGCGCATGAGCGGCAGCGAGGATGTCGAGCACCTCGTTCGCGATGCTCAGCACCTGCCCGACCGCCAGCCCATCGGTCGCGTGGTCGAGGATGCGCGCGAGCGGCTCGCCGTCGAGGCGGTCCATCACCAGGAACGGGGCCCCGTCCTCCGTCGTGTCGTCGTCGAGGATGGTCACCGCGCCGGGGTGTCCGACCTTGTTGGCGATGTACCCCTCGCGCTGGAACCGCGCGACCACGTCCTCCGACGATGCCAGGAACGAGTGCATCACCTTGACGGCGACGCGCTTGCCGTTGGTCCGGTGCGTCCCCTCGTACACTGCTGCCGTCCCCCCCGCGCCGATGACCTGACCGAGCACCCACTTGTCGTGGAGGGTCGTCCCGACGCGCGCGTTCACGCTTTCGATCGTGGTGAGATCCATGGCGTGTAGTCCGCGCACCCAGACGCGGCGGGACAGCTTACTAGCACTGCTTGGCGAGGCTCGCACATCAGGCGTGAGCCGGTGACTCGCTGCAACTTCATGATTTTCGCATGAGGTCGTGGTCGCTGCCATGCGGTCCGTGGCATTTCCTCTGGTCGTCGCAGCAGCGCGGAGCGGATCCGCATCCCAGGATGCGAACCCCAACCCGGAAACACGTGCGCGTCTGCGCCCCGCTCGCTCCATGCACCTCGCGCGGCTAGGATAGGTAGAGCGTCCGGATCCCCGCGCCGCCATCGCCCATGCCCGACACCGCCCTACGCGCGATCACAGACGACGGAGCCTTCCGCGTGGTTGCGATTCGCACCACGGAGACGGTACGCGGCGCGATCGCATCGCAGGCGGCGCGCGGCGAGACCGCGAAGCTCTTTGGCGAGCTCGTCACCGGCAGCATCCTCATCCGGCAGACGATGGCGCCCGACCTGCGCGTCCAGGCCATCCTCCAGGGGGACGACCGCGCCAGCCGCATGATCGCCGACGCGAACCCCGACGCCTCGACGCGCGGATTGGTACAGCTGTCCGCAGGGGCGAAGAAGGCGGGGGCCATGAACATCAGCACCGGCGGGCTCCTGCAGGTGGCGCGAACGCTTCACAACGGGTCGATTCACCAAGGCGTCGTAGCCGTCCCCTCGACCGGTTCGATCTCGGGCGCGCTCATGCGCTACATGCAGGACTCCGAGCAGATTATTTCCGTCGTCGCCGTCGGGTGCGCGATGGATGACGCTGGCGAGGTTCGCGACGCCGGAGGCTTCGTGCTCCAGCTCCTGCCGGAGGTGGGCGAAGGGCCGCTGGCGGTGATGACCGAGCGAATGCGCGACTTCGAGAAGATGGAGCCGCTCTTCGCGAGCGGCGCAGCGGCGCCCGAAGCGCTGCTCCGCGAGATCCTCTACGGCATGCCGTACACGCATGTAGGAGAGGACGCGCTCCGCTTCGGCTGCAACTGCTCCCAGGTGCGCGTCGCCGCCAGCCTGGCCTCGCTCCCGAAGCACGAGATCCGCGAGATGATTGCCGACGGGCGCGTCCTCGAGATCGGTTGCGACTACTGCGGCAAGCAGTACCAGATGGCACCCGAGCAGCTGCGCGGCCTGCTCGAGGCGCACTGATGCGAACGCTCTCGCCCGCGCCGGACGCCGTCCTCGACGACCGTGGGCGACCGCGGTTCGGCTCGTACGAGGGGTCGGTGCCGTGCGTGGATCTGTCGCGAGTGTCCGGCGGTCTGCTCGATCGCGTGAGGCGCGCGAAGCGGTGGATCTATCTGGGGATCGCGACGGAGGACGCGTACATCGCGCTTGCGATCGCGCGGCTCGGGTACGCGGCGAACGTGTTCGCGTACGCGCTCGACGCGAAGTCGATGCGCATGCTCGCGACGCGCACGTTGCTCACGCCGCCTACCGCCTGCAGCGTGGGGAGCGGGACCAACGAGCGCACGGTGGCCGCGTTTCGCTTCCGGGGGTCGCACGCGAGCGTGACCCGCGCGGAGGGATCGAAGTCGCTCGTGGTCGACGCCGATCTTCGCGGCTTCGTGCTCTGCGCGACGCTCGACGCCAGCGACGCACCACCGGCCATCACGGCGATCGCGCCCGTAGGGCCGAGCGCGGTCGGGCTGGTGAACACGACCGAGAAGCGCGCGCTCCTCGTGGCCCGCGGCGACCTCGAGATCGATGGCAGGCATCGCTCACTTGGCGACGCTCTCGCCGGCTACGACTACACGAACGGCCTCTTGGCGCGCCGGACGGCGTGGCGATGGGCGTTCGGGCTCGGGCATGCGAAGAGCGGCGAGCGCGTCGCCTTCAACCTGGTCCAGGGCTTCGTTGGCGAGCCGGAGTGCGCTCTCTGGGTCGACGGCGAGCTTCTCCCGCTCGCGGAAGGGCGCTTCTCGTTCAGCGCGGACAACCCGCTGTCCGAGTGGCGCGTCTCGACCGCCGACGGCGCGGTCGACCTCCGCTTCGCTCCGGGCGGCATGCACGCCGACAACACGAACCTAGGCCTCATCGCGTCCCGCTTCGTTCAGCCGGCTGGCGTGTTTCGCGGGACCATTCGCGTCGCTGGGCGGACCCTGGAAATCGAGCGAATGCTGGGCGTGACCGAGGACCAGGACGTCTTGTGGTGATCTCGCCGGCCGGAATCGAACGGATTCCAGCCGGCGGGTCGAGCCGCGTCGCGCGATTCAGTGTCGGCTGCGGCGGCGCCTGATCATCAGGCCGAGCCCGAGCGCGAGCGCTCCGAACATCCCGGTCGGAGGCGCGCTGCTCCCTGCCGTCGTGCATCCGCATCCCGACGGGCTCGAGGCGCCCGCAGAGCCCCCGTCCGCCGAGGCGCTCGCGTCCGTCGTTCCGCCGTTCTGTCCGGCATCGTCGTTGAGCGCGGTTGCTCCGCTGTCTTCGAGCGAAGCGCGCGCGTCTTCGTTGGACGCTCCGGAGTCCTCCGAGAACGCGCCCGAGTCCTCATTCTCGCTCCCCGAATCCTCCGCGAGGCCCGAGTCTTCGTTCGCGCTCCCCGAGTCGCTCGAGGCGCTCGCGTCGCCCGTCGTTCCGGAGTCCCCGAACCCGCCGGTAGCTCCAGAGTCTGTGGACCCACCGGCATCCGTGGACTTGCCTGCGTCCGTGCCCGTAGTCCCTCCGGCGTCCGAGGCGTGCCCGGCGTCGGCCGTCGCTCCCGCGTCGGTCGCACTGCCGGCGTCCGTCGAGTGGCCAGCGTCGGCCGTGGTTCCCGCGTCGGTCGAGGTGCTCCCTGCGTCGCTTGCGGTGCCGGCGTCGGACGCGTGGCCTGCGTCCGACGTGCTCCCCGCCGCGTCAGCCGCACCAGCGTCGGGCGGAGGGCAGGTGCTCATACCGCCGTCGAGCCAGGGGGGAGCGCCGGTTGCGGCTCCGACCTTCACGTCGGCGAAGCTCTCGGCGCCGTAGGCGTCGAGCGCGGCGACGAGCACATAGCCCACGGACCCCGTGCCGGCCTTGAATGCGCCCGTGGCCTCGTCCAGCGTCGAGCAGCTGTTGCCGTTCGTGTCGCAGGTGGAATCGTAATCGACGATCCATTTGAACGGCGTGACCCCGCCGAGCGCCTCGAACTGCACGGCCGCCCCCTCTGCGACCGTCGAGGATACCGGCATCACGCAGAAGCTGATCGGCGCGAACGTGATGCGTGCCTTCGTCGACCACGAGGCAAGGTGCGCCGCGTCGCCACCGTACATGGCGACGACGTCGACATACTGAACCCCGGACTCCACGAGCCCCGGCGGAATGGTCGTCGAGATGGCGGCGGTCCCGTTCGACGGCGAGGCTGTCGCGCTGTCGATCGCCGCCGTGCCGAGCGTCCATGAAAGGTCGGGCGTCCCGTCGGCCAGGTACGACTGGAACGTGAACGTGACGGTCCCGCTCAGCGTATCGGCGTTCGGCGTCGGAACATCGACGGTCGCCGTGAGTGTCACGTCGGACCCTTCGCTCGTCGTCGTCGGATCGGGCACGAGCGCGGTCGTGGTCTTCGCGAGCGCGACCCAGTCGGTCACCAGGTTGTAGGCGTCGATCGAGCCGAGCCCGGTCGCGCAGTCGTAGCCGGACCCAGCCGCGAAGCCGTACTTGCCGCCCGTGGACGGGCAACCCGTCTCGCCGGTCGTGCAGACGATCTCGTTGTTGCCTTTCACGACGTCGTGGAACGCGGTCGGCTTCGTGCCGTTCAGCGTGTAGAGGAGCGGATTGATGTTTCCGAGGCGCCCGCCGGTCGCCTGATTGAGCAGCGCGACGACGCCCGCGAACGACGGTGTCGAGGCCGAGGTTCCGCCGAGCGGGATGATCTGCGGCGTGCCGCTCGTGCCGGCGCAGTCGTCGCTCGAGTTGAGCGTGCATTCGATGAAGTACGGGTTGTTGCCCGACGCCGCGCTGAGCGCGACGTCCGGGACCTGACGAAAGTTCGCAGCGGTCTCGGTCACCGGGAGCCCGCCGACGATCGCGCATGTCGGCGCCGTGGTCTGCGTCTGGTAGCTCGGCCTCGGGAAGATGGTGCTGATCCCGCCGCCCCCGGCGCCGACCCCCTCGAACGAGCTCGGGTTGTTCGACTCGTTCCAGGTCTCTTCCACCCCGGCCGGGTACCCGGTCGCGTAGTCGTTCGTGCCGGCGTACGAAACGGTTCCCGACGGAAACTCGGTGCCGCCGACGGCCGTGACACCGGGGAACGACGCGGGCATGTTCACGTAGAGCCCTGCCACGGCCGGGCTGTTCTCGATGCAGCCGGCCGCCCCCTGGTCGCCCGATGCGGCGAGGTACGTGATGCCGAGCAGGTTCGCCGCCGAGCCGTAGGTCGCGAGCACGTCAGCTTCGCTGGCGCTGCTCCCTTCCTCGCACCCGCCCCAGCTTTCGCTGATGATGGGCGCCAGGTTCTCCTCGATCGCGTAGTACGTCGCGTCGTCGACGTTGAGGTCGTTCGCGCCCGTGTTCACGTAGTTGATGCTCGCGTCGTAGGCGATGCCACCTGACCACTCGACGTCGAGGATGGCCTCCATCCCGGCGCCGCTCGAAGGGTTCGCCGCGCCGGTGTTCGGCACGAGCGTCATCGTCACGTTGGACGTCGTGCCCAGCCCGAACTTCGTGCGGAACGCGATGATGTCGTTCTGCGCGATCTGGGCGATGCCGACGATCGCGATGGTTACACCGGTGCCCGTCAGATCAGCGCCGTTGACCTCGGTCGTGTAGAGCTTCGCGACGTCGTAGATCGCGGCCCAGTCGGGCGGCGCGAGCCCCAGGGTCGTCCCGCTCTTGTACTGCGGCATCTTCTTTGCGCGACCGATGGGGCGCGGATAGAAGTCGTGCGTGTTGTGAAGGGCGAGGACGACATCGGCCAGATCAGCCGGGATCGAAGGCGCCGACGCCATCGCGTAGTGCGTCGCGTTACCGACCTCGTAGCGGTGCATCTCGGTGTGAAAGGCGTTCTGGATGGCGTCCACGCTCCCCGAGAAGCTCACGCGCGAGCCGAGCCGCGACGTCGACACGACGTGGAGCCCCTGCTGGGTGAGCCAGCCGCTCGTGCGCGCGATGTCGTCGGCCGACGCGCCGAAGCGGGCTGCGTAGTCCTCGGGCGTGAGCCATTTGTGGTAGCTTCGCGAGCCCGGATCGAGCAGCGCGCTCTTCAGCGCTTCTCGATCGAGGAGCTGCTTGGGCGACAGCTTGAAGACGACCGACAGGTTCGACAGCTGCGTTGCGGGATCCAGGGGCCCGATGTCGTGTTCGGGGCGCGCGAGCGGGCGCACGTTGCGATCGAGCGTGACGAACGCCGGCGTCGCGACCGGCTCGGCCTGAGGGGTCGCTTCGCTGGTCGAAGCGCCCGGCTCCGTTCCACACCCTTCGAGCTGCGCGACACCGACGATGGCGGCGAATGCCGCAAGGGCTCCGTAGCCACCGAGCCGAATCCGACTACCCAACATGCGCATGTCTCCCAAGTTCGACGAAGTGGGGCGCACTCTACGCGTGGGCTTCGAGGGTTTCCCGCGGCCGCGTGCGGTGAGACGTACAATGGATGGGGTCCGCGAGGGAGGGGCGCGTGCCCTAAAGAGGCCGGTGCCGCAGCTCGAACACGACGAGCTCCCCCAGCGTCTCGTGCTCGCGCGTGCCCACATGGATCATCCCCAGTTTCGTGATGACGCGGAGGGAGGCGAGGTGCCACGGCAGCGTCGTCGCCGTCACCGCGATCACTCCTTCCTGCGCGAGGGCCCACTCCACGCAGGCCCGCGTTGCTTCGGTCGCGAAGCCGCGCCCTTGCGAGCCCTCTTCCACACCATAGGCGACCTCAGCGATTCCGTCGGCGCCGGGATGGCCGTGGAACACGACGCTCCCCACGACGCGGCGCTCCCCCTCCTGGCTCCGCTCGATCATCAACCGATCACCCCAAAGCCGCGTAGCTGGATTGGCTCGAATCTCCTCGATCGACGCCGTGAACGCTCGCTCGATGAGCGCGCGGTTCGGCCAGGTCTTGGGAACGACCGCCTCGGCAAAGCGCTCCGCGTCCTCGCGGCGGCCTTCCATGATGGCCTCGACGAGCGGCAGGGAGATCGGCTCGAGCTCGAGACGCGCGGTCCGTAGGTACGTCATCGGCGAACCCCTTCGGTCTCCCATCGATCTACCCGGATCCTGGCCGGGCTGCACGGGCGACCGCGTCGTCATCTGCGACGAGACCCTCCTCGGGCGGGGGAACTGACGCTGGCTCGCGCGAGCTGGCGCCGATGACGCCGGACGACTCAGGGGACCGCGCTCGCCGCCGCGTTGCGCTATACCGCGTCGATGTCCTCCGCCGCGACCCTCACCACACGCCTCGAAGCCGCCATCGGCGGCGCGCAGTACCGGCTCGCGACACGCGGTGCGTCACGCCTCTTCGGCTACAGCGAGAGCTCGTTCGAGGCCGACTCCATACGGATCCCGTTCCTGGCGCGGGGGTGGGGGGTGCCGGTCGTGCTGGTTCACGGTTTCGGCGGCGACAAAGAGAGCTGGCTCATGATGGCCGGGCTCCTGTCGCGGCAGCACGCCACACTCATCCCCGACCTGCCCGGGTTCGGCGCCGCCGGCGCGATCTTGCCAGAGCGCGCTTCGGCCAAGTGCCAGTCCGACATCCTCGCTCGCCTGCTGGACAGGCTCGGCTACGCACGCGCGCACCTCGTGGGCAACTCGATGGGGGGCGGCATCGCGCTCCGGTTCGCCGCCGACCACCCCGGGCGCGCGACGTCGATCACGCTCATCGGGTCGGTCGGTCCGGTCATCCAGAAGAGCGAGGTCATGCTGGCGCTCGACCGCGGCGACAACCCGCTCGTCGTGAACGACATCGACGACCTCGACCGGCTCCTCGGCCTCGTCTCCGAGAAGATGCCGAGGTTCCCGCGCACGATGCGCCGCTACATCGCCGAGGATCGCGTGGCGCGACGGGACGCCCAGCTCTCGCTCTTCCGCGGCTGGAACGAGCCGATCGAAGGGGAGGGGATCCCGCACGACCTGGAGTCCGTGAAGGCGCCGTCCCTCGTGATTCACGGCGCGTGCGATCGCGTGATCGACGTCTCGACCGGGCGCGCCCTGGCTGCGCGGCTCCCCGACGCGCGCCTCGAAGTGATGGAGGGAATCGGCCACGTTCCGCAAATGGAAGCCCCCCTCCGCGTGGCGAAAATGATCGACGCGTTCGTGGCCGAGGTCGAAGCTCGCCGCGTCTCGTGACGCCGCGCGTGCGCCCTGCTATTCGCGTTACCTCAAACGGATGCCGCGACGCGACGACCTGAACAAGATACTGCTCATCGGCGCGGGCCCCATCGTCATCGGACAGGCGTGCGAGTTCGATTACTCGGGGACGCAGGGGGCCAAGGCGCTGCGCGAGGAGGGCTTCGACGTCATCCTCGTCAACTCCAACCCCGCCACGATCATGACGGACCCCGAGCTCGCGGGGCGCACGTACGTCGAGCCGTTGGAATGGAGGACGCTCGAGGCGATCCTCGAACGCGAGCGTCCCGACGCCATCCTCCCGACGCTCGGCGGTCAGACGGCGCTCAATCTCGCGCTCAAGCTGCACGAAGAAGGGGTCCTGGCCCGCCTCGGCGTGGAGATGCTGGGCGCCCGCCCCGAGTCGATCGCGAAGGCCGAGGACCGCTCGCTCTTCAAGGCGGCGATGGAACGCATCGGACTCGAGTGTCCGAAGTCGGGCGCCGCGCACTCGGTGCAGGAGGCATGGGCGATCGTCAAGGAGACCGGCTTCCCGGCGATCCTGAGGCCGTCGTTCACCCTCGGCGGCTCGGGGAGCGGCATCGCGAAGAACGAGAGCGAGTTCGAAGCGAAGGTCGCGTGGGCGCTGGCGCAGTCGCCCACCCACGAGGTGCTCATCGAAGAAAGCGTGCTCGGCTGGAAGGAGTACGAGCTCGAGGTGATCCGCGATCGCGCGGACAACTTCATCGTCGTGTGCTCGATCGAGAACATCGACCCGATGGGGGTGCACACCGGCGACTCGATCACGGTCGCGCCGGCCATGACCCTGACCGACCGCGAGTACCAGCGCCTGCGCGACGCCTCGCGCGCGGTGATGACCGAGATCGGCGTCGAAACCGGCGGCTCGAACGTTCAGTTCGCCGTGAGCCCCAAGGATGGCCGGGTCTACGTCATCGAGATGAACCCGCGCGTCTCCCGCTCGAGCGCGCTCGCGTCGAAGGCGACGGGCTACCCGATCGCGAAGATCGCGGCGAAGCTCGCGGTCGGATACACGCTCGACGAGCTGCAGAACGACATCACGCGCACGAGCGCCGCCTTCGAGCCGGTCATCGACTACGTCGTGACGAAGTGGCCGCGCTTCGCGTTCGAGAAGTTCCCTGGCGCAGAGACGACGCTCGGCACGCAGATGAAGAGCGTCGGCGAGGTCATGAGCATCGGGCGGACGTTCTGCGAGTCGTTGCAGAAGGCTGCCCGTTCGCTGGAGACGGGGCGAGACGGCCTCGTGTCGCTCCTGGGGCGCGTGGACTACGTAGCGCTCGCGGAGCCGAAGAAGACGCGCGATCTCGGGATGGATCCCCCCGAGGTCGACGCCCGTCCCACCGGTTCGTTCGCGACGTACGACCCGGAGAAGATCAAGCTCGCCCTCGAGAAGATCGTCGGCATACCCACCCCCGATCGCCTCTTCCACGTGGCCGACGCGATGCGCACCGGCATCAGTGACGAGCGCCTCAACGAGCTCACGGCGATCGATCCGTGGTTCCTCGCGCAGATCCGTCGCATCGTCCGCGCCGAGGAGGAGATCCGCGACGTCGCGATGACCGCCGAGGCGATGCGTCGGTACAAGCGCCTCGGCTTCAGCGATCGGCAGCTCGCCAAGTTGCTCTCGCAGAGCGAGGACGAGATCCGGGCGCTCCGGCTCGGCCTGGGCGTTCGTCCCGTCTACGCCCGCGTCGACACGTGCGCCGCCGAGTTCGTCGCGCACACGCCCTACCTCTATTCGACGTACGAGACGGAAAGCGAGTCGCAGGCCGACTCCAGCGCGAAGAAGAAGGTCGTCATCCTCGGCGGCGGGCCGAACCGCATCGGGCAAGGGATCGAGTTCGACTACTGCTGCGTACACGCCGTCCAGGCGCTGCGTGCACTCGGGTACGAGACCATCATGGTCAATTGCAACCCCGAGACCGTCTCGACGGACTACGACACGAGCGATCGCCTCTACTTCGAACCGCTGACGCTCGAAGACGTGCTCGCCATCTGCGACGAAGAGAAGCCGATCGGCGTCATCGTGCAGTTCGGCGGACAGACCCCGCTGAAGCTGTCGGTGCCGCTCGAAGAGCGCGGCGTGAAGCTCCTCGGCACGACGGCGGACGCCATCGACCGCGCTGAGGACCGGGGGCGCTTCGACGAGCTGCTCACGAAGCTCTCGTTGAAGCGGCCGCGCAGCGGGATCGCGCAGGGCTCGGACGAAGCGTTCCGGATCGCCGACCAGATCGGCTACCCCGTGCTCGTCCGGCCCAGCTACGTGCTTGGCGGTCGTGCGATGACGATCGCGTACTCGCGCGCGGAGCTCGACGCGTACGTCGAGCGCGCGGTCGAAGCGGCGCGCGACGCCGGCACGCAGACCATCCTCGTGGACGAGTTTCTGAAGGACGCCATCGAGGTCGACGTCGACTGTGTGGCCGACGGGAAGCGCGCGGCCATCGGCGGCGTCATGCAGCACATCGAGGAGGCGGGCATCCACAGCGGCGATTCGTCGAGCGTCCTCCCCCCCTATTCGCTGTCCGCCGAGATCGTCCTCTCGATCGAAGAGCAGACGCGGATGCTCGCCCTCGAGCTCGGTGTCGTCGGCCTCATGAACGTACAGTTCGCCGTCAAAGGGGGCGACATCTACATCCTCGAGGTGAACCCTCGCGCGAGCCGCACCGTGCCGTTCGTCTCGAAGGCCACCGGGCGCGCGCTCGCGAAGATCGCCGCGCAAGTCATGGTCGGCAAGACGCTCGACGATCTCGGCGTCGGCGACTTCGCCACGCCGCGGCACACGTCGGTCAAGGAAAGCGTGTTCCCGTTCGCCAAGTTCCCCGGCGCCGACACCATCCTAGGTCCGGAGATGCGCTCGACGGGTGAGGTGATGGGAATCGCCGAGACGTTCGCCCGAGCCTTCCACAAGAGCATGCTCGCCTCGGGCGTCGAGGTCGGCGCGCCGGAGCGCGGGAGCGTGCGGCGGAAAGTGTTCATCAGCGTGCGCGATCAGGACAAGCCGGTCGCGTGTCTCATCGGGCGCCGCATGCGGGCGATGGGCTTCGAGATCATCGCTACGCGCGGGACGGCTGCCGCGCTCCAGCGCTCGCGCATCCCGGCCGAGGTCATCAACAAGGTGAACGAGGGGACTCCGCACGTCGTCGACGCGCTTCGGAGCGGGACGATCGCAGTCGTGATCAACACGACCACCGGTGCCAAGGAAGTGCGCGACAGCTTCTCCTTGCGCAGACAGACGCTGCTTTTGAACATTCCGTACTTCACGACGATCGCGGCGGCCGTCGCCGCGTGCGACGCGATCGAAGCGGATCGCGTGGGCGAGGGGGCGCGCGTCAAATCGCTGCAGGAGTGGCACGCGGAGGCGAATTAGCTCCCTGCCTCCCGCGTCGCTAGGATCACGGGTCAACGATGCGCCCGAAGACGTACCCGCAAGAGCCGCTGGCGAAGCTGCGCGCGACGAAGGTAGACGCCGCCACGAGCGCCCTGGCGAAAGCGGTACGCTCTCGAGAGCAAGCGGATCGCGTGGAGCGGTCGAATCGCAAGGTCGGCGAGGACGCGGAAGCGAGGGTGAAGGCGACGCGTGACGCAGAGCGCAGTGCGCTCGAGAGCGGCGAGCTTCGTGCAGCCGACCTGGAGCGCGCCGAAGCGTGGGGCGCCCGCGTCGAGGGCGACCTTGCGGAGATCGAGCGCCGGGTCGCGAATGCATCGAGCCGCGCGCAGGCGGCACGGGACGCGGAAGGGGTTGCGCGCGATGGCGTAGCCAACGCACGCGTCGACGAAGTTGTGGTCGAGCGCGACCGCGCGCGATGGGAAGACGGGGAGCGCAAGCGGGCGGAGGCGAAGGAGGAGGAAGCGGCGAGCGAAGCATGGAGGAAGCCGACCTGATGCGCACGCTCCGGTTGCTCCGCACGTTCGGGGTGGTCGTGCTCGCCGGGTCGTGCGGCGGCGAGGCGATGGTCCGTTCGCCCGCGGCCAGCGCCCCCGCGGCACCCGTGAAGGAAGTGGCGACCAAGCGCCGCACCCAGGAGCCCCTCCCGTTCCGCGTGACGCTCGAGGATGCGCGCTTCACGTCTGTGAACGAGCGGATCCGCGCGCACGACCCTCCCGGGGCAGCGCGCGCGTTCGAAGAGGTTCGCGCGGGCGTGAGCGCGGGTGCCGAGGCGTCGCGTGCGTGCGCCATCGACTTCGTTGCTGGACGCTTGCACCGGGACGCTGGCGATGATGCCGAGGCGGCACGTGCCTTCGATCGCGTCGCGCCCGACTGCGCTCTCGCGCCCTATGCCGCGTTCTACGCTTCGCAGGCCGACGCGCGCCTGGGACGCACCGACGACGCGGTCGCCCGCGCGAAGGTGGTGCCCGACGATGTAGCCGTCACAGCGGAAGCCCGACTCGTCGAAGCGGAAGCGCGCTCGGCGAAGGGCGATCGCAAGGGGGCGCTCGTCCTCTGGCGCGCGCACCTCGCAGCGACTCCGCACGGCGCACGGTGGGTGGATACGGCCGTGAAGATCGCGAACGCGCTCCTCGATGGAATCGACGGGGACCCCGCGCCGCGTGCGCGCGAGGCGCTGGACCTCGCTTCGCGGGTCGTGGTCGAGGCACCGAAGCTCGCCGATGCGGCGGGAGCGCAGGCCGCGCGCGATCGGGCGATCGCGGTCTTGCGTGTCGCCGATCCAACGATGGACGACGCGCTCTCACTGGCCGATCGCGCGCGCCGTGCCCAGGCGTGGCTCGACGCGCAGGAGCCCGCTCGGGCGATCGAAGAAGCAACGCCGTTCCTCGCAATGCCCCCCGGGCCCGAGTCGTGCCGCGCGTCGCTCGTCCGCGCACAGGCCACGGCGAAAGTTCGCGGGGCAACGGCGGACGCGTACGGCGACGCAATCGCGCGCTGCGCGCTCGACGATTCGAAGGTGACGGCGCTCTTCGCGGGCGCGAAGGCCAGCCTCACAGCGAAGCGGACGGACGAAGCGCTCGCTCGGTTTGCCGAGGTCGAGGCGAGCTTTCCGAAGCACCGCTTGGCGGACGACGCGCGGCTCCGCGCAGCGCTGATCGCGCAACAGAGCGGGGATGAGGCCCGCGCCGAATCGCTTTTCGCATCGCTGGCGGACACCTATCCCGACGGCGACATGCGGAGCGAAGCGCTGTTCCGGCTGGCGCTCGCGCGGATGACGCGAGGGGACTGGGCGGGGGCGAGCGCTCCGCTCGATCGGATCCTATCCATCGAACCCGACGATCGACGCAGCCTGAGCGCCGGGCGCGCGGCGTACTTTCGTGCGCGCGTGTCGGCGGCGCTGGGCGATTCGGATGACGCGGCCGGCCGGTACGAGGCCGTGATCGCGAAGTGGCCCCTCTCGTATGCGATGGTCCAGGCCTACGGCAAGCTGGCGGCGATCGACTCGGCGCGCGCACGGCGCGCAGTCGACGAGGGCGTGGCGCGAGAGGGAGCCGCGCCTGCCACGCTCACGACGCGCGATCACGACGAGCTCCACTCCGCGTCGTTCGATCGCGGGCGCGCGCTGCTCGAGGTCGGCGAGATTGACGCTGCACGTCGCGAGATGGGGCGCGCCGTGAGCGACGGAACGGACCCGGAGGTTCTCTGGACGATCGCGGACCTGTACGAGCTCGCAGGCGCGCCCGAGGTCGCTCAGGCGCTCGTCGGCGCGCGACTGTCCGAGCATCTGGCGCACTGGCCGGCGGCCGAGTGGCGCGCGCGGTGGCAGGTCGCCTACCCGCGTCCGTTCGGTGACCTCGTGGAGCAGGCGAGTGCGGCCAGCAAGATCCCGACGGCGCTCACGTGGGCAATCATGCGGCAAGAGTCGCAGTTCGTGGCCGACGCGAAGAGCGCTTCGGACGCATATGGGCTCATGCAGATCATCGTGCCGACCGCCCGCGGACTCGTGCGGGGAACGGCGTACGGCGCGGACCCCGAGTCGCTCAGCCGTCCGGAGGTCTCGATCACGCTCGGCGCGAAGCTGCTCGGCCAGCTGCGTTCTTCCTACCCCGACAACCGTGCGCTCGCGATCGCGGCCTACAACGGCGGCGGTGGCGCGGTGGGTCGGTGGCTCGCGGCGCGGGGGCGCGAGGACTTCGATCTGTGGGTCGAAGAGATTCCGTTCGATGAGACCCGCGGCTACATCAAGCGAGTGCTCTCCAACGAGGCCGCCTACGCCTTTCTGTACACACCCCAGTCGCTCGACGACGTGCTCTCGCTGCCGGCGAAGGTGACGAGATGACGGAGAAGAAAGCCCTCCTCGTCGTCGCCAGCGAGCGTCACGTCGAGAGGTGGTCGCGCCCGGGGAAGATGGTCGAGACGCGCGCACGCTTGCGGTCGCGCCTATTCGACCTTCTCGTCGACGACAGGGTACCGGCGACCGGGATCGAGACGCGGCTCGCGCTGGCGGAGTCGCTCGCGTCGGCATCGCGGGATCGCCTGCTCGCGCCCATGGCGCGCGAAGGGGGCGACGCTTGGGAGCGCACGGTCGACGCGATCGACTCGGCGATCGGCGCGCTCCGAGCGGCAGGGACGCGCGACGACGCGCTCGAGCGGGTCGCCCGAAAAGAGCACGGCGCGGCGGGGCTACGCGCCCGGATGCTCCTGGCCGTCATGCGCGCGCTCGACGCGACCCTCGACGCGCGCGGGCTCGTCGACCCTCGCGCCGTCGGCGTACGTCTGGCCCGAGCGATCGACGCTCTGCCCGCTTCGCGCGTTCGCGCGGCCGTCGGAACGGGCCTCGTCGTGGCGCGCTTCGTCATCGACTGGGACGGAGCGGACGCCATGTGGTGGCGCGCGCTCGACGAAGCGCTCGTCCGGGCGGGGGGAGAAGGGGCTCGCGCGGAGCTCCCGTCCTTCGAGCCGAGCGACGTGCGGCTCGACACCGCGCGAGAGAACGGTCCGCTCGACGTCGTCGCGGAAGACGTCGCGCGCGCGCTCGATGCGCCACCCACCGCGATCTCGATTGAACCGGCGCTCGGCGATCTGCGCCTCGCGGGCCCGGTGTCGGCGTCCGTCCGGCTTCGCACGACGCTGCGGGCTGCGAGCGACGCCGAAGGGCAGGCGCGCGCCGTCGTGGACGTCGTGCGTCAGGCACTCCTGGACGGAGCGGGGATCGAGGAGATCGCGATCGGCGTGCCGCGGTTCGACGCCGGCGCGGTGGGCGCGCTTCGTCGTGCCTTCGACGAGGCACGTCTCCCACTGTTCGATGCGCGCGGAGAGGCGCCGATCGAGTCCGGAGTCGTTTCCTTCGCGATGCGCGCGCTCGCGCTCGCGGGCGACGGGTTCCCCCGGCTCGACGTGGCGGCGCTCGCGCGCGCGCGGTACCTCGATGCGGCGCGACTGGAAGTCGACGAAAAGACGCTCGCCGATCTCGCGCATGCGCTCGAGCGAACACCCACCGCCGCAGCCGACGACCCTCGTGCCGCACTCGCGGCGACCGCGCGCGCGTCCTCGCCGGACGACCCCACGATCGGCGAGTCGCGTGCGGCGCTCGCGGCGCGGCTCGCGGCGATCGTCGAGCCGTCGGCGCGAACCATGACGCGCGCGAATCACGTGACCGCGGCGCGCGGCATCTTCGCCGCTCTGGGCGTCGATCCGCTGGCCGCGCGGGCCTTCGAGCATGCGCTCGCGTCGGACGAAGCGCCCGAAGGGGTCGAGCGGGCCGAGCTTCGCGCCGTGGCGAGGGACGCACACGCCTGGGAGATCTTCGACGCTGCGCTCTCGGACTACGAGGCAGCCGTCGCGCGTCTCGGGATCGTGCGCACCGCGATCGCTCCGCACGTCTTCCGGCACGAGCTGGCACGAGCGTTGGGTGCACGCGCGGGGCGACCCGGTGCCGCCCGTGCTGCGGCGGTCCGCGTCGCGCCGCTCGGCGACCTGGCTGCGGAGCCGCTCGCGCTGCTCGTCGTGATCGACTGCGGCGACGGTGCGCTCCCTTCACGTGCCGACGGCGATGCGCTCGTCCACGATTCGCTGGCGCCGGCCCTCCGCGCCATCGACCCCTCGCACACGCCGGCGCCGCTCGGCGTTCGCGCGGCCCGCGAGCTCACGGCGCTGGCGCTCGCGGTCTCTCACTGCCGCGCAGTCGTCCTCACCCGTCGCACGCGCGACGAAGACGGCGCTGCCATCGCGTCGTCGCCGGTCGTGGCCTGGCTGGAGCGCGGTGGCGTTCCATCGACGACCTGGCGTGCGTCGCCGCTCGACGGCCCGCCGGTGAGCGCGCGGGAAGCTCGCTTGCGCCGCGTCGCGCGCGAGACGGGTTCGTCCTCGGCGCGTCGCGCGCGTATCGAGCGCGTGCGTGAGGCGCGCTTCGAGCAAGTTCATCCGCCGAGCGACCCCCTCCTGGGCGATCTGGATGCTGACGGTTTGCTCGCGGTGGCGCTCTCGAGCGCGCTCACTACCGAAACGGGCGGCGACGAGCGGGCGCTGGCCGTCACAAGCCTGGAGCGCTTCGCGACCTGCGCGTTCCAGGGGTTCGCGACGCACGTTCTCCATGCGCGCCGGGAGAGCCCCCTGCGCGAGATCCCCGATGCGCGCGAGAGCGGCACGCTCATGCATCGCGCCCTCGCGAGCGCCTTCAAGGCGACGTCCGCGATGTGGCGAGAGCGCCCGCGGGACGCTCCGCTTATCCGCCGCGTCGCCCTCGAGCACTGCGACGCGGTCCTGCGCACGGAGTCGCTGGCGTCGCCACTTCGCCGGTTGGCCTTCGCGCGTGTCCGCGAGTCGGTGGCCGCCATCGTCGAGTGGAGTCTCGCCGACGAGGCGTGGGACTTCGCCCGCGCCGAGCAGACGTTCGGGGATGGCCGCCGTGCGAGCTGGCCTCCGCTCGTTCTCGACGACGGCGCCGTGAGGCTCGCCATTCGTGGGTCGATCGACCGCGTCGACGAGGGGCATGGGCGTGCTTCGGTTCGCGCCATCGACTACAAGTCCTCGAGGGGAGCGGCCGAGAGCGGCATGCGGACGCTCGGCGACACTGCGTTCCAGGTGGCCCTGTACGCGCGCGTGGCCGCCGATGCGCTGCATGCTGCCGAGCGCGCCGGTATCTACGTCGGCGCGCCGCGCCCCGACGACGTCGGCCCGAAGGTGAAGAAGGACTTCGAGGCGAAGTGGGCCACGCTCCATGTTGCAGGCGCGCGCGTGACGCCGATCGAGGCGCGCGCCATCGACGTCGTCCGTCGCGTTCGCCTCGGCGGCATCGCCCCGCGTCCCGGGGACGAGTCTGCCTGCGCGCGATGTGATTCGAGCGGCGCCTGCCGCAAGCCCCGATTTGCCATTGCACGCGAGGACGACGATGGCGGCACGGCCTCCTGAGGCAGCCGGAAGACGCGCGCACGTCCAACTTCCATGCGCGGTGGACGGCGGGTAGCGTGGCCGCCGTGAGCGACGCGGCGACGATCTACGCGTTCCGGCGCGACCTCGTCCTCGCGGCCAGCGCGGGGACGGGGAAGACGCACAGCCTCGTCGGCGTCTTGGTGCATCTCCTGCTCGGCGCGAGCGAACTCGGGGGGGGGCCACACGAGCCTGTCGACCCGGGCCGGGTCGTGGCCACGACGTTCTCGAGGAAAGCCGCGGCGGAGATCCGCGCGCGCGTGGTCGAGGAGCTGGAGAAGCTCGCCACGAACGATTCGAAAGCGAAGTATCGCGCCGATCTCGATGCCGCGCGCGACCGCGTCGGGGCGCGCTGGAGCGAGGCGGAGACCGCGAGGCGCGCGCGCGACGCACTGACGGCCATCGGGCGCGCGCAGATCGGGACGCTGCACGGGTTCGCGTCGTCGCTCCTTCGCACCTACGCGCTCGAGTGCGGGCTCTCGCCGAGCTTCGAGCTGGCCGACGAGCAGACGACCCGCGCCCGCGCCGAGGATGCCATCGCCCGCGCGCTCGATCGCATCGGACGGTCGCGCGGCGCAGAGCTGGCGGCGCTCGTGACGGCGGCCAACGGCGTGGAGCGGTTGGCCTCGCAGATCACGCGCGCGCTCGCACGGCTCGAAGAAGAAGGGCGCGGCGCCGCGTCGCTGGACGTCGACGCGTCCGACGCCGTGGCGATCGAGTCGCAGATGCAGCGGATGCTCCAGCATGCGCGCGATCTCGTGAGCCTCCCCCGCTTCGAGGAGAGCGCGAGCGGGCTGATCCGCGCGTGGGAGGCGAAGGACGCCGACGCCATCGCCGGTGCAGCGGAGTCGCTCACCACCCTTCGCGCGGGCAAGGACGGGCCGGCGGCGGAAGCGTGGTTCGCGTTTCGGGACGCGTTCCTGCCGGGCAAGACCAACGGCGAGCGCGGACGCTCGCTGGGCATTCGGTGGCGACTGCGCGACCAGTTCGCTGCGGCATCGCGCTTCGCGCGCGACGTGCTGGCCGCGTGCGAGGAGGAGGCGCGCCGGGACGCCGCGCATAGCTCGGTTCTCGCCTACGGAGACCTGCTGCGCATGACGCGTGACCTCTTGCGCGATCGACCGGACGTGGCTGCCGAGATTGGCGCGTCTCTCGACGTGCTCCTGGTCGACGAGTTCCAGGACACGTCGCGTCTTCAGCGCGATCTCCTGGTGCTCCTCTGGCAGCGTGAGCCGCGGCTGCGCGCGCCTGGCGTCGTCCCGTCGATCGGCGACGTCCGGCGACATGGGCTGCTCGTCGTAGGGGATCGAAAGCAGTCGATCTACGCGTTCCGCGGCGCGGACGTCAGCGTCTTTGCCGAGGTGTGCGTGGGGCTCGCGGGGGCGCACGCGCGCACGTCACTGGGCATCGAGGCCGGGCGCACGTGGGAGCCTGAAGAGCCGATTGCCGACTTCGTGCCGCTGCGCCACAACCGGCGCGGTGAGCCGGAGCTGCTCGCGTTCGCGAACGAGTTCTCCGCGCGTCGCTTCCGGCCGGGGGAGCCGCCCGAGCTGTACGAGATCGCCTACGTGCCGGCGACCGAGGATCTGCGCTCCCCGCCGGAGCACGTCGCGCCGACCGAGCTGACGCCGCGAACGATGTGGCTCCGGGTCGACGCGCAGCGGCACGGGAGACGCGTCTCCAGCGCGAGCGACGAGGCGGGCGTGATCGCGGATCACGTTCGCGCGATCCTCGCGTCCGGGGAGCCGAGCGTGAACGGCGTTGCGCCTCGGTGGCGCGACATCGCCGTGCTCGCGGAGACCAACCGCGCGCTCGATCACGTCGCGTATGCGCTCGCGCGTGCGGACGTGCCGTACGTCGTCGCCGGCAGTGGCTTCTACAACGCACGCGAAGTGCGTGACGTCGCTGCGATGCTGGCGCTGCTCATCGACACGCGGGAGCAGTGGGCGATGCTCGAAGTCTTGCGGGGGCCGTGGTGTGGCGTTCGCGACGAGACGCTGATCGCGCTCACCGACGCTTACAAGGGGCTCGCACCCGTGGGGCCCGCGTGGGAGGCGGGTGCACGGCGTGGCGAGATTCACGAGGACGACCGTGCGGCGCTCGGTCACCTGCGCCATGTCGTCGAGACGCTGCACGGAGACCTCGATCGACTCGGCCCTGGCGGCGCGCTCCGTGAAGCGGTTCGCGCGCTCGAGCTCGAGGAGGTCCTGGTGCAGCTGCCGCGCGGTGCGCAGCGCGTGGCCAACGTGCGGAAGCTGCTCGCGATGGCCGACGATGCGCGCGGCGCGCGTGCGCTGCTCGACACCCTCGACGAGGCTGCCGAGCGCGAGCTCTCCGAGGGGGAGGCCGCGACGTTCTCCGAGGAGGACGACGCCGTCCGACTGCTCACCGTGCACGCGAGCAAGGGGCTCGACTTCCCTATCGTGATCGTTCCCGAGGTCGGCAAGGAGCCACGTCGCGCGGAGCGCGAGGCGTTTCGCTTGGCTCCGGGTGACGGCGAGCGCGGCATGATCGTCGCGCGCGTGGTCGACTCCGAGGGGCGACTGCACGATGGGCCTGCCTACGAGCGCGCGCTCGAGGACGCGCGGCGGCGCGAGCGCGCGGAGCGGCAAAGGCTCGCCTACGTCGCGATGACGCGCGCCTCCCATGCGATGACGCTGGTCGGCGATCGCGTAGCGCCGCAGAAAGGGGAGACGGAGGCCTACGCCTCGACGACAGCGGCTACGCTACGAGCGATCGCGGACGACGCGACGTCGTGCGCGCGTGCGTTCCTTGAGGTCGTAGAGGACGTGCAGCCTTCGGCCGGGCGCGCCGACGAGAGTTCGGCGCCCCTCGACTCATCCACTCCGGCGGTCCCGTCCGAGGCGCCCGCCACCTGGATTCCCGTGACCTCCCCCGCGTGGCGCTCTCTCCCCATCGCCGCGACCGCGCTCCAGGACTTCCATCACTGCGCGCGACGCTTCGAGCTCGCTCACGTGCTCGATCTTCCGGAGCACGCGCCGGCGTTCGTAGAGGCCGTCGCACGCGACGCGACCGACGACGGTAGTGGCGCGCCGCGGCTCGACGCGCGGGCCGAAGGGACGCTCGCCCACCGCGTCCTCGAACGGGTCGACGCCGCGAGCTTCGGAGCGACCCTGTTCGCACGCGCGGAGGCGAGCCGGATCCTGGAGCGCGAAGGCGTCCCGCGCGACCACGAGAAGCACGGCAAGGTCGTCGAGCGGGTGCTGAGGTTCCTCGGCGGCGCGTACGCGGAGCGCGTGGCGGCGATGAAGGCGCAGATCTCGCGCGAGGTCACTTTCGTGATCGACGTCGCCGACGACGAAGGGCGTGCCCTCGTGCTTCGCGGCTCGATCGATCTGCTCGTTCGTTGGAAGGACGGCACGGTCGATGTCATCGACTACAAGCGGGCCCGCGGCCCGTCGCCGGAGCCACACGCTTTCCAGCTCGACGCATATGCGCTCGCGGCGCGCGAGATCGTCCCGGACGCCGCGAGGATTCGCGCAGGCATCGTCTTCCTCGGAGGGGGGCGGGGGGAGCCGGCGTGGATCGCCCCTTCGGAGCCCTCGGTCTCTCGCGCGCGCCTCGCGCCTCTGGGCGCGCGCCTCGTCGCGAGCCGGTGGAGCGAGCAGTTCCCGCGGGAGCCCATTGCGACGTGCCGCGCGATTCGATGTGGCTACGTACGCCACTGCCACCCCGGCGAAGTCCAATAGACTCGAGGCACACGGCACGCGCCGACGGTCACGCAATCTTCGCGGGAGCGTGAGTGGGCGACGTAGGGATGAGGCCGACGTCGAGCATGGATGCGTAGCCTCCGCGGGCGACGATTACGTGGTCGAGCAGGGGTAGGCCCACGACGTCCGCTGCGCGCGCTACCTGTTCGGTGAAGCGCACGTCCTCTTCGCTCGCTGCGGGGTCGCCGCTGGGGTGGTTGTGCACGAGGACGAACGCCGAGCCTCCGTCACGCAGCGCGAGGCGGAGCGGATCGCGTGCGCCGACGTGCAGGCCGTGCAGCCCGCCTCTGGCGACGAGCCGCGCCGCGCGGAGCCCCTGGTGTCCGTCGAGCACCAACGCCCACAGCTCCTCGTGATCGAGCGAAGCGATGCGTGGCCGGGCCCAGCCGTCGACCGCGGCGCTCGAGGGGAAGCGTGCGTCGGCGCGTCTCGCAGCGGCCATGGCTACGCGACGGCCGATCTCGACCGCCCCCGCCAGCCGCGCTGCCTTGGCTGGTCCGAGGCCGCGTCGCGCCGCGAGCTCACCGATCCCTGCGCGCGAGAGGCCCTCGACGCCCCCCGATTCGTCGAGGAGCGCGGCGGCCAGGACGCCCACGGATTCACCGTGCCGTCCCGTGCCCAGCACGAGCGCGATGAGCTCTGCGTCACCCAGCGAATCGAGCCCGTCTTCGATCGCGCGCTCGCGCGGTCCGCCGCTCCTGTTCATGGGAGGCCGGGAATCCACGCGCCGTGCCAGGTATCTCCTGCAGTGATGTCGCGCGAAAACCGCGATCCGGGGGTGGCCCGGCCACTTTCGCTACTGGCAGATGCCGAACTGCGGGTTCGTGAACAGCTGCGCAGAGCCCGAGCAGGTCGTCCCCGCGGGGCAGTCTGCGGGGAGGTCGACGTGGCACAGCTGGAAGCACGTGCGTGCACCTGGGTTCCCCAGGCACGTGAGCCCCGCGGCGCAGTGGGTCTCGTCGCACGAGTTGCCGACTCCGGCTTCGCCGACCTCGACGCAGCTCGTCGTTCCGTCGTCCTTCACGACAGCGCAGGTCTGGTTGGTCGGGCACGTTCCGAAGAGGGCGCAGCCGCTGATGGGCATGCACACCGGTACGTTGAACTTCCCGGAGACGACCGGCTGCACGTCGCAGAACGACGGACTGGCCGTCGCGTCGCATACGGTGTTGCCCGCGCAGCAGTAGTGGCGGCACTGCCCGGGCATCCCGACGCACTCGAACGTGGCGGCGCAGTCGGTCGAGGCTTGGCACTGCGCCCCGTCCTGGCCCGACCCGGCGATGGTGCACGTTTGCGTGACCCACGCACCGCCGTCGGTCCCCGTCTGTTCCACGACGTGGCACGCCGGCGTCGGCTGGGGCGCTGCGTCGACCGGCGGCGGCACTGCTGCACCTGCGTCGCTCGACGCGACAGGGACGCCGGTGCCCGCGTCCGCGGAATCGCCGCCGTTGTCGCCACCCGCGTCGCGCGGTGTCGTCTGCGACTCCTGGGGAGCGGCATCCGCAACGGTGTCCAGACACTGCTGCGCGCCGGCGTCGTCCGAGTCGGGTACGCAGGTGTGCGCCGACGTGTTGGCGAAGCCGTAGTTGCAGAGCGGGCTCCCGGTGACCGCGGGCGCAGCGACCCCTGCGTCTCCGCCCATGAGCGCAACGATCGGGCCTGTGTCCGCCGCCGCGTCGCTGTCCGTGTAGACCCCCGAGCTCCCCGAAGGCGAGGCGTTCGAAGAGCTGAGACTGATGTTCCCGCACGCGACGAGCGCGACGGCGCCCAGGGCAGTCAGCGAGAGGAAGCGGAAGGAAAGGGGGAACATTTTCAAGCGGGTGTCTGGACTCGTCTCTCGAGCGATCGGCTGTGCCGGAAGATAGCGGACGTGCCACGAGGGCCGTGTCTGGGCACGAGTACTTCACGACGCGTGCCGCCCCTTTCGTTGTCCCATTCTGCGCGGAAAAGGCCATAAAAAAGCCACGCGCGCCAGGCATGGGCTGACGGCGATGTCGTGCCTGCGCCGAATGCTGCGCCTTATGTAAGGCGGGCACAGCCGGACGCTCAGCGTGACTCCACCTCACGCGAGGCCGCGTTTCCTGCGGCGTCGAATGCGCGGACCGTCACGACGTGAGAGCCGGGCGGCACAACCGTGCTCACATCGGCATCGACCGATTCGTCAGCGGAGTCGAACACGCCGTCTTTCGCGCCGAGAGGGCGCCACTCGAGCTTGCCGTCCACCGCCACCTCGATGCGGATGATCGGCCCCACGCCGTCGACTGCACGCGCGCGCAGCACCCGCCCGGCGATCGACAGCGCTGTGAGCACCGGTGGCGTGTTGTCGATGACGAACGGGCTGCTGTCCATCGTGTGCGTGAGCACGTCGCCGGGCGGGTTGGACGGCTCGTCGCTGGCCACTACACGCACCGAGTACCGCCCCTCGGGGAGCGCCGAGGTATCCCATTCGTACTCGGTCTTGCCGTTCACCGACTCGTCGTGCGCGAGCACGTCGCGCCACACGGTGTCCCCCTGGCGGCGGAAAGAGAGGTGGTAGCGGAGCGCGTCCTCGTCGGGGTTCTCGATGCGCCACGTGAGCTTGATGGTCGTCTCGTGCTTGGGGGGCTCTCCGCCGCTCGCCGGGAGGTTCTCCTTCGTCGGCTCCTTGGCGATCGCGCTCTTCGGCGCGGCGCTCACTTCGAGCACGATGGGGCGCACGTTTTCGGTCACGAACGGGAGCGTCACGTCGCTTAGGACGGCGGTCGCGTCGCGCCATCGCGCGCGCACCTGGATGAAGCGGGCGCTCGGGCTCGGCACGACGCCCGCCTCCGCGAGCGGGTTGCTCCACGGGCTCCAGGTGGCGTCGGGCGCCTGCGTGTCGCCGGTCCGCGTCGAGACTTCGAGCGGTCCGCTCGCGGTCCAGCGAGCCGCCCCGAACTTCGCGCGAAGGCCGGCGTCGAGCACTTTGCTCGTCCACACCGCGTCGGAGCCGCCGCGAGCGAGCACGCGATGAAACACTGCGGGATCCCCCGCGACGACGAACGGGTGAGGGCCGCTCATCGAGAGCGCGCCGATCTGCCGCTCGTCGGTGTCCGCCACCAGCGTGACGACGTGCGCCTCATCGACCGTGTATACGCGCCCCTCGGCGCCGGTCCCGACGTACGGGCGGCCGTCGTCGCCGAGCGCCAGCGACACGTAGTGGAACTCGTCGTGGTGCATCAGCTTCTCGGGGCGAAGCTGGGCGTCGAAGGCGTAGAGCGCCCCCTTGCCCGGCTTCGGGCGCGGCGACGAGTTCGGGCCGGCGGGGATGTGGGCGAGCACCGGGCTCCGGTGGGGAACCTCGGGGAGCTCGCCATACTCGTTGGCGATGGCGAAGATCGCGCCGTCCTTGCCCAGCGCGATCCCCTTCACTTCTTCGCCCGGGAAGTCGTAGACGACGCTCGCGCGGCCCGGCCCCGTGATCCGGTAGAGGAGCCCTTTGCCCTGCGAGCCGGCGTACACGACGCCGTCGTCGGCGACTGCGAGCGACACCAGGTTCGGCTCGTCGCTCGTGAAGTACACCGAGGTGCTGCCGTCGAGCGTGACCCGCACGACCTTTCCTTCGTCGCCCGTGGCGGCGTAGAGCGCGCTCTTGGTCTTGTCCCAGGCGAGCGCCCAGACGTGGCTCACCTCGGGGATCTTCGCGAGCTTTTCGGCCTTGCCGTTGACGACCTTGAAGATCGTCCCGTCCGGGATCGTCCCGGCGTAGACGGTGCCGTTCGCGCCGAGCGCGAGCGAGGTGACCGCGGTCTCCTTCGTCTCTGCATACACAGTCGCTTGATCACCGTTCACGCGGATGATCTTGCCGTTCGAGCTCGTCCCGACGAGCACGCTGCCGTCGGGGAGTGTGAGCGCGGCGTAGACGGCCGAAGCGTCGGGGAGCGGGACGTTGCCGAGCGTGAACCCGGCGCGGACGTGGCCGTCGGAGCTCACGGCGACCCCTTTGAGATCGCCGCCGGAGAGCTTCTCCAGCGTATCGAGCTCGAAGACCCGCGTGCCGACGGCGAACGCCGACGACCCGAAGGCGAGGGACGCCACGAGGAGCGGCGCCGTGCGGGCGAGGGGAGAAAAGCGACGAGAAGCGCTCGAAGACGGACTGCGCATGCTCCTCTTAACTACACGAGATCGCGCGAGTGCGGGCCGCGGCTCGCCCCCTTCGAAGCGCTCCTCTTCGCCCTGGGGCCCGAGCCAAGCTACGCTTCGGGTGGATGAACGCGCGCATTGCCCTTGGCCTCTCCGCTCTGCTCCTGGCGGCGATCGCCGCGTGCGCTGCGCATGGGGTGGACGATGGGGTGGGGGGCGTCGTCGAAGGGCAAGACGGCGGCGTCGGGGACCCCGCGAGCGACGGCTCTTCGGGCACGTCGAATCCGGCGAACCCCACGAGCGACGACGGCGGCACCACCAACACTCCTCCCCCCAACGGTGACGGCGGCTCACCGACGTTCGTGGACTCCGGAGCGGCGACCATCGGTGGCGCCGTCGATGCCGGAGACGAGGACGGGGCCGCTCCTCCGAATGGCACCTGCAACACGCTCAGCGACTGCCCGTATGCGACCGCGACGGGCGTCTCCGGCGTCTCGTGCGACACGACCACGCACCTCTGCGTCATCACGTGCGCGGGAGACAACTACGACGTGAACGGCGTCCTCAGCGACGGATGCGAGGTCGCCAATCCGTGCCCCGTCGGCAACGGCACGCAGCTCTGTCCCGTGGAGCACCAGACCTCGAGCGCGACGAACCTGGGATCGTTCGACTGCAACGACAGCGACAGCGCGCAGAACGACACCGGAGGCGTGCCGAGCGACGACCGCACGCACACGAACCCCGCCGTCGTCGCGTTCGACGGGACCGCGGGGGCCGCGCCGACGGTGTTCACGCTCTTCGGGTCGGGCGGCGCGCTCTGCGAGGACGACCTCAACCTCAATCTCCAGATGACGAAGTCCTCGCACCTCGCCTGCTACTCGCTCGTCGCGCAGGTCGTCGGCGGGAAGACGTACACGTGCGCCCAGACCGACGCGACGGGGCTCTGCCAGATCACCAACGGAAGCGTCTCGTACTCCGACGGCTCGACCATCTACATCACGGTCGCGAAGGTCGACTCGTGCCCGGCGACCGAGACCGACGACGCGACGTTCACGATCACGGGTCACCTCTAGAGCGACGAACAGTTCGTCTCCCGTCGGCTTTGCGCCGATTTCCGTCGCATCGCTTCGTTGCTCCTCCTCCAAATACGCCAGTATTCGTCGTCGTCGCGCCTCGCGCTGCTCGGAACTCTGCGCAAATCCTCGGTCCGACGAACTGATCGTCGCTTTAGAGCAAACGTCGATCGGACGGAACGACTCTTCCCCCCGCGACCCTCACCCCCAAGCGTTTCCCACGACGCCCACGCGCCCCCTCTCCCACAAGGGGAGAGGGGAAGAGAAACGCCGTGGTCCCCCTCTCCCCTTGTGGGAGCGGGGGCTTGGGGGTGAGGGTCGCGTTTCGAGAGCTGACCCAATCAATAGACGTTTGCTCTAGGAGCGCGTCCCAGAACCGCGCCATCCCGTCGCGCGGGCCGGCGTCGGGGCTCGTCAACGTACGGTCGTACGCCCTCCCTGCGGTCGCTCCTGCGCTTGCTGTCCCGCTTCGCGGGCCAGAGCTCGGAGCCTCCTCGCCCCTCCCGGGCCGCGCTTGGTCTACCGCGGTTCTGGGGCGCGCTCCTCTGCGAAGGAGAAGAGCGTTGCGGCGCGTCTTCAGCGCAGGACGGCGCGGACCTTCACGTGCACGTGGTCGTGCCCTTCGACGTACTGCTCGAGCGGCACGACCGTGCGCGCGAACGAATAGAACGGCTCGGGGCCCACGTCGGAGTGCGCGGGGCGCAAGGCGTCGAGCGCGAACGGCGGCAAGCGTCCGGCGACGTGACCCTTGAACGTGACCCCCTCCGACGGCACGCGGAACTGCACGACCACGCTGCGCGGGAGAGCGCTCTGGCGCGTCTCGTTCGCGAGGAGCTCGTTCAGATCTTCGGGCGCGGCCACCTCGAGCGAGACCTCGTAGCCGGGGACCACCTCGACATCCACGTCTTTGCCGGCCAGCTCCTCGGGCATCTTCACGTCGATCGTGCGCGTGACCTCCGGCCCCGCGAAGGGGACCAGGTGAAGCACGAGGTGCGCGCTCTGGCCGGCGTCGACCGTGTCTTCGAGCGCGTCGAGCCCTCGGATCCTCCACAGCTCGCGCGCGTAGGTGACCGTGAGGACGCTCTCCACGCTCTCGACGTGCGCGTTCTCCCACGGGTTGTTGATGACGTCGCCCACCGTTCGTACGACGCGCGAGCGCGCGAAGTCCCCCGGCTCCGGCATGCCGCCGATGGCCACGCCGAAGTCCTGGAGCGAGACGGTCCCGTGGCCGCGCACGGTCACTTTCGAGTCGAGCTTCCACGTCACGTCGCGCCGTTCGCTCACCGTGGCTTCCACCGTCGAGCCGATGACGCCGGCCGTCAGCGAGGGGGTGAGGAACTTCTCCTCCGCGACGCGTGCCTTCCACTCCGTCTTCGGAGCGCCCGTCACTCCGCGCACGCTCACGCTCACCGGGAACGTCGGCGCGTGGCTGTTCTCGTCGACGATGACCGCGCTCTGCCGATCTTGCACCAGGGCGCCGAGCGGCCGCACCGTCTCGCCGACCTTCATGCTGTGCTGGATGCTGGCGTAGATCCAGATGACGCGCCCGATGGAGGTCGGCAGCGACGTGTTGCCCGCTTCGAACATCGGGTGACCGAAGCCGCACAGCTTGTTGCCGACGACGTGCGTGACCGTGCCCCAGCCGGCGGCGGAGACGTCGCCGCTGATCAGCTCGACGCCGAGCGTGCCGCCGTCGACGAAGTGCAAGGGCGCGCCAGCCGTCGGCCCCTGGCCCCCGCCTGCCTGCGCTGCGGCGAGGCCCAGCGGCTCCACCAGCTTGCGCAGGTACGCCGCCGTCCGGTCACCCATGCCGGAGAGGAGCAGCGGCGTCGCGTTCGGCGTGAGCGAGAGCGCCGGATCGATCTCCATGCGCCTCGCGATCTGCGCGGCGTGCGCTTCGACGTCGTACGTCCCCGGCTCGCCGTCGAAGGCGTTCACGCTCGAGGCGTGGACCGTGTGCAAGGGGGCGCCGTTCACGAGCGGGGTCCCCCCTTCGGTCGGCCAGAAGCCGGGAGGGATCGCGCGTGCGAGCTCGGTGAGCATCGGCGCGATGGGCGTGACGCCGGCGACCGACTCGGTGGGGAACTGCGCGTAGCTGTACGCGTAGGCGCCGGCGAGGCGACCGCCGTCGAGGTAGATGGGGCTGCCGCTCATCCCCATCACGTTCTTGGTGATGTCGAGCCGGGGGTTCGGCGTCTTCACCAGGATGAGATCCTGGCCGGGGCGGAAGTTGTGCAAGGTGCCGACGACCTCGACGTCGAAGCGCTCGGGCTCCGTGCCGTGGAAGACGCTGAGCCCGTACCCCTTCATCCCCTCTTTGATCTCGCTGGTCGCGATGGTCGGCGACTTCGCGTCGCCGCGCGCGAGCGGTAGCGAGAGGCCGAGGCCCGCCGTGAGCCCGACGACGGCGGTGACGATGGGGAGGCAGCTTCGCACGTGAGGAATCCTACGCGATTCGGGTGAGTCATGGCGGCCCCACCCTTGGAATCTTTCGAGTCGGAGCCGGAATGCGACCTTGGCTGCGCGCGCGACCTTTGCCCGCGAGGTGGCCGGCGGTACAGCCCGCGCACTCACGAAACCTTCCCCGCGCCGCGACCTCGGCGTGAGGGACCAACCAGGAGATTCTCCTATGCACATCACCACGCACGTCACCTCGCACGCTCGCTTCGTCCGCTCGTTCCTCTCGGGCTCCGCTCTGGCCACGGCACTCGCGCTCTCCGCGTGCGGCAGCCCGCTCCCGTCGGAGTCCGTCGGTCACACCGGCCAGGCCGCGACGGCCGTCGATCCCGCGTTCACGTCGTGTCTCAGCGACTTCGACTGCGTCGCGATTCCTCAGGCCGGCTGCTGCCACAACGGGTGGCTCGTGGCCGTGAGCGTCGGCTCGGTGGACGACTACGACGCGGCGAACGCGTGCACCTCGCAGCAGCCGAACATCTGTCCGCAATACGTCGTCAACGACACGCGCGTTCCGTCGTGCGACGCGACGTCGGGCGCATGCGTGCTCGTGCAGCCCGCCGCCGCGACGCCGGGAGATGATGCGGGCGCCGGTGACGATGCGGCCGCGGGCGACGATGCCGGCGGCGCGTGCGCGACGTCGAACTGAAGACGCGTCGAAGGCCGCTTCGCGTTGGGCGAAGCGGCCTTTGGCATTTCACACGAACGTGAGCGCTGCGTGCGCTCGCGCGATCAGGCCTTCTCGGCCTTCTTCGCGTCCGCCGCCGTCGCGTCGTAGCCGGCTTGGTGCACCGCGAACTTCGGGGTGCCGAGGGCGCGGCGCTCGCGCTTGTTGCGCTTGCCGTTGGTGGTCGCCTTGCGCTTGCGAATCCGCTCGAACTGCTGGGACGAAGAAACCATGGGGCTGCTCTTCCTGTGAATCGCCCGACTCGGGCCGAAAGGGAGGCGCACCATGACCGCCCGGCGCGTTCCTGTCAACCGCGGCGCGCCTCGAATGCGCCCGAAAAGGGCGGGATTGCCCCGACACGACCGAAGGCGCTGCGAAGCAGCGGCGTGAGTTCGTCCGCGAACTCACGACTCAGGACACTAGGGGCGGACGGTGACCGTCGCGCCGTAGGTCGCTTCGGCGAATGCCGGGACGTGGGCCTTCCCCAGCGCCGCCTTGATGCACCCCTCCTCCGACTCTCCTTCGGCGGGGCCCGTCACGGTCGTCGACTGGACGTTGCCGTCCGAGCCGAAGACCACGTGCGCGCGGGAGACGCCGTCGTCCGGGCCGAGGCATTTGCGGGCCGACGCGAGGACACCGCTGAGCGCGCTCGTGACCGCGCCCTGGGAAGGACGCTGCGGGACGCTGCCTGCGGCGACCGGCGCGGCGGCCGGCGTCGGAGCGGGGAGCGCCTGGGCGACGGGGGGCGGATCGGCCGCGGGCGTCGCCGGGATCGGCGCGGCGGCGGCCTGCTTGATCATGTCGGCGAGCCCGCCACCAGGACCGGCCGGAGCTGCGGGGGCTTCCTTCGCGGCAACCTTCACTTCGGGCTTCGGCGCGGGCGCCGCTTCGGCCACGGCGGGCGTCGAGTCCGTGTCGCTGTCGTTGTCGCTGTTATCGGTCTCGGCGGTCTTCGCCGAGCTCGCGTGCGGCGCGGAGTGCGCCCGCAGCGCGTGTCCGCTGTGGCGCGCGCGCGTCGCGAACTCGACCGGCGCGGCCGTCACGATGGAACTCGCCTGCGGGAGGCTCGCGGGGTCCACGCCCGGTGCGGCAGCGGCGACGGGCGCCTGGGTGGCCCGACCGGGTGCCTGCGCCACGGCGGCGGCCTGCACCACGGGCGCCTGTGCGCTCGTCGTCACGACCGCCTGGCCCGGCCGGAGCGCGTGCACCGCGATGAAGGCACCGGCGGCGATGGCGGCGAGCCCGACGGCCGCGGCGACGAGCCCGAGCCTTCCGCGCGACGACGTCCCCTCGGGGCCGACCTGCAGCGCGGCCTGCGCGCTCACGATACGTGCGGGCGCCACGGCGACCGTCACCGGCGCGGGGGCGAACGCCGTGGAAGGCGTCGTCGGAGAGATGCGCGGCGCGGTCGGCAACTCTTCCGAGTCGGCCAGATCGGTCGAAGCCAGCGGAGTCACGCTCGCGCGATCGACCGCGGCCCGATCGGCGGCGGCGAGCGCGGCCAGATCGATCATTCCCGAGTCGCTCGCCGCGGTCTTCGGACGAAGACCCGAGGTGCTGCCGCGCTTGACGACGATCGGCGTTCCCGCCATCTGCGCCAGGTCACGGAAGCTCCGACGATCCCCACCACGTTGCGACTGCTGATGACTCATGATGCCGTCCTCCAAATCGGACGGGGATTCACGCGATGGCTCGCGCAACGTTTCGCCCGCGCGGTCTACCCCGGCTGCGGTGCGAATCTCCCCGCTCGACGCGGCCCTTTTATGACTCTCTTCAAGCGACTCGGGAAGGGGACTCGAGAGCAATTCCTCGTCCGATCCCCCATGGGTACTCTGCCGTGAGTGACGGTTGAATGCCCCACCCTCGATACGGCCAGCAAATTCAGCCCAATCTCTCTCCGTGCGTGAAATGTCTGGCCATGTGTGCAGGGCTTGATCGAGCGCTGTCTCATTCACGTCGCCCGTCCGACGCGCGCGCTTCACGAGGCACCTCCGCTGCCGAGCAGCGCGTCATCCAGCTCGAATCCGCGCTCGAGGAGGATCGCGCGGAGCTTCCGGCGAGCCTCGTGGACCCGCCAGGCGATGGTCCCTTCGGGCGCTCCCAGGATGACGGCGGCGTCCTCGTGCGAGCGACCGTCGACGCAGACCAGGATGAGCGTCGTTCGCAGCGTGTCGCTCAGCGTGTCGATCGCGCGGGCGAGCGCCATGTAGAGCTGGCGCTTCGCCGCGTCGACCGGGGGGCTGCAGGAGCGGAGCGTCGCGTCGTTCTCCATCGAGAGATAGCGGGTCTCTTCCTCCTGCCGGGCGATCGTCCGCCGGGCGCTACGTCGCGCGCGGATGGCGTTCAGCGAGAGGTTCACGGCGATGCGGTAGATCCACGTGTAGGGCTCGCTGCGACCGTCGAACCGCGCGAGCGCCCCGTACGCGCGCACGAAGGTCTCCTGCGTCACGTCCTCCGCTTCCGCGCGATCGCGCAGCATGTGGAGCGTGAGGCGGTAGATGCGCCGCTGGTGGCGCCGAACGAGCTCGCCGAACGCGCGCTGCTCGCCGCGGAGCGTGCGCTCGACCAGCTCGCGGTCGCCCGGCTTCACGTTCGCAGCGGCGGGGCGCGCGACGAGCGTGGGGCCGCTCTTTGGTGGGGGCGCGACGTTCGCGTGGAACGCGTCGGCGTCGAGGATGGGATCGGGGAGGGGGGCGCGCGCGGCTGACGATTCCGAGGTCACAGTCGCGTTGGACATCGGAGGACTCGGAAAGTTTTGGATGAAGGTGAGGAAGAGCCCGTCCTCGGGGAGTCTCGGGGGATTGGCGTGGGGGAGGATGATCTCCTACCTGCTCGAGTGCGCCTTGCTCGCCGGTCGCGCGCCGGACGAGGGGCAGCGCGTTACTCCTTGGTCAGCGTCATCGACGTGCCGAACTCCGTGCGTCCGCCGGTGCAGTTGTCGATGACCTCGGTGAAGCTCGCCGTCGTACAGGCGGCGTTGAACGTCACCGTGTAGGTCATCTCCCAGTCCGGGTTGCAGATGCTGGAGTCGTCGATCGTCGGGAACGTGAAGCTCGATCCGTCGAGCGTGTACGTCCCGTGATACGCGGAGCCCGAGCAGAAGAATGTACTGGGACCGCCGCCGACCCAGTTGCCGTAGGAGTCGAAGGCGAGCGAGCCGATGGTGTCGAGCTCCGTCGTGTACACCCAGAGCCCGACCAGCGAGCACGGGCCGTCGGTGAGCGAGCTCCCCGGATCGCGCGGCCCCGGGGACCAGCACGCGGCGCCGCCGTCCCAGGTCTCGGGGGAAGGTTGCAGCGTCGGCGCGGGTGCGGGCGTGGGCGTCGGCGTCGGGGACGCGCTGGCGGAGGACGTCGCGGTGGGCGTGGGGCTCGTGCTCGACGGGGGCGGTGCGTCCTTCGTGGTCGGCTCGATGACGATGCCACCGCACGCGGCGATCGCCGGCGGAACGAGGAGAAGAAGAGAAACCAGTGGAAGGAAGCGGCGCATGACTACGGTGTAGTGGGTCGCGAAAGCGACGCCAGACGCACGGTGTCACCCAAATGGGGGACGCGATGGGAAGGCGCACTCCGAGCAGTAGAGGAGTGAGCGCCGTGCGCCTCGGTGGCGCACGGCGCTCTCTCTGGCTCCGCCTAGTGCGCGGCGCCGTTCGAAACGGCGTTCGGCGCGGTCGCCGTCGACGGCACGGGCGGCGCCGTCGCCGCGACGCTCACCACCGGCGTTGCCGTCGGCCCCGGCGGGTCGGCCGCGGGGGCGGGCGTGGCGCTCGGGGTCAGCTTCGCGAGGGTC
>Ga0302279_10000715_pt1 | contig 48786 bp, 42 predicted proteins | sample III_Bog_N3_3_FD_194541 | JGI IMG/M metagenome (GOLD analysis project Ga0302279, IMG submission 194541) | Peat permafrost microbial communities from Stordalen Mire near Abisko, Sweden - III_Bog_N3_3 | ecosystem: Environmental > Terrestrial > Soil > Wetlands > Peat | place: Sweden: Abisko... | reverse complement strand
AGGCGCGGTCGGAGCGCACACGGCACAGCGCCGTGAGAGCTCGCGGATCAGCGAGGTGCGGGAGAGGGGGCGCCGGCAACGCTCACGAGGGAGGTCGCAGGACTCGATCTCTATGGGTCAGGCAGCGAGGCGGTTTCTGACAGGAATCGTATCGGGGGAGAGAGAAAGTTTCGGCGAGGGTCTTTCGAGCGTTCGCTGCTCTCTTGCTCTCTCTCCTATGGGTCAGGCAGCGGGGTGGTTTCTGACAAGAATCGTATCGGGGGAGGAAGAAAGTTTCGGCGAGGGTCTTTCGAGCGTTTCGCCGTCCTCTTGCTCTCTCTCCTATGGGTCAGGCAGCGGGGTGGTTTCTGACAAGAATCGTACCGGGGGAGGAAGAAAGTTTCGGCGGACGTGCCGCCCCGAGTCGGCCGCGAGAGAGCTCCGAGCGCGACCTCGAGCGCGACCCCGACCGCGACCTCGAGCGCGACCCCGACCGCGACCCCGACCGCGACCCCGACCGCGACGCCGACCGCGACCGCGACGACGGATCGACCGCCGACCTCACGGCCCCGGAGGCGCCTTCCCAATCAGCCCGATCCGCGCCCGTTCCCGCGCCTTCTGCAGCTCCACGTCCGAAGCCAGGCTCGGGTCGTCCGCGATCGCCTCGTCGAGCGCGTCGTGGCAGGCTGCCCACTGCCCGGCGGCGCAGGCCCGCATCCCATCCTCCCGGAGCTTCTTCGCCGCCACGAGCAGGATCGTCTCCGTCGGCACGGTCGGCGTGGGCATCGGATCGGAGCGCTCGCCGACGGGGATCACGTCGTGCGACTCGTCCATCCTGACGCCGTGCTGGTACTCGTAGCTCTCGAAGCCCGAGGCGATCGCGATGAACATGGAGAGGGCCGACGCCACGCGGTGCTTCGCTGCAGTAGCCCTGACGGTCGCGAAGAGCCGGCTGACGCGCTTGTAGTAGGCGGGCTTGGAGATGTTGCGCTGCGGTGCGAGATCGTCGAGCGATTCACCGTCGACGGCGATCGCGGAATACATGTCGAGCGCCGCGCGGGCGCCGCTGTCGTTCGCGGTCGCTCGATCGAGGATGTCCTTCTGGCGCTGACGCTCGTCCGAGAGCTCGTCCGGGCCGCGCGCGGCAATGTTTGCCGCCTTGTCGAGCGGGACGGTCCGAGTGCGACTCCGCTGGAGGTGCCGCTCCATCCACTTCCATTCGGCGTTCGCGTGCCGGTAGATCCACGGGAAGATCGGCTCTTCAGCGCGCGGAAACACCTCGGCGGACAGCGCGCGCGCCGCGAGGCCGTTCAGGAGATCCTCCTTCGAGACGTCAGGGTTGCTCCTGAGATCCTTCGTGAAGCGGCGGGCAATGCGTGCATAGATCTCGGGGTCACCGAGCCTGCTCTTCCTGTAGAGCGACTCTTCCGCCGAAAGCGGAGCACGCGCCCGCACGCGTGAACGGCGCTCGCGATCGCGCTCAGACTCGGGCTCAGCATCCGCATCGAGGTCCGGGTCGCTCGGGTCGTCGTCGGGCGGGTCGACGACCGACGCGTCGTCCGCGAGCTGGTCCTCCGCCGAGCCTTCGACGGGCTCGGTCGGCTTCGGGCGTCGGAGCGGGCTAGAGCTCATGCTTGTCCCCCACCGGGATCTGCCGCACGCGGGCCAGCGAGGCAAGGAATTATCGACGCGCTCGGGTCTCCGCCGCGAAGAGCGGCGGCCTCATTGAAGCGATAAAGACCGTGGGTTAGGCTATGGCCCGCAAGCTTGGAGGGATTCGACGCTGGACCAGTTCGTCGACGACCTACACGACCACACCGTGCTGGTCTTGTTGGCGTTGCAGACGATGCACTGTTCGATAGGGATGCAGGCAGTACCGCCGTCGAAGTCGGCTGGACATGACGGGAAACCCGCGTTGTTGAGACCGGGCTCCGTGCACCACCACGCGTTGTCGCAGAAAACACACGTCCCCTGCCCGGCCATGACCGGCCCCGCCTCGCACCCCGAGGCATCGGCCGAACCTGCGTCCATCGCCTCGGACGACTGCGAGCCTGACGAGCCCACGGAACCGGACGAGCTGTCCGAACCTGAAGACGCGCCCGAGCTTGACGCATGGAGAATCGTTCTCGACGACGTAGACGCGGCACTTGTCGCATTCGAATCGGACGCGCCACTGCTGGAGACAGCGCCAGAAGTATTGAGAGACGACGACCCACTCAAGTGCTGACCCGAGTCAGCAGTGTCCCCAGCGACCTGACCGCACCCTCCCGCCGAGAGGCCGGCAACGAGAGCGGCTGCCCACAACCACGTGGTCATTTCCGAGCATTGAACCGAAGTCTTTTTCATCACCCTCGACAATCACTTTCACGAGTGAACCCGTAGGCTGTTCATCCTAGATGGGAGGACCGTCTCTTTGCGACCTTCACCAGGAAATCGAGCGAAACGAGACGGCAAGGATGAGCCTCCTTCATCCCGTTTAGGATGATCACGGTCCCCTCCGCTTCGGTGTACGTTCGCGCTCACGGACGGTGATGCATGGCGTCGAACGTGAAGCCGACCACGATCTTGATCGTCGAGGACGAGGTTCGCCTGCTCGAGGCCCTGCCACGCATGGTTCCGCATGGCGTCGACTGCAAGGTGGAGCCCTCGCCATGAAAAGTCGACGACTCGTGCTCGCCGTCGCAGCCACACTCGTGGCCGTCGCCGCGTGTGGCCCCGCCCTCGTTCGCGAGCCGGTCGCATCACCGGCAGCGATTGGCGCGGCCCCGACCCTCGCCCGGGGTGGCTACCCCGTCGTCGTCAGCGAAGTCACGCAGGCGGCGCTGTTTCCAGACGAGGACGCTCGCGTCCGGGCTGCGGTGGCGTCCTGGCTCTCGGCGAGCACGCCGCTCTCGGTCGTCCCTGCAGCTCGCGTGGAGCAAATTCGAGCTCGCGCCGTCGCGGGCGAGAACCTCGACACGGGGGAAGCGTGCGGCGCGGCGACCCATGCGCATAGCGGGTATGACCGCGTCCTCGGCGAGTACGACGAGGCGGATGTGATCGTCGAGTGCGAGGCCGCATGCACGCTCACGGTCGACGTGCACCGGCGCGCCCCGGGCGAAACGCGATTTGGCGCGCACGAAGCCACGTTCTCGTTCTCCGCTCCGATAGAGGGGGCGCCGACGGCGCAGGCCCTCGAGGGGGCGATCCGCAAGCTTCGGCCACGCGTGATCCCTGAAGAGGACGGCAATGGCGGGCTTCTGCTCGGCGGCGTCTCGAGCGGACCCTTACGTGTGCGCGGGTCAACCAGGGTGAGCTTGTGGAAGGCCGAGGACCCGACGGGGCCCAAGATCGACGACAAGATACTGGCCCCGGCACAGGCCCTGTTCGATCGATGTTACGTGGAGGACGGTGGGCAGGAGATGTTCCTCTTCTCCACGGATGCCTCGGGCCACGTGGATCGGTGCGAGCCACGCCCGTGGAACGCGGCTCGATCGACCGCATGCGTCTGCGCTGCGATCTCCACGCTCCCGTGGCCCGCTCGAGCCTTTCGACGTGGCTTCGATGTCGTCTTCGAGAACCCCGACGTCGTGACCGCCGACGGACACCGCGTCAGCGCCTACGTCGACGAACCGAGCGACGAGGAGGTCCTGGCGCATCCGTGGTTGCAGGGGTGGCACAAGCCGCCGAGCACTTCGATGGAGCGGTGCTTCGCGAACGACCCCCCTCTTGCCAAGGTTCAGGCGCCGGTCACCTGGGATATCGGACCCCACGGAGAGTCGCGCGGTGTGCGGGTAGCGTGGGAGGGGGGCTCCTCGAAGGAACCCACGCGGGCGTGTGTCGAGAAGATTCTCCGTCAGGCTGTGTTCCCGTGCCCGCCGCGCGAGCAGACGAGCTTGTCCGTGACCACCACGCTCCACGCGAGCACGTCCAGACCAGGACGTCCCTGACGCCCTGTGGACGTACCCGCCTTCACCCTTGCGGCGGAGAGATCACGACGAGCACTCCCGAGCTCCCGATGGTGGCAGACACGAAGACCGACGGCCCCCCCGGCGGCACGCCGCCGTCCGCGCTCGTCGACACCGCGAGGCCGCCAGCCAGAGACACGACGCCGCCCGGCTCCGGGAAGCTCGCGATCGTCGTGGACGCGTCGGCGCCATCGGCGTTCAAGGGCTGCATCACGACGGTGCAGCCCGTGCTGTCGTTCGTCGTCCAGTACAGCGAGGTGCCGTCCGTCGCGAGCGCCGTCACCTTGGGCTGCCCCGGCGCGAAGACCGTCCCCGTTCCCCCCGACGTGAGGAGCGACATGATGCTCCCGCTCGGGGTGTCAGGGTAGTAGAGGATGCCCGCGTGCACGACGAGCGGCGTCGGCCCCGTGTACGCGATCGACGTACCCGTGGTGAGGGTCTGCGGCGTCGCTCCGCCGGAGATGGCCACGCGAAGGACGTCGCTGCCGGCAAGCCAGTAGACGCTGGTCGAATCGATGGCGAGCCCCAGCAGCGACGGCTGGTCGGACGCCAGCGTGATGACTTGCCCGCCGTGCTTGGGCATCTGGAGGACGGCGTTCAGCGTCGAATCGGTCCAGTAGACGTTGTTGTCGTCCACGGCGACGCCGTTCACGGTTTGCGCGCCAGCTTCGAGGCGCACGACCCCCGAGTCGAGGTTGGCGAGCCCCGAGTCACGCAGCTGGAACGTCGTGGGTGGCGTGTAGGTGGCAAGGTAGCCGGCGCCGCCAATGAAGATTGATTGCCGATCGTTCGCCAGCGCCATCGGGGCTCCCTGGAAGTCCAGGATGAGCCGCTCGGGGTTGTGCCCTCCGTCGGGCGCGTCTGCGGTGACGATGTCGTATCCCGCGTCCTCCTCGGCCGCCCAGTAGATGAGTGGCTGGAGGGACGTCAGCGCGGTGATGAGCTGACCGGGCAGACTGTTGTCGAAGTAGACCGCGCAGTATCCGTTCGTGCAGAAGTTGCAGGTGCTTGCGCAGCTCGGAGCGACCGCGTCCGCGTCGCTCCGTGCGCCGTCGCGCACCACGGCGTCGATGCCCGCGTCGCGCGTCGCATCGGGGCGCCCGGCGTCGAGCATCCCCGTATCGCGCGTCGCGTCGATGTGACGGCTTGCGTCCGATCCGCCGTCGCTTCCCGTCAACCCCGCGAGGGAGACGCAGCCCGCTGCCGACCCTCCGAGCAGCGCCAAGGCGCCCACCCGGCCTGCGCGCGCGGATCGTAGGTGCGCGCTCGCCACTCCTGCGAGTGTACGCTCCTCGTTCACGAACCGACAAGCGGTCGACGCGTGCGCCGAAGCTGCGCGACGATCGAGCGGACCGTGAGGCGCGCCCGCGTGCGCGTGACCGGCGAGCGGAGCCGAGGAGGCGGCAAGCGGCGTCTTCGGACGGCTACGGCGCGACGCCGGGGATGCGCGCCACCGAGCCCCACCCTCGGCTCTCGCCGACCCACCGCGCCGCGAACGCGTCTCGCATGACGAGCTCCGCCTGCTTCCCTCTCGGTGAGAAGCCCCACTCGGCCTCCTGCGAGACGTCGTCCGGATCGCTGTACACGCGCCAGACGAAGAAGCCCGCGAAGTCCGGCTCGTCGAGGAGCGGCCCGATCAGCGCCTCGTACGCGGCCGCCTGCGCCTCCTCGTCGACCTTCACGCCACGCATGCCGTCGGGCCACTCCCATGGCTTCACGGCCGGGTTCGATCGCGTCGTGTAGCCGATCTCGGTGAACAGCACCGGCCGGTGCCACGCCTCCGAGAGCGCGTGCACCTTCTGCCTCACGACCTCGCCTCCCGCCTCGAGCTCGACCCTCGTCGCGCCGTCGTGCTCGGCGAGCGGATAGAACGCGTTGATCCCGATGACGTCGAGCTCGCCGAGGATCACGGTGCGATCTACGTCGTCCCAGTTCGCCGAGTACGTGAGGAGCCCGTGGTACTCGCGCCGGATCGCGTGAAGCACGTCGACGAAGCGCGGCGCCTGGCCGGTCGTCACCCAGCTGCGCAGCTCGACGCCTGCGGAGAACATCTCGGCCTGACCAGCCTCCGCGATGCGCGCCCAGCCGAGGACGTAGGCCTCGTAGCTCTTCGCCCACCGCTCCCAGCCGGCGTCCGTCTTCGGGTCGATGAGCGCACGCCACTCGCCAGACTCGACCCAGAGGTGCGGCACGAGGAACACCTTGAGCCCTCGCGCGTGCGCCATGCCGATCGCGGTGAGCACGCGAGGAAAATTCAGCTCGTAGGCCGTCTCGAACGTGGGGTCGACGCCGTTGCCCTCGAGGCTCGCCACGCGTCCGAACGGCGTGATGGCGATCCACGTGGCGCCGTAGCGAACGCACTCGTCGAGCTCGCGCGCGTAGGCAGGGGAGCCGTACCCGACGCCGGGATGAAGCGCGTTCTCGATCGGCCCGATCGTGACTCCGCGGATGCCGCGCCCGCTGTCGGCCTCGAACGCGCGGACGACCGGCGCCGGGGACCAGGGCATCGGATGCGACCATGCGGGGGCGGGCCTGGTGCAATCGGTCGCCACGGGCGCGACGACGGCGAGCGTGACCCCGACGAGCACGCGTCTCACGGATGCGCCTCGACGAGGATCGCTCGACCGTAGCGTGCGGTGAACGGGCGCTCCTGACGCGCTTCCGCCGAGCGCTCGACGACGACGACGTGATCGCCTGGAGCGACCCCCGTGGTCAACGGTGTGGCCCCGACGCGCCGTCCGTCGACGAGGACGACCAGGCCGGACGGCACCGACAACACGGTGAGCATGGACGCGCGGCGGCGGATCGTGTCTAGCGCGGCCTCCGCCTCCTTTCGATCGTCGACGGTGAGCGCAGGCGACGCGAGGTACTCGACGAGCGCGGCCTCGGCTTGCGCCGGCTCGTCCAGTCGGAGATGGCACTTGGCTGCGTTCCACCGCTCGCTGGGCGGGCCCCCGTGCGCGGACGCAGCCTCGAAGTAGAGGAGCGCGTCGTGGTAGCGACCGGTCTCGAACGCGAGCACGCCCTGCTGGTCGAGCACCCTCGCGCCCCGGACGTCCTCCGACTGCGGCGCAGCGAGGAGGGGGCCCCCGAGAGGGAGGCACGAGACGAGGAGCGACGCGTGCAGGGCCGCGACGGCGAGGCTCCTCCACGAGACCGCCGCGATGCGGCGCGCGTTCGCGAGGCCCACGCTCATGCCGACACGAGCACGACCTTCGTCACCTCGGGCGGCGCGCCGATCCGCGACGGGGGGCCGGCGACTCCGAAGCCGCGATTGACCCAGAGCGTGGTCCCGCGGTCCTCGTATCGACCTGCCACGTAGCGCATGATCAGGTCGGCCGGCCGGAACCCGGGGTTGATCTGACCTCCGTGCGTGTGACCGCTCAACTGCAACCCTACCTTCCCGCGAGCCGTCGTGAGGAAGTTCGGCTGGTGGGCGAGCAGGACGCGCGCGGCGTCGGGCCTCACCATGGCGATGGCGCGATCGAGGTCCGGCCCGACGCCGCCCGAGCGTGTCGCCCAGAGGTCGTCGACGCCGAGCAGCGCGAAGCCGCCGCCGTCGCCCGGCCGGATCATGCGCCCCTCGTTGAGCATGATGTCGACGCCGCCCGCGCGCATCGCCGGCATCACGCGCCTGTAGTCCGCGTAGTAGTCGTGGTTCCCGAGGATGGCGAAGACGCCGTCCTTGCCGCGCAGATCTCCGAGCTTGCGCGCGAGCCACGGCGCGAAGCGGGCGTCGAAGTCGAGCAGGTCGCCCGTCGCGACGACGAGATCCGGCCGCAGCGCGCGCACCTTCGAGAAGCCCTCCTCGATCTCGCGCTCTCCGACGAAGAGGCCGGCGTGAATGTCCGAGATCTGCGCGATCGTGTAGCCGTCGAGCACCTTCGGCAGGCCGGGCAGGCGGACGATCACCTCCTCGACCGTGAACTCGTGACGCCCGAAGAACGTCCCCCAGCCGAGCGCGGCACCCGACACGCCGAACGCGGTCAGGCCCGCCACGCGCTCGATCGCCGACCGACGCCCGAGGACCGCGGCGGTCTCCGCGGCTTCCTGGTCAGGAGACTCTGGAGTCACGGGCGTCGCCTTGCTGCGGCGCTTCGCGAGCGCACGCTCGACCCGCGGCATCACGACGCGCACGGCGAGGACGATGATCGCCAGCGGCAGCGAGGTCAGCATCACGGTCATCCACTCCGAAGTGCCTGCGGCCGAGAAGGACGACGCGAGCCCCTTCCAGTAGAAGACGCCGAAGAGACGCCCGATGGGCGCGGTCAGGAACAGCACGACGCACGCAGCGATCACTCTGCGACGATGACGGCCGAGCCGCGGGAACGCGCGCAGCAGCCACGTTACGACGAGCACATGCGCTCCGATGGCGACGAAGAACGTCGCGCCGATCATGAGCTGGCGGAGGTGGGTCGTCTCCAAGCCAGGGAACGCTAGCACAGCGCGACGAGCCGCTCAGACAGGCGCGTCGCGCGAGAGATCAGTGCGTTGTCGGGTCGAGCGGCTTGGCGTCGCAGGCGTCGCCGAAGCCGTCGCCGTCGACATCCGCCTGCTTCGGTCCATCCATCGGCCGGATGGGGTTGAAGATGTCCGGGCAGTCGTCGCTCGTGTCGGGAACACCGTCGCCGTCGCGGTCGGTCGCGGAGGTGCCGTCGGGGTACGTGTCGCGGTAGGGCACGCAGGTCGGCTCGCCGGCCGGCGTCACGTTCCTGCACGAGGCGATCGCGTACACGCTCGAGCCGACAGCCTCGACGGCGCTGAGCGTGAGACCCGGGGTGTCGATGCATACGGAGCGCGCCACGCCGCACACCGTCCATGCGGCGCACGACGAACCTGCGTCGGTGGCGGAGATCGACGCGAGCGAGCCGACGAGGGCGGCGTCACCGTAGAGGACCTTGCCGCCGCGCATCACGAGGTGGACGTCCTCGGTGCTCGCCGAGAGCACCGCCTGGTAGCCCTTGTTCGCCCTGCCGTCGAAGACCGTGATGTCCGCGAGCTTGCCCGTGGCGAGGCTCCCGATCTGGTCGTCGAAGCCCGCCGCGACGGCGCCGTGGATGGTCGCCATCTCGAACAGATCCTGATCGCTGAAGGTCGAGGCGAAGTACTTCTGGTTCACGAGCTCCGCGCACGCGAGCTCGCGCAGCATGTTCATCGAGCCTGACGCGAGCCAGTCCGAGCCGAGCGCGATGGGAACGTTCGCGTAGGTGAGCTCGGTCACCGGGGTCGTGTTTCCGTACAGGCTCATGTTCGAGCGCGGCGCCCAGATCACGTAGGCGCCGGCGGTCTGCAGCTTGGCGACGTCGGTCGCGTTCAGCCCCACGCCGTGGATGACCGAGGTCTTCGACGTCACGAGATCGTTCGTCGCGGCCGTGGCGCACGTGAGCTCGTTCTCGGCGCCCAGGTTGATCCCCTCGGCGATGTGAGGGGCGTAGCGGCCTCCGCTGAACGCGCTGCTCGCCGGTTCGATGCTGGGGTATCCGCAGCCCGAAGAGATGACGACGCCGCTCTCGTCGCCGAGCGGGAACGTGTCGAAGTACACGGTGTCTCCGGTCAGCCCTTCGGTCTCGTCGGTCGGCGTGTTGTATGCGGCGAGGTTGCGCGCGAGGCCGGCGACGCCGCCGGAGCCGATGATCGACGTCCCGCCGCCCAGGATGAGCCGGAGCTCCTGCGCCGCGATGGTCGCGACGTTCGTGGTCAGCGGGACGCTCGGCAGCGCTGTCGCGCCGTCGGCGCCCGTGCGCCAGTCGTTGCGATGCTCGTAGCGAACGTCGCCGTGCGCTTCCGGGCTGACGGTCGCGTATTCGGTGTGGTCGTGCGCGTTGATGAGCGCGGGGGAGATGACCCCCCCTGCACAGTCGACGACGGTCGCGGCGCCGTACCCCGTCGTCGTCGCGCAGGACGCTGCCGCGCAGGCGATCATCCCGTTGGCGGAGACGAGCACCTCGCCCGTCGCCGGGCCGGAGGGCAAGAGCACGGTGCCGCGAAGGAGCGTCCCGCTCGTGCCGCTCGTGACCTCGCACAGCGGGCCCTCGGGGCTCGCGTCCGTCGCCGAGTCGACCGCTGTGCTCGCCTCGTGCGGCGGGTGCACGGCGTCTGCGGCGGCGTCCTTCGCGGACGAATGGCTCGAGCTGCCGCTGCTGCTGCATGACAGAAGCGACGGAAGCGCGAGCGCTGCGGCGCCGGAGAGCCGCATCAGCTGAGGGACCCGAGAAAGACGCATCGGGTGAGCATACTGTCGAGACGTGAATATCGTGGCAACCTCTCCGTCCAACCCCTCCGAACCGATGACACAACCCACGATCGCTCGCCTACTCGCGCCCGTTCGCAGGTCCGCTTCCGGACTTCGTTGACGGCGCGAAGCCGCGTCGGCCTCTGGCCTCGCGGCGTCCCCTCAACGTCCGAGAGCCTGTCATGCGCCCAGATATGCCCAAGATCGCCGTGGAGCGCCCACGGTACGGCCACCGCGACCGTTATCCGCGCGGTCACCTCCTCAGTCAGTACGGCAATGACCTCGAGGCCCACCCTCGCCACGAAGCAATGAGCTGGCGTCGGTACGGCTCGAAGTCGTTCAGCGACAACCTCGCCCCGCTCTATCGCTTCCTGAGGACCAACGTCGGTCGTCCCTGGGACAAGGTGTGGAGCGAGATGTGCGCTCACATCTCCTTCGACAACCCCGTGCAGAAGCACGTCCTCGGGCATGTCTTCGGCATCGTCGAAGCGCACGTCGAGCTTCGCGGGCGAGAGCCCTACACGCTGTCACGGCCCTGGCTACAGCCGCACGGGCCACTCCGCGGGCACGGGCGCTGGCCGACGCTGTACGTCTGCCCCAAGTCCGGCCTCCTGAAGCAGGCGAAGCACGAGCGGCGCCGCAGACGACGGCCGGTCGCGCCCGACCTCGGCGTCGTCGCCCTCACGGACAGCGAGCGCCTTCATCGCATCCTGGGCATCTGGTACCGCGAGCGCCTCGAACGCACCGAGGCGGGCGCGCTCGTCGTCGCGCAGAAGCGACAGCTGGGAAAGCGCGAGCTCACGCAACTTGGCCTGAAGGAGCACGCGACATGAGCGCCGAGGTCAAGATCATCGCCTCGCCGGGGACGTGGATGGAGGGGGAGGCCGTCCGACAGCTCGAGCAGACGGCGGAGCTCCCCGGGATGCGCGTCGCCGTCGGCATGCCCGACCTCCACCCCGGTCGTGGCAACCCGGTGGGCGCCGCGTTCGCGAGCGTCGGCGTGCTCTACCCTCACCTCGTCGGCTCCGACATCGGGTGCGGCATGGCGTTCTTCGCGCTCGATCTGCCGCGCCACAAGGCCAAGCGAGACCGGATTGTCCAGCGACTCGTCGGCATCGAGGGGCCCTGGGACGGCGACACGCGCGCGTGGCTCGAGGCTCACGGAGCGGAGCCCACGGAGTTCGACACGTCGCTCGGGACCATCGGCGGAGGCAATCACTTCGCGGAGATCCAGACGGTCGACGAGACCGTCGATGCGGGAGCTCTCGCAGGGCTCGGGGTCGACGCGACCCGTCTCGTCTTGCTCGTCCACAGTGGCTCCCGCGGCAAAGGGGAGTCGATCCTCCGAGCGCACGCCGCGGCGCACGGCGCCCGCTCGCTCGCGGACGGCACCGACGAGGCGCGCGCGTACCTCGCCGCGCACGACGCGGCGGTCGCGTGGGGCCGGGCGAACCGCGCGCTCATCGCGCATCGCGTGTGCGAGCGCATCGGCGCCACCAGCACCCGCGTGCTCGACGTGTGCCACAACTCGGTGACGCCCGCGGACGTCCGCGGAGAGCGCTGCTGGCTTCACCGCAAAGGCGCGGCACCGCACGACGCCGGCGCCGTCGTCATCCCGGGGTCGCGCGGGGCGAAGAGCTACCTCGTGCTCCCCACGGGCGACGGCGTCGAGTGTCTCCACTCGATCGCCCACGGCGCCGGCCGCAAGTGGACCCGCTCGGACGCGCGGGCGCGCCTCAAGGAGCGAGTGCGCGCGCGCGAGCTGCTCCGGACGCCGCTCGGCAGCGCCGTCATCTGCGACGACAAGGAGCTCCTCTTCGAGGAGGCACCGCAGGCCTACAAGAACATCGAGACGGTCGTCGACGATCTCGTGCGCGCAGCGCTCGTGCGGCTGGTCGCCACGCTGGTGCCGCTCGTCACGTACAAGGTGCGCCACCGCGACACGGACGAGTGGTAGCGGTCGCGAATCGGTAGAGGCGTCGCAGAGCGAGCGGTGCGAAATCGCCTCGGTGCGGTGAATTTCGACTCGATCACGGAAGGCTGCTGTGTGGGCGCGGCGTAGCGGAGGACCGTGGTTCAACCGGGAGAACCTACGCATGCGGCGCACTCGAACCGTCGCCATTCGCGCAGAGCTCGCGATCTCGCGTGAGCACGGAACGCTGCTTGCTCCGCACACTCGCTAGCCCAGGTACGGGCGCCTCCGAGGTGCAGCATGCGTCACGCGATCGTCGCGGCTCTCGTGGTCTCGCAAGTCACTGCGAGCGCGCTCGCCTTCGCCCAGAACCTGATGCCGCCCCCACCTCCTCCGCCACCCCCAGGATCGCAGCCTCCACCGCCGCCCGGGGCCGTACGCATTCCCGCTGCGACGACCACGACGACCCAGGCGGCCGTGGACCTCGGTGTCCCGCCACCGCCGCTGATCATGCGGGTTCAGCCGGCGGAGACGGTGAGCTACGTCAATCGACCGCTGCTGACGGCGGGGATCCTGCTGTCCTTCGTGACCTACGTTCCGGCGTTCGGCGTGGCTGCGGAGAGCAATCGTCCGAGCGACAACCCGAACCTCTTCGTTCCGGTTCTCGGGCCCTGGTTGGATCTCGGCCAGCGCGATTGTTACGGCACACGAGGGTGCGTGAACGACGGCGGTGACAGGGCGCTGCTCGTTCTCGACGGGCTCGGTCAGGGGATAGGTGTGCTCACAGTGCTCACCAGCTTCTTCGTGCCCGAGAGGCACAGCCGCGTCTGGTATCGCGTGGCGAAGAGCGACGTCCTCGTCGTTCCGAGCGCGATCGGCTCCGGCTACGGGCTCTCCGCGCGCGGCCGCTTCTGAGAGTGCTGACACCACCGAGCATGGAAAGACGAAGGCGCGCCCTCCTCGCGGGGGACGCGCCTTCGCTATTTCAGACGAGGATCGAGGTCAGGGAGACTCTTCGAACTCCGCGTCGATGACGTCCTTCTTCTTCGCACCGCCCGCGCCAGGCGGCGGCGCATCTCCCGGCGGGGTCTCGTCGGGGCCTGCGCCTGGGCCACCAGGCCCGCCAGCGCCACCAGGCCCGGCCGCGCCCTGGTACATCACGCTCGCAACGCGGTGGGCTTCCTTCTCGAGCTGCTCCAGCGAGGTAGCGATGACCGCGTCGTCCTGCTTCTCGACGGCCGCGCGACCCTCCTTGATGAGAGCCTCGAGTGCGGTCACGTCCGCCGCCGGCATCTTGTCCTTGCTCTCGTTGAGAGTCTTCTCGAGCGTGTAGCAGAGGTTGTCGAGCTTGTTCCTGCGCTCGACCTGCTCGCGGCGGATCTTGTCCTCCGCCTCGTGCTCGCTCGCGTCCTTCACCATCTTCTGGATGTCGGCCTCCGACAGACCGGAGTTCGCGGTGATGGTGATCTTCTGATCCTTGCCGGTCGCAGTGTCCTTCGCGTGAACCGAGAGGATCCCGTTCGCATCGATGTCGAAGGTGACCTCGACCTTGGGGACGCCGCGAGGTGCGGGCATGATCCCCTCGAGGTGGAACTTCCCGAGCGTGCGGTTGTACCGCGCCTCGGTGCGCTCGCCCTGGAGGACGTGCACCTCGACCGACGGCTGGCTGTCGCTGGCGGTGGAGAAGACCTCCTTCTTCTGCGTCGGGATGGTCGTGTTGCGCGGGATCATCGTCGTCATGATGCCGCCGTAGGTCTCGACACCGAGCGACAGCGGAGTGACGTCGAGGAGGACCATGTCCTTCACGTCGCCCGCGAGTACGCCGGCCTGCACCGCCGCGCCGATCGCCACGACCTCGTCCGGGTTCACCCCCTGGTGCGGGTCCTTCCCGAAGAACTTCTTGACCGTCTCCTTCACGAGCGGGATGCGGGTGGAGCCGCCGACGAGGACGACCTCGACGATGTCCTTCGGCTGCTTCTTCGCGTCCTGGAGCGCCTTCCTGACGGGCTCCATGGTGCGCTCGACGAGACCGCCCATCATCTGCTCGAGCTTCGAGCGAGAGAGGCGCAGATCGAGGTGAACCGGACCGGCGTGGCCGACGGTGAGGAACGGCAGGTTGATGCCGGTCTCCTGGACGGAAGACAGCTCGATCTTCGCCTTTTCGGCCGCCTCCTTGAGGCGCTGAAGCGCCATCTTGTCCTTCGAGACGTCGATGCCGCTCGTCTTCTTGAACTCGGCCGCGATCCAGTCGATGACGAGGTTGTCGATGTCGTCTCCACCGAGGTGCGTGTCGCCGTTGGTCGAGATGACCTGCACGACGTTGTCGCCGACCTCGAGGATCGAGATGTCGAACGTGCCGCCGCCGAAGTCGTAGACCGCGATGATCTCGTCTTTCTTCTTGTCGAGGCCGTACGCGAGCGCGGCCGCCGTGGGCTCGTTCACGATGCGCTTGACGTCGAGGCCTGCGATGCGGCCCGCGTCCTTCGTCGCCTGACGCTGGGCGTCGTTGAAGTAAGCGGGGACGGTGATGACGGCCTCGGTGACCTTCTCGCCGATGTAGTCCTCCGCTGCCTTCTTGAGCTTGAGGAGGATCTTCGCGGCGACCTCTTGAGGAGAGAGCTGCTTGCCACGCACGTCGAAGGCGCTGTCGCCGTTCGACGCTCGTACGGCCTTGTAGGGGACACGCTTGGTCTCCTCGCCCGTCTCCTCGAACCTTCGTCCGATGAAGCGCTTGGAGCTGTAGATCGTGTTCTCGGGGTTCGTCACCGCCTGCCGCTTGGCGATCTGCCCGACGAGCACCTCGCCCTTGTCGTCCCACGCGACGACGCTCGGCGTGATGCGTGAGCCCTCCTCGTTCACGATCACCTTGGGCTCGCGCCCTTCCATGATCGCCACGACGCTGTTCGTCGTCCCGAGGTCGATCCCGATAATCTTACCCATGGCCTGTGCCTCCGAATCGTCTCGATATAGTCTTCGTCAAAGCGCGCAACTTCTGCCCAGCGGCAGCGTTTCTGCGCGCGCACCGTACTCACCCGACCCTGCCCCACGCCAGCCTGCAGGGTTGGGCACCGCCTGCCCATGCCGCCCTTGTTCGGAGCAACGCGGAGAGGGGAACCGCGTCAGAAGCTAATCACCTCGGGACGTGCGTCAACGCCCTGTCACGACGCTCGGCACGGCGCTTGATAAAGCGACGTTACGGAGGAGGCGACGCATGGGTCCCGGGGCGAGCATCGGTTGCTAGAAGCGACGAGGGCTGATACGCTGTACACAGATTCAGTCGAGCTTCCGGTCGCCCAACTTCGCGGCGAGGTCCGCGAGAGCTGGCTCATCCTCCAAACATTCTGCCTCTCACTGCACGTCCTCGTACGCTCCGCACAAGTTCCCTAATGGGTCGACCCTCAGATCACCTGCCCGCACCTCCCGACCTTCCTTCGTTCCGGATCGAATCATCTCCGGAGGAACGTGTGAACGAAGCCGTTCCCGCCTCCGAACGCCACGCGGGGACTGGTCTCGTACGTCACGCCGTCACCCTCGACGAGCACCGCCTCGACTCCGACGCCGCGAGGGTCGTCCGCAAGCTCGAGAAGGCGGGCTTCCAGGCTTACCTCGTCGGTGGCTGCGTTCGTGACCTCCTGCTCGGCGGCACGCCGAAGGACTACGACATCGCGACGAGCGCCCGCCCCGAGGACGTCCGCGCCCTATTCCGGAACTGTCGCGTCATCGGCCGCCGCTTCCGTCTCGCGCACGTGCTGTTCGCGGCGGGCAAGATCGTGGAGGTCGCGACCTTCCGCCGGAGCCCGCAGACCGAGCTTCCGGAACCCGACGACGTCGACGCGCTCGATGACCTCCTCATCCGCAGCGACAACGTCTTCGGAGATGCCCACGAGGACGCGATCCGTCGCGACTTCACCATCAACGCGCTGTTCTACGACCTCGATCGCCGGCAGGTCCTCGACTGGTGTGGCGGGATGGAGGACGTCGAGCGGCGGACGATCCACACGATCGGCGATCCGATCGTCCGGTTCCGCGAGGATCCGATCCGGATCCTCCGCGCGGTGAAGTTCGCGGCGCGCCTCGACCTCGGCATCGAGCCCGACGTCTACGATGCGATGGTGTCGTGCCGCGAGGAGCTGGCGAAGGCGGCGAGGCCGCGAGTGTTCGAGGAGATCCTGCGGCTGCTTCGCGGCGGCGCGGCGCATCGCTCGATGTGGCTGCTCTGGGAGGTCGGCGCGATGGCGATCCTCCTCCCCGAGCTGGCAGCGTTCCTCGACGACCACGAGGCCACGAGCGGCGGCAGCGAGCGCTTCTGGCGGAGCCTCGACGCGATCGATCGCCGCACGAAGCAGCGCGGAAAAGCCCTCGACGACATCGTGCTGTGGACGACCCTCCTCGCCGAGCCGCTCGAGGAGTGCAGCTCGGGGATGCAAGACCGCGGAGACGCGGCCGCCGATTTCCTCGAGCCGATCGTCGAGCGCATCGCCATGCCGCGGCGGATTGCCGATGCGATCCGCCGCATCCGGACGATGCTCCCTCGCCTCGCGCTCGGGAAGGGCGGCCGCCTCCTGAAGAACGAGGTCGCGAGGGACGCGCTCGACGTTCTCGAGATCGAGCTCGAGGCCAAGGGCCAGACGCTCGACGCGCTCCCGCAGATGCGTGAGGAGGCGGCGACGTTCGCGCCCGAGATCGCGACGGGCGCAGGCCGTCGCATGGGTCGCTTCCGCGGCGGCCGCGCGCGCGCTCCGCGCTAGTAAGCCGCAGTCCGCATACGGTCGGCGGCCCTCGGGGCCCTCGAGCCAGCTCGACGGATCGAGCGACACCGCGCCGTGCGGCTCGGTATCGTGGCGCCGTGTCGGCTTCGCAACGGTCCTCGCGGGTTGAACGTCGCGCGTGGCCGGCTGGCGTTCTCCTGGTCTTGCTCGGGTGGCGAGTCGAGACCGCGTACGCTGCGGAGCCTCCCGCAGAGCCCGCGCCCGTGGACTTCGTGTGGGACGCGCCCGCGGAGTGTCCGACGGCGGCGAGCATCCTCGTCGAGGTGTCGAAGCTCTCCGCGAGCAACACGTCCGCGCAGCGCTGGCGGGCACGCGGGACCGTCACCCGCGTCCAGGGCGCCTGGGCGCTGCATCTCTCGACCGACGTGGACGGGCGCCGGGACGCGCGCGAGTTCACCGCCCCCGCGTGTGCCGATCTCGCGGCAGCAGCAGCTGTGGTGCTCGCGGTCGCGATCGCGCCGCCGCCCATCGTCGCCGCGGCGCCCGCGCCCGACGCTCCGGTCGCGCCCCCCGCCGTTCCGTCCGCACCTCCCCCCGTGGCGCCTGCGCCGGCGTTGCCGTTACCGTCGACCGCGCACGAGCACGCGCACGTTGCCGAGTCGCCGACCGCTCCCTCGCGGGCCCGTGCGTTCACGCTTTCGGCCGACGGCGCGGCCAGCGCTGGCGTGCTCGCGACACCGGCGTTCGGTCTCGCGCTCGGCGTCGCGTGGGTGCCGCCGAAGGTGCGCATCGAGCTGGACGCGCTCTGGTTCCCTCGATCCGTCGTGACCGGGAGCCCCGGGATCGAGGGGACGTTCTCGCTCCTCGGCGCGGCCGCCCGCGGATGCTGGATGCCTATCGACGGAAGGGTGCGGGTCGGGCCTTGCGCAGGCCTGCAGCTCGGCGCGATCAACGCCTCGGCGAGCGGAGCGGCGGTGACGCAGTCGCTTCCGGTGACGGAAGCGTGGTTCGCCGTAACGGCCGGGGCGCTCCTTTCGGTCCGTCTCCTCCGGCATATCGCTGCGCGCGCGGCGGTGGACGGCATCGTTCCGCTCACGCGGAAGGACTTCGACGTGAGCGGACAGACCGATACGCTTCACAGGTCGTCGCCGGTGAGTGTCGAGACGACGATCGGCGTCGAAGTACAGATTCCGTGACGAATCCTCCCGGCCTGGACACTCACATGGGGGAGAGGGTCATCCGAGCGTGTCCACTGCCCATGCCACAGCTGCCTTCGTTCAGCGACCGCACAGCCTCGCGCTGCTTCCGGCGATGACGTCAGGCGCGCCCGCGTTCGAACCGCCGCGGACGTTCGAGTCCGTCTACGACGAGTACGCCCGGTTCGTCTGGCGCGCGATGGCGCGGCTCGGGGTCGCGCGCGATGAGGTCGAGGATGTGGTGCAGGAGGTCTTCATCATCATCCACCGACGGCTCGGCGAGTTCCGCGAGGAGTCGACGCTGCGCACGTGGGTCTACGGGATCGCCGTGCATGTCGCTCGCAACTACCGGCGCACCGGCGTACGACGTCACCTGCGCGATGCCGACGGCGACTCCGACCAGGCGGCGCGCGTGCCGGAGACGCCCGAGCGCGCCCCCGATGCGCTCCTCGCGCGTGCCGAGGCGGGGGATCTCATCCTGCGGCTCCTCGCCGAGCTCGACAGCGACTCGCGCGAAGTCTTCGTTCTCGCGGAGCTCGAGGAGATGACTGCCGTCGAGATCGGCGAGGTCCTTTCGCTCAACCCGAACACCGTCGCGTCGCGCCTCCGGCTCGCACGTCGCGCGTTCGATCAGGCCGTGCGGCGCAACCGGGCGCGTGACCAGTGGAGGATGCGATGAAGGATCTCAGCCCGACCGCCCGCGAGCTGCTCGAGCTCGGCTGCGGAGCAGGGGAGCCGGACGACGCGTCCCTCGCGCGAAGCCGCGCGGCGATCATGCTGCGCATCGGCCAGACGACCGCTGCCATCGTGACGGCGTCGGCGATCGCGACGACGGCCACGACCGCAAAGGCCGCCCTCCCCACGCTGGCCGCGCCCTCGATCGTGGCCGTGCCGGTCGTCAGCGCCGCTCCGGCTGCCATCGCTCCGCTCGCCATCGCCCCGTTCGTCTCCGCGCCGGCCGTGGCGTCCGTCGTCGTGCCGTTCGCGCTCAAGGTCGCCGCGGTCGTCCTCGCCGTCGGAGTGAGCGCAGGGGTGATCGTGCAGTCCACGCACGCGCCGTCGCGCGCGCCGACCGTCGTTGCGCGTGCTCATGACGTCGTCACGCCCGCGCAGCGCGCTGCCGAGCCGGTATCGCGCGGAGCCGTGCCCGCCCGAGAAGCGCCTCTCGCCCCCGTCAACGAGCCGCCCGCCCCGACCGCAGAGGTGGCCGCTCCGCTCGTTCCCGTCGCGCCTCTCCCTCGAGCGCTGCCCGCGGTCGCTGCCGAATTTCCGCGCCTCGACCGAAAGCCCGCGCTCGCGCCCGCTGTCAGCGCACCGGTCGTCGCCTCGCCTCGCCTCGCGAGCGACGTGGCGAGCCTCCGAGAGGCGCAGGCCGCGCTCGTCGCCGGAAACCCTGCGGCGGCGCTCGAGGCGGCGGATCGGGTTCAGGTCGATGGCCCGCTCGCGGACGAGCGAGACGGCGTCCGTGTCCTCGCCGCGTGCGCGATGGGTGCGGTCGATTCGCGTGCACAGGCAGAAGCGTTCCTCGCGCGGCGACCGGACGTCCCCGTCGCGCTCCGCATCCGCACCGCCTGCGCGAGCCGTCTGCGCGAGAAATAACCCGAAAGCCCGTCTCTCTGACGGGCCGGATCGAAGCTGGAACGACGGCGCTCGTACGCCGCGGTAACCTTGGAGGATCACGAACATGAGATCGTTTCGTCTGTCGTACGTCGCTAGGTTTGCGCTGATTGCGTCCGTCGCCGCGTGCTCGGGGAAGGTCGACATCGGCGTCACCGACGACGCCGGCACGGAGCCGGACGGCGCGCCGCGCACCACGCCTGCGACCGTGAGCGGGACCACGTCGTCGAACGGAGCAAGCGAGGGCACACCCACGTCCGGAACCGGTCTCCCCGTCGTCTTCGATGGCGGTGTGTCCACCAGCGCGAGCAGCGGGGGAGCGTCGAGCGGCCAGGCAACCACGACGGCGAACGGCGATGGCGGCTGCTTCCCGAACTGCATGGCGAGCGTCGGGCCCGTCGACGCGACGCCCAGCGTCGATGCCAGCGCGTGCTCGACCGCGGTCTCGAACAGCGTCACGATCCCCGCCTCGGCGCTGGGGTCGGCAGGGAGCGCGGGATACAGCGTCGCGCTCGATCCGACGACGACGCTCGACGGCGCCCCCACGATGCTCGTCCAGTCGACCTCCAGCGCGACCTCCAGCGGCTTCGGCGCCAGCGTCGCCGAGAACGGCGTCCCCGCGTCTGCCGTCGGTCAGCATTACCGGCTCAGCGCGCAGGTGAAGACCGAGAATGCGCAGGGCGCCTACCTCTGGTTCCGCATCGACACGTCGACCGAGGAGGTGCTCGTGAACGGCTACCAGCCGGCGTTCATCGCGCTCGTCGGGACGAACGGGTGGACGACCATCGAAGACGTGCTCGAGGTCCCCGCAGGCGCCACGGGCTTCGTGTTCGGCTCGATCATCGAGGGGACAGGGAGCGTCTGGGTCGGGCCGATCACGCTCGAGCAGGTGGCCGAGTGCGTGCCGGTCGACCCGAGCACGAGCTATGCGTTGCCCGACGGCGGCTGACGCGCACTCGCGCGAGCGCGCACTTTACCTCGCCTGACCTTGAAGGGCAGGGGCAAGAGCGCACGTCGTGATAAACCAGAGGATGCTCACGAGGCGCGACCTTACGACCTTCGCGAGCATCGTCGCGCTCGGCGCTCTCTCGACCGCGGCCTGGCTGGGGGAGGTCGTGCTCGTCAAAGGCCGGGTCGGGCTCGCGTGGCTCGATGGGTATCCCTACGCCTCGTTCGTGGCGATAGCGTGCGTCGTCCTCTCGGTCGTCCTTCCAGTCCGCGCCTCGCGACAGATCGAGCCGGGACGCGTCGTCGCCTTCTTCGTACTCGCGGGTTTGCTGTCGCTGGTCTCCTTCGTGATGTCGCGGGCGGCCATCTATGACCTTCACTCCAGAGCGTCGGCGCTGCTGGATGGCGCGACCTCGCTACGTGTGCCGAGGGACGCGGCCGTCCTCGTCGGAGCGGCGATTGTCACCGCCGTCGGCTTCACGGCAGCCGGCCGCGTGCTCCTCGCGCCCGTGAGCTGGTGGTTGAGCGCGGTCTTCCTGGCTGCGCTCGCGCTCGTGCTCCCCGTGAGCATTCTCACCATCCACGTCGTGCCGTCGTTCAACGGGCACACCGACTACTTCCAGGTCGTGAAGATGGGCTATCCGGTCTTCTGGACGAACGTCCTCATGGGGCTGGCGAGCTGGAGCTGTTGGCGTGGAGCGCGGCCACCCCAAGGGGAACGTCGCGGTCGAGTTGATCCCTAAGGTAGAATCTGCGTATGGCAGCGAGGAAGACGCCGAAGCCGAAGAAGATACCGAAGTGGGGCTGGGTCGACGCGGCGGGGAAGTGGGTCATCGAACCGCGGTTCGACGAGGGTCGGATGTTCGTGGGCGGGCTCGCAGCGGCCAGTGACGCGGGCCACTGGGGCTACATCGATCGTGCGGCGACCTTCATCCTGCCGCCGACGTACACGAAGACCTCGTCGTTCGTGAACGGCGTCGCGGCTGTCTCGGTCGGCGCGGAGAGCTTCGAGATCGACCGCGAAGGCAAGCGCGTGCCATCGCCGAGCGCTCCACAGGCGGTACCCGTGTTCTCCGAGGGGCTCGCGCCTTCCGCCGTGGATGGGAAGCTCGGGTACATCGATGAAGCGCGTCGCTGGGTGATCGAGCCGAGGTTCACGCATGCGCAGCACTTCCGTGAAGGGCTCGCGTGGGTCGTCCTGCCCGACGACGATGGGCTGACGTGTATCGACACGACGGGGAGCGTGGTCTTCGCGCTGCAAGCCTTCCACGCCGCGCGCAACTTCTCGGACGGCATGGCCCACGTGTCGGCAAACGGGGCGAGACATACCGGCTTCGTCGACCGCGCGGGCAAGCTCGTCCACGATCTCGGCGACGCGCCCGGCGCCCCTCCGTGGTGGGGCAACCCCGCGGGCAAGGACTTCTCCGACGGCCTCGCGCCCGTCTATCGCAACGGGAAGTGGACTGTCGTCGACAAGGCGGGCAACACCGCATTCGAGACTGACTTCACCGACATCGAGCCGTATCGAAACGGATTTGCGCGCGTGTCGGTGGGCGGCGGCGACTCCTTTCAGAGGTGGGGGTTCATCGATCGGAAGGGGGCGGTGGTCTACCCGACGAAGCTCGACAAGGCGTTCGACTTCGACGACGTCGAGGGGCGCGGGCTCGCGGGGGTGCACGCGAGCGCCTTCGAGGACGCGTCGGAGTGGGGGCTCATCGACACGTCGGGCCGCCTGGTGGTGGGCAATCTCGCGCAGATCATGGGCTTCGACGAGAAGGGGGAAGCGACCGCGACGGTGGGTGGGGTGGCAGGCTCCAGAAACGCGAAGTACGGCCGCATCGATCGATCGGGCAAGTGGCTAGTCGAGCCCACGTTCGAGCAGCTCGGAGCATTCGTCGAAGATCGCGCGACCGCGAAGCTCGACGGCAAGTGGGGTATCATTGGTCGCGACGGCCAGTGGCTCGCGCCGGCGAAGTACGACCGCATCGAGGCGCTGGGCGAGCTCACGGCGGTGAACGTCGGCGGCGAGACGAACAAGAAGTTCCAGTTCGTCGGGGGCAAGTGGGGCTTTGTCGATCGCGCGGGGACGGAGGTCATCGCGCCGAGGTTCGTGAGCGCGGGTCGGTTCTCCGAGGGGCTGGTCGCCGTCGCGACGCTCGTGTGACCGCTCAGCGCGGTCGCGACGCGGGCGCTCGCGCGTGGCGGACGAGGCTGGCGACGACCTCACGCACGACGGGGGAGGACCATCGCGCCGGGGTCCCGATGGCGTAGAAGCCCGAGCGAGCGAAGAGCGGCGTCACGTCGTGCGCGGCGCCGTGCGGGGGATGCGCGGGCAGGAGAGAGACGAACGTTCCTCCGAGGCCGAGACGGACGTACTCGAGCGCGGCGGCCTTGCCCTCGACCTCGACGCGAATCGTGGCTCCGAGCGGCCCGAGAACGTCCATGACGCGCGCGCGTGTCCGCGACGACTCGCCGTAGAGAATGAGCGGGACGCGCGCCATCTCTGCTGGAGCGACGTGACGCTTCGCCGCCAGCGGATGCGCGCGTGGCACTACGAACCACAGCCGGTCGTCCGCGAGGTGCTCGCTCGCGAATCCAACCGGCGCCGCCGCGGCACGTACGATGGCCAGGTCGACCTCGCCGCTCCGTAACATGCGCTCGCAGGCCACCCCGCCGCCGCGGCGTACGACCAGCTGCACGCCGCGCGGTCGTCGTTCGAGCTCGACCAGGGTGCGAGGCAACAGCTCCGTCGTGACGGTCCCTGTACAGGCCACGGTGAGCCGCTCGCGCGCCGCGGCCACGTCCGTCGTGAGCGCGCGCGCCGCAAGGAGGACGCGCTCGGCCCTGTCTCCGAGCCGCGCTCCTGGCGCGGTCGGCGACAGGCTCGGTCCACGGCCCTTGAGGAGCGGCGCCGCCACCCAGGTCGACAGGCTCTGGATGCGACGGCGAAGCACGCTTCGGTCGACGTGGAGATCGATCGCGGCCCGCTCGAAGGCTGAGCGCTCGCCCGAACGAACGTGACGCAGGAGCACGACGAACGACTCGAGGTGTGTGAGGAGATCGCCGGGATACGCCGTCTTGATGATGCGCATCATGCCTCATCTCCGGGCAAACGTTGCGTGGAACGCACCGTGGGCGTGCCTATGCTCATCTTCATGGAGGCCTCATGACCGCTACGACGCTGGCCGTGCTCACGGTAGTTCCTCACGAAGGTCGCTACCTCATCGTCGAGGAGCGGGATGGCACCTTCTACCTGCCTGCCGGTCGGGTCGAGCCGGGAGAGAACCTCATGGCCGCCGCGGTGCGGGAGACTGCGGAGGAGGCGGGCACCGCGATCGGGCTGCGGGGAATCCTCGGCATCGAGCACTCGTGGGCCGCGGGGTCGCCCTCGCGGATGCGCTTCCGCTTCGTGTTCGTCGGTTATCCGGCGATCCTCGCGCCCCCGAAGTCCACTCCCGATCAGCATAGCCGGGGTGCTCGGTGGCTGCGGAAAGACGAGCTCGCGCGCTTGCCGTTGCGGCATGCGGAGACGCTCGACTGGATCGAGCGCTTCGAGACGGGGCAGCCCCTGCTCCCGTGCGCGGCCTATGACTGGTATGGACCGGAGGGCGGTGTCACGGGGTCCGCGCGCCTCGGATAACCTTCGCGCGGAGCCGGGCTCGAGCGCTACCTCGACGGTCGGTCAGTGAGCGCGGTCAGAAGGCGACGGTCAAGGCCGCGCCCTGGAGCGATGCGCTCGGGGCGGGAGGCGCCGCCGACGTCGCGCCCGGAGGAGGGGGTAGCACGAGCGGCGTGAGCTGGACGGTCGCACCGTCGTCCCGCAACCCGATGATCATCCCCAGCGCCGCGGCGCCGACGATCGTCGCGACGCCGGCGATGAAGAGCGGCGTCGACGCGGTGGTCGCGCGAGTGTCCGCCGCACCGGCGATGATCATGCCCAAGCCGCCGAGGGCGCCGACCACGCCGACCCCGAGGCCCACGTGGCGGAGGGTGGAGCGGTCCGTGTACAGGGCATGAATCGTGGCGGGGGCCGAGAGGAGCTCGGTGCTCGCCGGGACGGTGTCGCCGTCCGCCTTCGCCAGCGCGAGGTCGTAGTGGCCGACCGGCAGCTCCACGTCGCACGGTCCCTGGCAGATCCGGACGTACCGGACAGTCGTCGTGTAGTAGCGGACGTCGCGGAACTCGTAGATCTCCGCCTTCGGCGCCTCTCGCGTGCGTCGGAGGAGGGCGATGTCGGCGGTCTCCGGCTCGAAGCGGATGTGTACCTTCGGTCGAGGGGGTCGCGCCGGTGCGGTCGCTACGGGCGGTGGCGCGGTCGTGCCGACGGTCGCCGCGGGAGCAGGCGGCGTTTCGAGCGACGGGCCGGGCGGTGTCGAAGGCGGCAGCGGATCGGCGCCTGCGGAGCGCGCGACGAGGGACGATGCCGATACGACGGCGGCGAGGATGGTGTAGCGCGACACGGGCCGGATGAGAGGGCAAAGACGGGAGCGGGTCAATCGACGACGGCGGGCTTTCCCCGCGCGGCGCTAACACCGGTGCTCTCGATACACTCGATCGCGCCACGCGAAGACGGGCGCGAAGCGGGGCTCACGGCCCAAGAGCTCGTCCGTCATCAGGGCGCGCATGAACGGCGGTTGGCACTCGAAGAGCTCCTCGGGAGGCGGCACCGCGTCGAGCAGCATCGCGGCCACGGTCAGGTCCGCGCGCGTGAAGACATCGCCGACGAGATACCTCCGCCCTTCGATCGCCTCGGCGAGGATGGAGAGCGCGCGGCCGAGAGCGCCGCGCGCCCGACGCTCGACGTACGGGGAGTGACCGTACTTCTCGGCCATCGTGCGGCCCGACGCGACGAGGCGCTCGTCCGTCACCGCGAGCATCCGACCGATCACGAGCTGTCGCCCCTCCGGCGCGATCACGGCGTTCGCCAGCTCCTCGAAGAGCCGGACCTGCGCTGCGGCCCTCGGGTCCGCGGGTAGCAGTCGTGGCTCGGGCACGAGATCCTCGAGCCAGTCGACGATCGCGGTCGAATCCGGCAGCGGCGTTCCGTCGACGAAGAGCACCGGAACCTGACGCTGGCCGGTCTCCTTCACCAGGAGCTCCTCGCCGCGGCCGATCGAGTAGCGCTCGCTTGCGTAGGCGATCCGTTTCAGCTCGAGGACCCAGCGCACGCGTTCGGAGAACGGAGACGTGTGCAGGTGAAGCAGGCGGAGAGTGTGCATGCGCGGATCATGCGGACACCATGGGCGACGCGCGAGTGGCGAACATGACAACCTTCGGTCTACTTTCGCCGCTTGGTCAGCATCGTCCTCATCCTCGCCCTCGACGGCGTCTCCGACGGCGCGGTCGGCATCACGCTCGACGTACTCGGCGCCGCCGAGCGGATCGACGCGCTCGGCCTCCTGCCCGGGCGCCGGCGCGGGCGCGCGCTCGAGGCGCGGGTCGTCTCGCTCGACGGGAGAGACGTTCGCACGATGAGCGGCCGGAAGCTCACCGTCGACGGCAAGGCCACGCTCCGCGGTCGTTCTCGGGACGACATCCTGGTCGTGCCCGGGCTGGGGCTCGATATCCCGAGCGAGATCGACGCGGCGCTCGAGAGCGACGAGGTCGCGCGCGCCCTCGACTTCATCCGTCGTGCCGTCGCGCTCGGTCTGACGGTCGCTGCCTCGTGCTCGGCGACGTATCTCCTCGCAGCGGCGGGGGTCCTCGACGGCGGCACCGCAACGACGACATGGTGGCTGGCGAGCGACTTCACTCGGCGATTCCCGGCGGTCGACGTCCAGGTCGATTCGATGGTCGTGACTCACCGACGTGTCGTCACGGCCGGCTCGGCGTTTGCCCACGCCGACCTGATGCTCACGGTCCTGGCGCGCGCACGCGGCCCGAGCATGGCGCGCCTGGTGTCACGCTTCCTCGTCGTCGACGATCGCCCATCTCAGGCGCGATACATGATCGCGACTCACCTCCGCGCGGACGACGCCGCAGTCCGGCGGGCCGAGCGTTACGTGCGCGAGCATATCGGCGACGCGGTCAGCGTCGAAGAGCTCGCGCGCGCGGCCGGGACCTCGGGCCGTACGCTCGCGCGCCGGCTCCAGAAACACCTGGGAACCACGCCGCTGCGCTTCATCCAGCGACTGCGGGTCGAGCGCGCGGTCCACCTGCTCGAGACGACGGTAGAGTCGGTCGACGCCGTGGCGAGCCGCGTGGGGTACTCCGACGCTGCGGCGTTTCGTCGGATCCTCCGCCGTGAGACGGGGCGCTCACCGCGCGAGTTCCGCTAGAGACTGGCTTTCCCTTGCTCTCGCCCGCAGCATCGGTAAGACCAAGCGCAGTCCGGGAGGATGCGCGATGCCGAAGGCCGTGAAGTTCGACCGTTATGGTGGGATCGAGGTGCTGCAAGTCCGGGACGTCGACCGTCCGCCTACACCGCCGGGTCGTGTGCTCGTTCGCGTGAAGGCAGCGGGCATCAACCCTGGCGAGGCGGCGGTTCGCATGGGCGCCTTCGAGAAGCTGTGGCCTGCGACGTTCCCGTCAGGACAGGGGAGTGACTTCGCCGGCGTGGTCGACGCGGTTGGCGACGGCGTGACCGCATGGCGCCGGGGAGACGACGTCGTTGGATTCACCAACGACCGGGCGAGTCAGGCGGAGCTCGTCGTCGTGCCCGAAAATCAGCTGACTGCTCGCCCTCCGAACGTTCCGTGGGAGCAAGCCGGCGCGCTCTTCGTCGCTGGGAGTACGGCGTATGCCGCGGCCCACGCGGTGTCGCTCCGCGCGGGCGACACGGTCGTCGTGTCCGGTGCCGCGGGCGGGGTTGGGTCGCTGGCGGTGCAGCTCGCGACCATCGCCGGCGCCAAGGTGATCGGCCTGGCGAGCGCCGACAATCACGCCTGGCTCCGGGACCACGGGGTCACGCCGGTGGCCTACGGCGAGGGCGTTGCTGGGCGTATCCGCGCGCTTGCTGGCAAGGTCGATGCCTTCGTCGACACGTTCGGTCACGGCTACGTCGATCTGGCGATCGAGCTGGGCGTCGCGCCCGAACGCATCAACACGATCATCGACTTTGCGGCAGCCCAGAAGCATCCAGGCGTGAAGACCGCAGGCAGCCAGGACGCCGCCAGCGCCAAGGTGCTCGCCGAGCTGCTCGGGCTCATGGCGGCCGGTCGGCTGGTGATGCCGATTGAGAAGGTGTATCCGCTCGCGAGCGTGCAGGACGCCTATCGGGAGCTGGAGCTGCGGCACTCTCGCGGGAAGATCGTGCTGATTCCGTAGCGCGGCGTGGCCTTCACTCGGTGGGACCGATCCTATCGGCCTGCTTGAAGAGTTGAGGCTGGTCCCTCATCAGTACCGAATCCAGTGAGCACGGCAGCGTGCGCAGGGGCGCCAGTCATCACGGAGAACGCCTTCCGCTTCGTTGACGTCAGGGCACCACCGCCGGTCCGCCGCAGTTGAGGATTTCCTGCCAGCAATTCTTACAAGCCGGGCTGTCGGGGTCGAACGCTGCCGAGACTGCAACATTCACGACGTTGCCGGCCCCGAGTGTGATCGTGCCGCTAACATCGGCGCTGTTCGGGCCTACAGTGGTGCCATTGCACGTCCACTTGGCCATGTTGGGATTGGGGTAACCGCAGAGCTGGAAGGTGCCGACGCCCAACGCGTCGGCGAGAGGCGCGCTGTTGATGACCAATGAGGAAGGGGCGGGGTTGCCACCACAGCAGCCAACCTGCGGGAGAATATCGGTGTCGTTCACGAGGCCAACCGGGACCTCGGTCTGGGTCGTCGTCTGGGCTGTGAATGCGGTCGCGCACGCACCCGCGCAACTTCCGGGAGGCAGGTGAGCCCCTAGAAACACGTACTGTTCGGAGCACGAGACGTTCGTTTCTGTACACACGCCGTCGCACAGACCCGTGGCACAGTCGGCATTGGTGCCGCACGGTGCGCCGACGGCGCAGGTCGGTGAGCATGCTGGCGGCGCGCACGTCCCGTTCGTGCAAACGCCCGACGCGCAGTCTGGTCCGGCGCACGCGTTTCCCTGGGTGCAGGGTGCACAGGCCGGCGCAGCGCACGCGTGCCCGGTGCATACACCGGAGCTGCAGTTGCTGTTCGCGGCGCAGACGTTTCCGTCGACACAGGCGGGAGCACAGCTGGGTGCGCATGTCCCGGCCGTGCAGGTCTCGCCGGCCCCGCACGCGGCGCCGTTCGCGAGACTGCTCCATGCCGTCGTCGTCGCCGTCGGTTGACAGCTCTGGCATGCGTTGTTCGGATTGAGCGCTCCGTTTGTGTAGACCGTCCCCGCGATGAAGCAGCCGGCGCTACAGCTCCCGGCGCTGCAGACTTCGCCGGCCGCGCAGCCGGTTCCGTCGGAGAGGGTCGTCCACCCGCCCCCATTCGTCCCGGGCTGGCAGCTCTGGCAAGCGTTCACGGCATTGATGGTGCCCGACGGATAGAGAATCCCGCCGATGTCGCACTCGGTCCCGCACGCGCCGCCCACGCACAGCTCTCCGTTGCCGCAGCTCGTACCGTCCGAGGCCGTCGTCCACGCCGTCGTGCTCGTGGCCGACAAGCAGCGCTGGCACGCGTTGTTCGGATTCGCGGCGCCGGAGGCGACCACCGTCCCGCCGATGAAGCACCCGGAGGTGCACGTCATTGCGCTGCACACTTGGGCTGGGCCGCAGCTCGTACCGTCCGCAAGCGCGCCCCACGTACCGGTGCTCGTTCCGGGCTGACAGGTCTGGCACGCGTTGCTCGGGTTGGGCGTCGCCGAGGGGTAAATCGTCCCGCCGACGTCGCACTGAGTGCCGCAGACGCCTGCCTGGCAGATCTGCCCGTTCCCGCAGACCGTACCGGTCACAACGCTGGTCAGCGCGGAGGTGCTGGCTCCGGGCTCACACGACTGACAGGCATTGTTCGGATTGGGCGTGCTCGGTGCGTAGAACACCCCGGCTACGTCGCAGCCGAGCACACACGCGCCTGAGTGGCAGATCTCTCCGCCTCCACATGCGCCGCCATTCGGCGCGTCGCTCCACGCGGCTGCGCTGACGGCAGGCTGACAGGTCTGGCACTCGTTGCCTGGATTCACCGCGCCCGACGCGTACCGCGCCCCGCCGATGTCGCAGCCTGTTCCGGTGCCGCCATCCACTCCCGCGTCGGCTCGGGCATCCGCTCCTGCGCCGTCCGACGCCGCGTCGCGCGCATGGCTTGCGTCACCCGTCCCGCTCTCCGAGCCATCGCGACCCGTCGCGTCCCTGCCGGCATCGCTCCGGGTGACCATGGCGTCGACGGACGCGTCCCCCGCCGCCAGAGCTCCGAGAAAGCCGGTCGAGAAGTGCGTCACCTGCGCGCTCGCGACGTGTGCTCCGACGGTAGAGACGAGCCTGTCGTAGCCCGGCCCGGTCGCCGCCGACCAGTACACGGCCGCGGACGCAGGGCCGCCGTACCGCGGCAGCACCACCGTCGCGGGGATCGCGAAGGTCACGCCTGCGGGATCGAACTCGTAGAACGGCGAGTACGTCACGTACCGGGCGGGGGGGAAGTCAGACCTCTGGCGGAGCGTGATCAGCGTAGCGCTGGAGAGTGCACCCGGGGGAATCGTGATGGACGCCGCCCCGAGCGTCACCACGCCGCCTGCGGGCCCGATGCTCCCCGACGCCGCGAGGGAGCTGGCATCGCTCCTGCCGGAGGCGAGCGAGCCCACGTCGCCGCCCGCATCCCGTGTCGAGTTGCTCTCGCTGGCGCCTCCGCTGCACGCGGCGAGCACGACGACCACCAGACCAACCCAGAAGAGCTGGCACGAAATAAACCTCGGTGACACCTTCGGCGTCGCGGGCTTCATGGGGAGAGCAATGGGGACCGGGGAGCTTCCGGATCACACGATCGTCCCAGATCGCACCCGATGTCGCCAGGTATTGTATGGGCGGCGCCGCCCCTCGCTCAGCGCCCGCTTCCGCTCCCGAGGCGATTCGCCAGTCGCCCGAGCTGCTGCGCTAAGCGGGCAAAGCCCCGTCCGCTCTGCGTGTCGCGGACGGAGCTCGCGAGGCCGGCGGCGCGGTAGCACCCCTCGTTTCTGCCGAGATCGCAGGCCTTCAGATCGTCGGCGTGCGCGTCCTCCGGTTTGCCGAGGCTCCGAAGCGTCCTGCTCCGCTCGATGTATGCGAGCCCGTCTCCGGGGCGACGTAGGAGGTAGTCGGTCCAGAGCGCCGCGGCCGAGTCGTGCCGCCCTTTCGACGATAGCGCGGCGGACAGTCTGAGCGATGGAAGGAGCGTGTCGGGCTCGGCTGCCCGCGCCTGCGCGAGCCGCGTGATCGCGTCGTCCGGTGCGTCGCCGGTGATGACGCGTGCACGCAGATCGTGCGCCTCCGAGTCGCCAGGGTCGAGCTCGAGCGCGAGGCTCACGAGGTCGAGCGCAGTCTTGCGGTCTCGCTCGCCGAGCGCCGACTCCGCCGCGCGAACGAGCCCGCCGATGCACGGCGCGAGGTTGCGTCGAGCCACGTTGTCTCCCGGCGCGGTCCGGAACGCCGCGAGCAGGTCCTCCGCGGCACCTCCCCATCGCCCGAGCCGAATCCTGGAGTACGCGCGATTTGCTAGTACGCTCGCTTCTTCCGGACGGAGCGTGAGCGCGACGTCGAGATCGCGGAGGGCGCTCGTCGCGTCACCCTGTGCAGAAGAGAGCTCGCCTCGAAGGAGGCGAAACCGCCAATCGTCGCCCGTCGCGATCGCCCGGTCCGCCGCGGCGTGGGCGTCCACGAGGTGCTTCGTGCGCCAGGCGGCGTAGGCTCGCTCGTGGTCGACGAAGCCCGCGAGCGGATGCATGCGTGAGGTCGCGGGTGCCTCGCGGGCGAAGGCGAGCATCTGGTCGAAGCTGCCGCCCCAGCTCGGCGAAAGGTCGAACATGTGAGTGACGCGCAGCAGGTAACAGGACGGGCAGATCACGAGCGCCTGTTCGACGATGGCTTTCGCCTCGTCGTGCTTGCCGAGCAGCCGAGCGCGACGCAGCTGCTCCCTCATCGCCACGACGAGCTTCGGCCGGAGCGTAAGCGCGTGCGCCAGGTCGGCGCTTGCGCGGTCGAGGGCGTCGTTCATGCCAGCGACGCTCGCCTTCGGGGTATCGGCGAAGCCTAGACCGCCGCGCCGGACGACGGCGACGTCGATGAAGTACGTACCGCGCGCGAGATAGGGCGCGAACGACCCGGGCGAGGCGGCGACCCACGCGTCCAGTGAGGGCAAGAGCTCGGGCTCGGCCGAGCCGAACGTGGCCGCCGCGTCGTCGGGCCACGCTTCGAGCGACGCGTCCTTCTCGAAGGCGTCCTGGAAGCTCTCGCAGTCGTGCGTCAGTGCGTCGAACGCCTCGTGCCAGAGGAGACTTCGAAGCGCCTGCCGATCGACGGACTGCGACGGACTACCGTCGGCCCGAGGAGCGCCGGGCTCTCCGAGGAGGGGCAGCGCGATCGGCATCGGGGCCGGCGCGATGTACGGCGCCACGTCGGGGAGGCTCGGCTCGTTGCGGGCGGCGCCGCGACCCACCTCGAACGCGCTCCACATGCCGAACATGAACAGCGAGATCATCGCGAGGAGCCCGAACGCGCCGACTCCGACGAGGGTCGGGATCACGCGGGACGGTGGATCGTGGGGGGGGGGAGCAGGATACATCAAGGGCAGGGGCCGCTTTCAGTCGAGCGTTCGTTCGGCGTTGCGAGAGCGGGGCGAGGCTTGTCGGTGTCGACCACGCGACCGCGGTTGCTCGATTTCGAACGCGACCACTTGCGGAAGTCACGGCGTGCCGACCTGACGGGTACCTTCCACGCGCTCGATGAACGCGGCAACGCGTGGTGTGATCGCATCGTCACGGTCGCCCACCTTTCGCACCATGTCCTCGTGCGTATAACCGGGTATCTCCTCCAGCTCGACTGGGGCGGCGAGCTCGTGAATCTGCTCGACGGCGAGTCGCACCTGAGCGACGAGGTAGGGATAGTCGTGCCCGCCGAGGAGCAGCAGCGCGGGCGCCTCCCCCGCATGAATGTGGGTCTTCGGCGAGAAGGGTGCGAACCGCGATCGATCCAGGCCAAAGACGCGATCCGTGATGTCGGCGTTGAACGCGGCGTCGTTCCTGTCGTGCATGTCGGCGATGTCGACGACGGGCGAGAGCGCGACCACGCCGGCGACCAGCGACGGGTCCACTCCGGCCGCGCGCAGCCAGCGATCATCGAAGGCGAGGAGCATCGCGAGGTGGCCGCCCGCGGAGTGACCGGTCAGGACGATGCGCGTCGCGTCGCCGCCATGCAGGCGCGAAGCATCGAGCGTGAATCGCACGGCGCGTGCGACGTCCTCGAGCTCGCGCTCGATCGTCACCTCGGGCGCGAGACGGTAGCTCATCACGGCGACACCGATGCCGCGCTTCGCGAGCGAGAGACCGATGCTCCCGTACAGGCCGGTAAGTGAGGAATAGTAATTGCGATCACCGGCGCGCCAGTAGCCCCCATGAATGAAGACCGCGACAGGGAAGCCGGGACGGTTGCGCGGGAAGAAGAGGTCGAGGCGGTGCTTGGGGTTGTCGCTCCCACCGAAGTAAACTTGGTCGGCGATGGCTTCAACCTCGGCGCGGGCGCTGTGGCGCTCGATCGTTGCGCACCCCGAGGCGACCGTGATCGACGCTCCGAGAACGAAGCCAAGGCCGCGGCGAGACGGGGTCGATGTCACCGCCATATCCTAGCCCAAGGTCGTGACATCACGACGGGCGCTTGAGGGATGACCTCATGGGCGTTGGCAGCTTCGTCCACGGAGGTCTACGAGGTTCGAGTTCGCGTTCGTACGCAAGCTCGTGTTCGCGGGCCAGCAGGCGCGCTCAAGAACCCCGTTTCGGTCGCAGCGCTCGCGTCGCTGCGGGAGTGTCCTCCGCCTCCTCCGCGTGTTCCTCCGTCTCTCGAGGAAGGACGATCTCGCGCGCAACCCGGACGCGCCGCTGCGACGCGGTGTCCGACGCACCACGAAGCCTTGTGATGGCCGACTCCGCGCGCGCCTGAAGCTCCTCGAACGTCTGCAATGCGCGAGCAACAAGCTCGGCGTCAACGGGATCGTCGGCATCGGCCAGCCGCTCGCCGAGCGTCTCCTCGAAGAGCCGCACCTCGCTCACGGCCCGCCCCCCGCTGTCGATGCCTTCCTTGAGCGCAGCGCGAACGGCCCCGCCTGCGCGGGCGGCGTCGCTGCTGCGGCCCCGGGAGCCCGACGAATCCGACCGATGAGCCATCTCGCCGCCGGCGAGGCGTAGTTCGATGTGCTCGGCAAGCTCACGCACGGACCACGCGTTGCCGAGCGACTCCTCGGCGAGCCTCGCGCGTGCAGCGGCGTCGGAGACCGCGGTGAGCGCGAGCAGGTGCGACCACGAGAGCGGTTGTCCGAAGCGATTCGTCTTCTCGAGCTGCGCCTTCAGCACCGCTTCCTCCCAGTGCTCGGCGACGGAGATGTGCTGATAGAGATAGCGCTTGCTCACGCCGAGCTCGGTCGCGACCCGGTCAATGCCGAGGCCGCCGTACAGCTCTCTCGCTCCCTTGATCTTGCGGAGAGCTTCGCCGATGCGGTGTCGGGTCAGGACCTCATCGCGCTCGACGCCGGCGAGGAGGCCGCGGATCACGCTGCATGCGCCCTGTAGCGCGAGCTCCGCCTTGTTGGTCTCTGAAGCCATCGGTCGGCCCGACGATGCTACGTGGTTCGGCGGCCGAGTCTACGGGCACAACCGCGGCACAGCGGGATGGGGACGCCGGCGGTCCGACCTCCTCCGTCGGCGCGCTCCGCCGTCGCAACACCAGAAGCCATGATTCCGCGTGCGCGGACTGCTGGCCGCCCGTGACAGCGCCGCCGATGCTGGCACACTGCGTTCCCGTGGGACCGCCGGATACGCCTGCCATGACGCCGTCGACGATCGCTCGCGGAGGCGTCCTCACCCTCGGCTGCGCATGCGTCGCTGCCATTGGCGTCGCGGGGCTACACGACGATTCGCCGCGGGACAGCGTCTTCCACCAGGACACGTGGATGCTGTTTCTTCTGTCCGCGCTCGTCGTCGGTGGAGCCGCGCTCGTCGCGCGCTACGGCTTTCCGGAGCGACCTCGCGACCTCCGCGGTGCCGCTGCACGCGTGGTGTCAGGCATCGGCTGCGGGGGGATCCTCGGCGCACTGCTCATCACGCCAGGAATTCTCTGGGTGGGGAGCGACTGGCGAGCCCTCTACTTGTCCGCGGCGGCGACCGTCCTGGTCGTGCTTTTCATGGCGATCGCCCCCCGGCGGATCCTCGGGCTCGGCGCCAGCGAGCTCACCTCCGAGATTGCGCTGCCACGCAGACTGCCGGCGCTGCCGGATCCGCACGCGCGGTACACGCTCACGGGCGGAGGGCCTGCCGTGACGGCCGAGGAGAGCGAATGCGCGGCGCGAGCTGTCGAGGTGCGCGTCTCCTGGGGCGACACCTTGCTCGAGGTGCACCACCTCGAGCCGCCGCGGGCCTTCCTCGTCGGCGGCGTCGGGGCGGATCTCGCGATCGATCTCGAGGAGTCGCGCTTCCCGGGCGGGCGCGTCGCCGTCGTGCTCGTGTCGCCGGACGGGGTCAGAGTCGTCACGCAGTCGTTCGGCGACGGCGACCGCATCCCGCTGAAGCTCGGAGCGCCCGTGACCATCACGTTGCCGTGCCCGAGCGGCCTGTCGCCGTACCGCGCCGCGAACGCGACGACGGATGCAGAGCACGTGCCGGTCACGCTGGAGGTCGCGCTCATCCGTGCCGGTCGAGCGGTCGGGCGCGAGCCCTCGCCCGCACCATGGCGGTTCCTCGCCAGCCTCGCGGCAGCGACGGCGATCGTCGCGGCGCCGCTTGCTCTGGGCGCATCCTGGGCGCGCCCGCTGGACCCGGATGAAGGCATCGATGGCAGCACGCGCGACGAGATCCTTCACATCACACGCCTGCTTCAGAGCAGCGACGAACGCGCAGCGCTGGCCGAGGACGAGCTGGAGGTCGCGGCCGACAATGGAGGGCCCATGAGTGGTCATGGCGTCCCCGATTGGATCAGACAGCGGACGAGATATTCACCGTCGCAGACGACGTTCGCGTTGTACGACAACCGCTGGGACGACGAGTGGTGGCTGGGAGAGCCCGAGCGGTGGCCGCGCATGGACCTGACCGCCCCGTGGCCCTGCGCCGTCACACCGTTCGGAAGGCAGCGCGCGGACGGCGAGCCCACGGAGCCTGGCATGCCGTGGTGTGGCGACACGGACCCGTGGTTCGACTGCTCACCCTTCACGGTGCTCGCGTACGATCGGCGATGCTCGATGCGCCCATACGCGTCATTGCCGGGCCCGTCCGTGCCTGAACGCCCGAGCCCACGCCTCGACATCGCCACGGCGGCCGTCGACGTGGGGACGCCGAGGGTGACACGCGGTGCGCTCCCCGTGCCGGCGGCGCTGCGCGTCATGAAGCAGCTCCCGGGGCGGCTGCGTGCCTGCTACCAGCAAGCCATCGAAGACAGCCGCGGAGGCCCGATCGCGGGGGAGGTGGACGTCGAGCTCCTCGTCGGCGACGACGGCGCCGTGCGACGTGCGACCATCAATCGCGCCACCGTCAGCAACCCGGACCTGTTCGCCTGCGCGCGTCGCACGCTCGAGCGTGTCCCGTTCCCGGCGCCCGCGAGCCCCTCCGTCGTCACCATCCCGCTCGTCTTCCGGCTGGCAGCTGGGGTACGCGCAAACTGACTCGCGACGACTACTTGGGTGTGCGTGCGATGCCGTTCGACGAGACCGTGTAGACATAGCCACCGTTGATCGCGAAGCCGAGCGTGGCGCCGCCGGCGACGATGTTGGCCGTGCTCGTGCCGCCCGCGTTGCAGCTCGAGCCAGGGACGCAGGTGCTCACGTCCGTCACCGTGTAGAAGTTGCTCGCCCCCTGGTCCACGGTGGCCGTGATCCAGAACAGATCAGTGCCGTCGGTCGCGACGTTGCTCAGCCCGGGTGCCGTGCCCGTCCCGTCGTTCACGGGGGGGACGTATGTCGCGGGCGTAGTCGACCCGGTGAGCGCGCAATCGAAGATGAGGGACAGGCCGCCGCTCGACAGCCCTGCGGCGCTCACGTAGATGCTCCCGTTCACCACGGCGACACCACCGTATCCAGGATTGTTCGGCGCACCCGTCTCGGGCACCGTGCAGACGATCGACGGGTTCTCCATCGTTCCTCCCGCAGCGGGCAGCGAGTAGACCGTGCCGGTCAGAAAGTCGGCCCAGTAGAGGCTCGTTCCACTGGCGACGATCTGTGGCACGCCGTCGCCGTAGCTCGAGTAGCCAATCGTCGTTGCGGACGTGCAAGTCGCGCCGAGCGCGCACGAGTAGGTGAAGCCAGGGTCGCTGTTGGGGCAGTTGTTCGGGCCGGAACAGGTGCCCGTCCAGTACAGGTTGGTGCCGTCCGCGGCGATCGTCGTCGGCGCGCCAGGAACGGAGCCGGGATTGCCGGTCGGGAGCGTGCTGAACACGTGGGGCGCGCCAGCGCAGCCCGCGACGGGACAGTCGAGGATGCTCGTCGCGCTCTCGAAGTAGACGGACCCTTTTGCGACGAGGAGCTGTCCGAGCGAGCCGGTTTCGAAGTTGCCGAAGAAGACACCTGGCGCGAAGACGGTGGGGCCGCCGGCGCCGCACCCTGAGACGGGACAGGACATGAGGTCGCCGACTGCGCTCGTCCCCGAGTCTCCTGGCGAAGCCTGTACCCAGAAGACGGTCGTCCCGTCCGTGGCGATCGCGCCGCTCTGTCGCGCGGTCGTCGAGGCGATGATCTCGAGGCCGTTGCCGGTCGGGATGCCGGCGCCCGTGCCGGTGCTGGTCGCCGTCGCAGTCCCTGTTTCCGTCGCGGTGGCCGTGCTCGTGCCGCTGTCCGTGCCCGTGCTCGTACCTGTACCCGTCGACGTCGTGGTGGTGGTGTCCGTGCTCGTCGTGGTCGCGGTGCCTGAACCGGTCTGCGTGCCCGACATGTGGCCCGTCCCTGTCCCGCTTCCCGGCCCTGCAGCATCGGGAAAGTGCAGCACTGCGGCATCGGCCTCTGCACCACCATCGGGGGTGTCGGAGCCGACGGTGCCGTCGTCCTCGAACAGACAACCAGTGCTCCACGCCAGTGCAATCGCCATCGGTACCACGCGCACGTAGTTCATCTTGAAGCCCTCGATGGGTCGGCGCGACACGTCGCGTGTCGCTCTCCGTCTCCCATGCACACCCTCTTTTCCGGCAACGGTGGCTTTCGTCAGGGAATCGACCGGAGCGCGTGACGAATCGACGCGCGCAGCATGCTGTCGGGATATTTCGCGTTGAAGTGGTCAGCGGCAGCGCGCGCCTCGTCGAACGAACCCGTGGCCACCAGCGCCTCGACGCGCAGGCTGTCGCGCTCTTCGTCGAGCTCGCCCGCGGGAAAGCGCCGAGCGTGCTCGTCCAGCGCCGCGAGCGCTTCCGTGGGCCTCGACCGCGACAGCGCGGCGCGCGCGACTTCGAGGAGCTGCCGCTCCCCCGCAAGGGACGAGACCGGCGCGAGCCGCGGCGCCGAGGGGACCGCGCTCGGTGTGGCAGGAGCCAACTTCACTGGGATCTGCACGGTAGGAGCCGACGGCGGAGGCGCGATGGGGACCCATTCGACGGGACTTCTGGCGGCGCCGCTCGCGGTCGGCGCCGTGACGGGCGCCGTGACCACAGAGCGCAAGGCGAGCGCGGGCGAGGCGTCGTGTCGCTGCGCGAGCTGATGCTCGACGGCCACGGTGCTCAGCACGCCAGAGAGGTACATTGCACCCGCGAGCGTGGCCTTGTGCTGCACGAAAGCACGAAGCGCCGAGGCGACCACTCCGGGAGCCGCACTGCGCGCCGCCTCGAGCGCCTGCTCGCGGAGTGGTAGGTCAAGCATCGGTGGGATCGACAGCGTCCTTTCGAGCCGCAGGCCGACCTTCGCGAGCCGCTCGGCTGGCACCGGTGGAGCCTCGCGCGCGCCGTCGAGGAGCTCGGCCAGCTCGGAGGGAAGGTCAGCGCGGGAGCTCACAGCTCACCTCGCTTGGCGCGCATTCGCGCGGCTGCGGCCATGAGCTCCTCGCGCGCGACGCGGAGCCGCGAGTATGCGGTGTTGGCGGGGATGCCGAGCGCAGCTGCGACGTCCGCCATCGCCTCGCCCTCCACGTCGTGCAGCACGAGCACCGCCCTCCGCTCCAGCGGCAGCGCGTCGAGAAGCTCGAGGAAGACGCGCTGCTTGTCGCGCTCGCGCAGAAGCTCGTCCTGCAGCGGGGCGGTCGACGCCGGCTCGACCTGGTCCTCCGGGCTCTCTCGGCGCCGGCGGATCGTGCGCCGCTGGTTCGCAGCGATCTTGTGCGCGAAGCCGAAGAGCCATCCGCGCAGCGACCGCGAGACGTCGTATGTGCTGCGGTTCCGATAAACCGCGACGAACACGTCGTGGAGCGCGTCGTCCACGTCGGCGGCGGGGACTCCGAGCCGGCGCAGGCTGTTCCAGACGAACGACGCCTCATGAACGAAGACTGCCTGAAAGTCGAGCGAGCCACGTGCAGGTCGAGGCTCGGTGTCGTGGGGGATCTCTGGCAGCGGGGGCACATGCGTCCCTTCGGCGAGCGCGTCCGTCACGGAGCGTCTCCTGTCCTCTTGTCCAGCTGTGCCGAGAGTTGTCATCGAAAGTGCACGGAGAGATCCGGGCCCAGTGTCGTCACGACGGGTGACGAGCCCCACACGCCTTGATTCGCGCCGGCGACCGCGACGGAGAGCTCGGAGTGGACGAGCGCCGCCAGCAACTCCGCGCGCAGGCCGATGGCGAGGACATCCGTGAGGCGGAGCGCGAGCCGCACTCTCGCGCCGACGCCCGCGTGCGCGGTGAGGGCCGACCCCTCCTCTGTGACGCCGACGCCGTGGCTCCACATCGGTCCTCCGCCGGCGACGAGACACCCCGCAACAGCGACTCGTGAGCCCGTCTGCGCGCAGGCCACCGCGGCGATATCGAGCTGCGTCGCCTCGACACCACCGTTCTGGGAGTCCGCCTCGCTCGGCAGGTCGATGCGCGCCTCGAGCCCAATAGCCAGCCAGCGTCGCTCGACGCCTCCGCCGAGCGTGAAGCCGAGCGCCGTCCCTGGTGTGCCGCCAAGCGAGACCTGCGTGGCCGTGACCGCGTAGGTCGTGAAAGGCGATGAAGGCCGAGGCGGTGGTGGAGCGATTGGGGTTGCTGGTTCCGGCACAGACGGTGCGACCGCGACCGGATCCGGCGGCGGCGAGTTGCTGGACGGCGGCGAGACAGGCACGGGGCTCGGCCTTCTGGGTGCCGTGACCGGGTCGAGCGCGAGGCTCGTCGCCAGCGCCATCGAGTCGACGAGATCCTGACAGGCGCCCTTTGGAGCGTGCAGCTTGCGACCACCAGCTGGCGCTCCCCTGTCGTCCTCGAGCTCGATTCGCCCGACGATCTCGACACCCGACGGCTCGATCCGGGCGCGGACGAGCCAGAGGGCGTCTCTACGGAACGGGTCGTATCCGAGGTGCGTCGCTACGAGGGCGCGCATCGTCTCCTCGGTCGGACAGCCAGCGACTCGCTCGTCGACGATGAAGAGGAGACGCGTCGTCGGCGCGGAGGTGGAGTCCGCGCGCGCGGGGACGGTCGCCACGAGCGCAGCGAGGAGCATCGACAGCCGGACAGCGAGCAGGCCTCGTGAGATCTGCGCGTGGCCCCCCATCATCGGTCGGGTGCGTAGGTGCGGGTCGAGCGGGACGCATTCATTCATGCCGACGATCGCGAGGCCTTCTCGCCGCGGTCGAGCCACGACGATTCGTTCACCCGTTGAATGCGCGTGAGCTTGAATGCCCTCCGCTCGCTGGTACATGTCCGATCGAGGGAACGACGATGGCCAAGCTCGAGACCCGTCCATTGATGACGCTGGAGGTCGCGGTCGTCGGCACGCAGAAGATCGGCGCGGTTCCCTGCGGCACGCGCGTCACGGCTCTGATCGCGAGTGGTCATTTCGAGGGCCCACGACTGCGTGGACGCGTGCTTCCCGGCGGTGGTGATTGGACCCTCCTGCGAGCCGACGGCGTGCTCGAGCTCGACTTGCGCCTCACGCTCGCCACCGACGATGGCGCGCTCATCCACATGACCTCGTTCGGGCTTCGTCACGGACCGCCCGAGGTGCTAGCGGCGCTCGCGCGCGGCGAGACCGTCGACCCGTCGGCCTACTATTTCCGCACCATACCTCGCTTCGAGACGGGCCACCCCCGGTACGCGTTCCTGAATCGGCTCCTCGCCATATCGACCGGCGATCGACGCCCCGGAGGCCCCGTGTACACGATCGACGAGATCGCGTGAGGCCGTCGTGGACGCTGGAAGAAGAGATGTCCTCAAGCTGGCCGCGCTCGCGACGCTCGCGGGATGCGCGCCCGCGCCTGTCGCAGCGCCGGTCACCTCGAGCGCCGAAAGGAAGCTGCCCATGCGAACGCGTCCCCTGATGACTCTCCGACTCACGACGGCCCCGACCCAGGACATCGGCACAGGGCCGCACGGCGCGCGCGTCACGTTTCCGATCACCGGAGGGTCGTTCGACGGTGAAAGGCTTCGCGGCAAGGTCTTGCCGGGCGGCGACGACTGGACGGTCAAGCGCGCGGACGGCGTCATCGAGCTCGATCTGCGCGTCACGCTCGAGACCGACGAAGGCGCGCTCATTCACATGACGTTCCAGGGCATCCGGGACGATGCGGCGCAAGGAGGTCCTTACTTTCGCACCCTGCCGCGCTTCGAGGCCGCCGAACCGAAGTATGCCTTCTTGAACCGATCGCTCTTCATCGGAAGCGGGGAGATCGGTGCAGACGGACCGGTTCATGTGATCGAGGAGATCCTCTGAGGGAGACGCGCTTTTCCACTCCCGCGCTCCGTGAAGTCTCGCAGGAGACGTCGTTGCCGACGGACGCCGTGAGAATTCGTTCGCGCTCACGTAACGCGGGGGTGGGGTCGTCCGACAGATAGGTCGAGGCGCGACTGTGCGCCCGCGAGGGACGACCCATGCGCCTGCCAGTGACCGTCCTGATCGTACTGTCCGTGTCACCTCGCTGACCGGCTGCGAGGCGGTGAAGCGCAGCGCCATCGAAGGAGGCCGCAGCATCGAGCCTGGCAAGGCTGCCGGTGTGAAGACCGCCGACCCGTTCTTCTCGGGGCCTACCGCGGAGGGGACGGCCTTCGAGAAGGTGACCGCGCACATCTACACGGCAAAGTCGGGGTGGTACCGCACGATCGTGGTCGACACCACGGACGGCCTCGTCGTGGTCGATCCGATGGGCCCGCGGATGGTCCCGGTGCTGCTCGACGGAATCGCGAAGACCTTCCCTGGAAAGAAGGTGAAGACACTCTTCTATACCCACTATCACCTCGACCACGTGGCCGGAGGAGCGACGTTCGGAGCGACCGAGGTGATCGGTCACGAGAAGTGCCCTCAGTACTGGCGGGAGCTCGCAGCGACCGACATCGCGCCGATCACCCACCCGATAAGCGGCGACCAGACGCTCATAATCGGCGGCGTCGAAATCCACGCGCTCTACATGGGGCACTCCCACACCGACACGCTCTATGCGCTCCACTTTCCGACGGAGCGAGTGCTCTTCACCGCGGATCTCGGCCTCGTGAAGACGGTGGCGCCGATCGGGACCCCCGACAGCTACTGGCCAGGCTACCTCGCCGCGCTCGGAGTGACGACCGCGCTTCGAACGCCGTCGATTCCAGCGCCGCGAGAAGCGCTTCCTGGGCGAGATCCTTCGCCGTGTCCTCGTTTCGGGTGGCGCGAAGCGCAAGGCGATAGAGCATCGGCTCGAGCGTCCGTGCGTCGGCCTCGAGGCTCACGACCGAGCGTTCAGAAGGCACACGAGCGGTTTTTCACAGGCACTCGCCGACGTAGACCGACTGCTCGCTGCTGGCGAGGACGCTAGCGAGAACCGTCGGTCCGTGGAAGCGAGACCGGTTCGCCATCGTCGTCGTGGCGTACGAACGGACCGCGGAGGTTCCCCGCGGCGAGGAGCCATGAAATCACGGTTTCTCGAGCGTCGCGTCCTCGATCATGAGCGGGTACGAATATCCGGAGCCGAAGTCCCGATCGAGGTGCACGACCCCGCGGGCAAGCACGACCTCGCCGATGCCGGTCTCGCCCTGCGTCGTGAACGTGAGGTCATCGTCGCCGCCCGCTTTCGTCCCGGTGCCGTCGGAGAGATGGACCCAGTTCTTGCCAAGGATTCCCGCATTGTACTTCACCACGCGCCCGCGAACCGTGACGGTCTTGTCGCGCAGCGTGGCCTTGCCTGCGAACACCTCGGCGACGGTGTGCCCGGTCGGTCCCTCGGCCTTCGCGACGGGACCGCCCTTCACCGAAGGCGGCGCGGCAGCCGCCGCGACCCCGTGCGCGGTCGGCCTCCCAGCGATCGTGCCGAAGAGAATCTCGTCGAAGGTTCGCTTCAGCGTCGGGCTGGTGAAGCTCTGCATGGCCGTGGCGTTGACGATGGTCACGCTCTCCCCGACGGCGACGGTCGTCTCCGTGACCGCGGCCCAGCGGTCGCCGGTCGACGTCTTCAGCCGTAGGTAGGTGTAGCCCGCGGCGTTCATGGTCTCCGCGACGGTCCCGCTCGCGGTCGTCATGTCCGGGGTGCCACTCGCGACAGGCGGGACGGGGACGACGACGGGCGTCGGCGGCGCTGCGTGGCTTCCGGGGTCGTCCTTGCACGCGGCGGCGCCGATCATTGTGAGCACGGCGAGCGCGACGGCTCTCTTGCTGGTCATGGCGGTTCTCTTAGCGCATCCTTGTCGCGGCCGGTGATCCTGCGATCTCGAACGAGCTCAGGCGCGAGCCGTGGATCGACCGCCCGCGCCGCGCACGATCGCGGAGATCACCGATCGGCGCGGTAGATAGCGCCCGGCGTCGTCCAGAACACGCTCGAGGGACTCGCGGCGATCGCGTACGGCGAGTCCTGGTTGTCTGCGACCGTGAAGGGCGAAGTGCACTTCGGGCCGACGGCGCAGGTCGCTACCGTACCGGTGCCAGGGACGTAGTTCGTCCAGTAAAGATCCTGGCCGTCGGTCGCGAGGGCGTACGGGGCGTAGTCGTGGAGATAGAGCGAGGGGCTGCCCATGCCAGACGTCGGGCACTGGTAGATCGACGAGGGGTCGTCCTCGCTGGTGAAGTAGGCGTAACCGCCCGCGACGACCAGCGACACGACGTCCGACAGGACATATCCACCGTCGGGCGACTCGCTGCAGACCGTGCGCGAGGCGCCGCCGTGGACGGAGACCGCGCTCAGCGTCGGCTGCTCGTCGTATGTGGCGAAATACAGCTCGCCGTCGGCGACGAACATCGCCCCGAAGGATGACCCGGACACGAGGACGACCGGTGTCGAGCAGGGTCCCGCGAGCGGACACGACGCGATCGTGAGATTGTAGCCGCCGGCATCGGTCTCGACGGCGCTGGAGACGTACAGGTTCGTCGCGTCCGTCACGACGGCGCCGATGCTCGAGCCCACGCCGGTGACCGTGAGAGCCGTGGACGCGTCGGGGTCGGCGTACGTGAGCGTCGTGAGGTCGACACCCAACTCGCTGACGAAGACCGCGACGCCGTTGCTCGCCGAGAGCGTCTGGAGGCCGGCGCTCGGGCCGATGAGCGACGAAAGGAGCACAGGCGCGGCCGTCCCGCACCCCGCAAGCGGACAGGCGAACAGCGACCCGCCGGTCCCTTGCCAGAAGACGTGGGATTCGTCGATGGCGAGCGAGACGGCTTCGTTCCCGCTCTCGATGACGTCCGGCGAGCCACCGCTCCATTTTGGCGGCAAGAGGTAGACGTCCCTCCCCGCGTCCGCCTCGGCATCCGCGTCGCTCACGTGAGCTCTAGCATCCACGAGGCTCACTTTTTCCCCAGCGTCCTTCGTCGCGGCGGACGGTTCGCCCGCATGAGTACCGGTCACGGCCGGTTCGCTCGCAGGGTTGGTCGAGACGCTGCATCCCACGAGAATTGTCGCTAGCCAGCATTGGAACGCATGTCGCATGAGACCGTTCGCCTCCTTGGGCTTCACTGCCCCGTGCATCCTCTGAGCCGCCGGCTCCGCCGCCCCATCACCCCGCTCTGCTTCGCGGCGGCGACCGTGATCGCGACTCCGGTGTCGTGCTCGCGGCACAAGTGGCTCACCTTTGGAGACAGCGAGATCGCGCAATCCGCGGCGTCTACGTGGCACGCGGGTTGCTCCATGTGCAAGGAATGCGCTTCCTCCCGCACGTGCTGGGCATCGTCGTCGGAACCACCGCCACCTTCGCGCTTGTGCCACGAGACGCATACGCGTGCGGAGGGTGTTTCACGCCGCCGGCCGAGTCCGAGTCCGTCATCACCGACGAGAAGATGATCCTGTCGGTGTCGATGACGCAGACGACGCTGTACGACCAGATCAACTACAGCGGGTCGCCCGCGTCGTTCGCCTGGGTCCTTCCCATCAAGGGGACCGTCACCGTGGGGCTCAGCGCGGATATCCTTTTCCAGGTCGTGAACCAGCTCACCACGACACAGGTCGAGCAGCCCCCGACCCACTGCCCGCCGCCACCGAACTGCTACAGCACTCTCAACGCGCCGGAGGGGGCCGGCTTCGCCGCCGCCGACGCTGCCGCAGCAAACGATGGGGTCGTGGTGACCTCGCAGGCGCAGGTTGGCCCCTACGAGAGCGTGCAGCTTCACTCGACCGACGGGAGCGCGCTCACGAACTGGCTGACTTCGCACGGCTACAACATCCCCGCTCCGACGCAGGTCATCATTGACGCGTACGTCACTCAGGGGTTCGACTTCCTCGCGCTGAAGCTCGTCCCCGGTCAAGGCGTGCAATCGATGCAGCCCGTCCGCGTCACCTCCCAGGGCGCGGCGCCGACGTTGCCTCTTCACATGGTCGCCGTGGGCACAGGGCCGACGACCGGCATTACCATCTGGGTCGTCGCCGACGGGCGCTGGGCGCCGAGCAACTTCCCGACGTTCATGATCGCGGACTCCGAGATCGCGTGGGATTGGAGCACGAGCTCGAGCAATTACGAGACGCTCCGACTGGCGAAGGAGGCTGCGCTCGGCGGGCGTGGGTGGCAGATCGAGAGCTCGCTCGAGCTGAATCAGTACAGCATCCAGCAGCAGCTCTTCACCAACGCCGAATACGATCCGACCGGTGGATACCTCTCACAGGGCGCGAGTGGCGGTGCGGGCGACGGCGGGGCCTCGACGGACGCGGGGACGGACGGCGGCGACGCCGGAGACGCTGGCGAAGCCGGGGCGCAGCTCGCCGCGGCGAGCGCAGATCTGGCCGTCTTCTTCGCGGGGATCGCGCAGCCGAACGCACGCATCACGCGGATGCGGAGCGACGTGGCGCAGTCGGCCCTCTCGACGGACATGATCCTCGAGGCAACGAGTGATCAGTCGGAGCTGACCAACATCCACTACCCCGCTCTGGAGATCGGGGCGCCGCTATGCCCGGTTTACAATGACCAGTGCGAGCAGGTCGGGACGGCGCCGCTGGGCCCCGGCGGTGTGCCGGGAAGTGCCACGAGCGGTACGAACGGCACAAGCAGCGCGAGCGGCGGGGCGAGTGGAGGTCCGGCGAGCGCACCGGGCGCCGCGGGCGGCGGTTGTAGCACCGCCAGGCCAGAGGGCAGCACCGAGACGACGCTCACCTTGGCCATGATCCTCGGCGCGACCGTGGGCTTCCGAGCCTTTCGCGCCCGTCGCCCGCGGCGCGGGCGTCGCGCCACACCCTGAGCGTCCGGATCCGAGGCGCCGAGGAGCGTCTGGATCGTGTGACCGCATCCTTTCGGTACGCTCGGTCGTCGTCCGGGTGGAGGCTACTTCATGCAACCCGAGCTCCGATACCTCGTGCTGACCGCCCTGCTCACGGGCTCTCTCTGGATCCCTGTGGTCATCGGCTACGTGTCCGCACGCGGCCCGCTGCGCTCGGCCGACTACGTGAGACCGCCTGCGACCCCATTGCCCGACTGGGTCCAGCGAGCGAACCGAGCCCACCAGAACGCGGTCGAGAGCTTCGCTCCGTTTGCCGCGGTCGTGCTCGCCGCGCGCGCTTGCAATGTGTCGACCGCCATCACCGTCGCCGCCGCCGCCGTCTTCTTCTGGGCGCGGGTGGCCCATGCGGTGCTCCACATCAGCGGCTTTCGCTACTTCATGGCCAGGACCCTCGTGTTCACCGTGGCCTGGGGTGCCTTCGTGACGCTCGCGATCGAGCTCCTTCGCGTCGCGTGAGCTGATCGCGAGCGGCCCGACGCTCGCAGAGCGTCCAGCACGCGGGAATACCGCCCGGAGTCGCGGCGTCGTCTCCGGCGCCAGCGTCCGAGCCGGCGTTTGATTGTAGTCGGGTCGACTTGTCGCCGCCGCAGGTCACTTTCTGGGCAGTCGCAAGCGATAGTGCGGCCAGATCCCTAGAATTGAGTCGTCTTCCGTTGCCTGGCTGCTCCTTGTCGCTCGCAGCCGGTCAGGGACAGACGGGTCCGAGGGCAACCCCCGCGTCGGCCACCTTCCGCAGCCAGGCTGCGCCCTCGGCACCCTCGTCGGCCACAGTGACGGGGCTCGTCACCGGAGAAACGCTCTCGTTTACTCCGCCTTCGGTCGACCAGTAGTCAGACCTCATCACGGGCGGGCCTCCGTCCAGCCGCTGCCGATTCCAGCCGCTGAGATTCCCGGTCATGGTCGCCCCCTCGGCCCCGTTGCCGAAGGTGTCGCCATACCATCCGCCGTCGGGTCCCTGCCCCGGGAAGCACCCGGTCGAGACCACGTGGTTGCCCGTGGCCGCGTTGTTACCTGCGCCGTAGTTGAGTGAGACGCCGTAGTTCGCGTTGTTGAGGACCTGGTTGTCGACGATGCGGGTGTACGACGTCCCCTGATCGGTAATGATTCCACCGCCTGTATAACCGGGCGCGGTGGGGGCGTAGAGGTAGCCCCCGTAGATGAAGTTGTCGTGAATGAGGATGGGGCTCGCGGGCGTGCCACTCGACTCGTAGATGTTGATGTTGTCGTCAACCGAGCTGCGGTCAGGCTGCTCCACGACGATGTTCCAGCCGAGCTCGATGTTGGGCGCGTTGGTGAGCATGGCGATCTGGATGAAGTGCGAGAATTTCCGTGCGCTGCCCGTCTGGAATCCGCCGTCGCCATTGCTGAACTGACCATTCATGTTCAAGCCGAAGTTGTAGAGCACCTTGATGCTGGACGGGGGCGTCGGGGACCCGCCCCAGCTCACATACACGCCGTAGCTCAGGTTCTGCATCGCGCAGTGTTCCACGCTCAGCTGCGAGAACGACTGTCCGAACACGAAGCAGCCAAGCTGCTTCCCTGCCGTGGCGGGGACGACGCCCGTTCCTGCGCAGCTCTCCACGGTTAGGTTCACGTCGGTGGTGTCGGCCTCGATGAGGTTCCCGGGGCCTGACACGATGCAGTCTTTCAGCGTGACGGGCTTCGACGTCCGGATGCTCACGGCGGGAGCCGTCGGATCGGTGCTGACCCAGTGCCCGGTGAACGTGCCCGTCCCGTAGTTTGCATCCGTGATCACGAGGGGCCCCTGGGCCGCGGTCGGGGCTGGACACTCCGGGTTCATCCCCGCGTCGAGCGGGAGCCATGACGTGATCGGCGCCGCGCTTGCGCTGGACGACGAGCCCGAGCCTCCGCCGCTGCTGGAGCTCGAGGTCGAGGCCGAGTGGGAACCGGTGGCAGAGGCCGAGGTAGAGGCCGAGGTCGAGCGAGCGGTGACCGACGTCGACGCGGAGCTCATGGCGGAGCCATCCGTCGCAGCCGATCCTTTCCCCGACCCCGCGCAGGCGGCGCAGGTGAACCAGAGCGCGGCAGCGGTCGCGCACACATCGGAGGCTCTTCCCATGAGGCAGAGTAACTGTTCTGGATCGGGGGCGCATCACGCCTCGGCCCTGAAGACTGTCTCCCCGAAGAGTGACCTACCTCGGGTGGCAGCCGACGGTCGGCAGCTTCAGCGAGGACGTCTCGCTCCTCGTCGGGTGACCCTCGGTGCGCGTCGAGCGTCTCTGCGAGCGTGCACAGCGGCGCTGCGAGAGGAGCGACGTCTCCGTACCTCTTGCAGAGCGGCGCTGCGAGAGGAGCGACGTCTCCGTACCTCTTGCAGAGCGGCGCTGCGAGAGGAGCGACGTCTCCGTACCTCTTGCAGAGCGGCGCTGCGAGAGGAGCGACGTCTCCGTGCCTCTTGCAGAGCGGCGCTGCGTG
>Ga0302279_10000711_pt1 | contig 48983 bp, 37 predicted proteins | sample III_Bog_N3_3_FD_194541 | JGI IMG/M metagenome (GOLD analysis project Ga0302279, IMG submission 194541) | Peat permafrost microbial communities from Stordalen Mire near Abisko, Sweden - III_Bog_N3_3 | ecosystem: Environmental > Terrestrial > Soil > Wetlands > Peat | place: Sweden: Abisko... | reverse complement strand
GCCTTTGAGCACGCGGGGGTGTCGTCGGTAGCTTCGGCTACCGTCGGCGGGAGGCTCGTCTCTTTTGCTCGACAAGCGTGCGCATCAGACGTCTCGGCCACCGGTACATCCAATCTCGGCTTACCGTTTCGGTGATCGTGAGAAACCAACGAACGTTCCATCCTCGACGGCTTCGGTGAGTCGTAGGCCGGGACCGAGCGCGCGGCGGCGATGGGTGGCAGGCTCGCCGCCGCCGCGCGCTCGGTCCCGGCCTGCGGCGTGGTGAGGGCTAGGTTCTCGGTCCAGAGCGCGTCGCGCACCTGCGCGTACCTGGCGGTCCATGCATGAGTGCGCATCGGCCGTCGCGCCTCGGCGGGCGCGGCGCGGCGCTTCGAAAAGGCGACTTGTTACCCTCGCTCGAGGGAGCGCGATAAGCTCGTGAGGCCGTGCTCCATCCGGATGAGCGACTGTGAGCATCCTCCCCTCGAACCCACAGCTATCGAAGAAGGCGGGTGACGTTCTCCTCAAGGCGGGCGTCATCAGGGTCGAGCAGTACGAGCAGGCCGTGCAGCACATGCAGCGGACGCACGACCGCTTCGAGGAAGCGATCCTGGAGCTCGGCATCCTCTCCGAAGCGGACATGCTGAAGGCGCTGGCGACCGTGTACCGGACGCGGTTCGTGACGACGGAGAAGCTCGCGAAGGCGGAGATCAACCGCGCCACTTTGGCGATGATTCCGAAAGGCGTCGCCGAGTCGCTCCTCGTCTTCCCCGTGATGTTCGACCCGAACACGTCCTCGCTCTCCGTCGTCACGGCCGACCCGCACAACGGCGAGCTGCTGGCGCAGCTGCAGATCACGACGGGCGCACGCGACCTCAAGGCGTTCCTGGCGCGGCCGGCGGCGATCAAGGCCGTGATCGCGAAGGCGTACGCGGGCGACATCCACGCCTTCGCATTGCTCGATCGGCAAGCGCACGCGCAGTTCCACCAGATGCTCGAGACGTACGATCGCAACGTCATCAGCGACGAGTCGATCGCGCAGTCATTGGTCACCGAGTCGCCTACCAAGACGCGTGAGCGGGTGCTGTCCGAGCAGGAGCTCGTGGCCGCCGCGAACACCAAGGGGGGGCAGGGACCGACGGCCGCCGCCGGAAGCGTGAGCAGCGAGGCGGTGCAGGAGATCCTGAACGTGCTCGTGAGTCTGCTGGAGAATGGGCGGCAGGAGCTGCGGGGACACTCTGCGCAAGTGGCCCGCCTGGTGAAGCGGTCGGCCGAGCGGATCAACCTGTCGCGCGAGTCGACGAACGCGCTCGTGACGTCGGCGTACCTGCACGACCTCGGTAAGCAGGGGCAGTACCACCTCACGGCGCTCAACTGCGCGGAGTGGGAAGGACACAAGGTCGCCGGGCAGAAGACCGTGTACACGCCGACGCGTCTGCTCGAGGCGGTACGCCTGCCCGAGGAGGCCGTGCTCGCGGTGAACCACATGTACGAGCGCTACGACGGCACCGGCTTCCCCGATCAGATGAGCGGCAAGGAGATCCCGCTCGGCGCGCGCGTGCTGGCGGTCTGCGACACGTACGCCGACCTCACGCAGAACGCGCGCAACCCGTACCGTAAACAGCTCTCACCGGCCGACGCGTGCGTCGTGCTGGCGCAGCACAAGGAGAAGATCTTCGACCCGCATGTCGTGGATCTCTTCCGCGGGATGGTGCTCGGCGAGGACATCCGCGCGCGGCTGCTCGCCAACAGGTACCTCGCGCTGATCGTGGACGCGGACCCCGAGGAGAGCACGGTGCTCGAGCTGCGCATGCTGGAGCAGGGGTTCGAGGTGAAGACGGCGCGGTCGTACGACCAGGCCATCAAGATGCTCTCCGCCGGCGACATCGATCTGGTCGTGAGCGAGCTCGAGCTCCCGCAGCACGACGGGCTCATGCTCCTGTCCGAGGCGCGCAAGCAATCGTGGGGGAAGGACGTGCCATGGGTCGCGCACACGCGGCGCGCCGGTGGCAAGGAGGCGCAGCGCGCTTTCGAGCTCGGCGTCACGGACTTCGTTGCGAAGGGGCAATCGACCGACGTGCTCGTCGCCAAGCTGAAGGCGTTGCTCGACCAGCGCGCGACGAAGGGGGCGCGCGGCGTCGGCGGGAACCTGCGCGAGATGGGCCTCCCCGAGCTCGTGCAGGTGCTCTCGCAAGGGCGCAAGAACGGCAAGCTCAAGATCAAGGCGGGCAGCGAACTCGGCGAGATTCACTTCGCCGAGGGGGACGTCGTCAACGCGCTCTGGGGGAAGCTGCGCGGCGAGGAGGCGTTCTACGCGATGCTGAAGCTGCAGGACGGCGACTTCGGGCTAGACCCGGGCTTCAAGCCGCAGGGGCGCGTCATCAACGAGAACGCCGAGTCCCTCCTGCTCGAAGGGATGCGGCGCCTCGACGAAGGATGATTCGCGGAGGTCCCCTCAGGCTTCTGACGAAAGGAGCCGCTCGATCTCCTCCGGCACCGAGCCGTACGCCTTCGCCGCGGCGAGCAGCCCGGCGTTCGGCGCGAGCTGCGTGAGGAATCCCCGCACGTAGGGCGTGCCGGCGAGGCCGTGGACGCGCGTGACGAGGCGAGGGATGCCGCGCAGGATGGCGTCCCTTGCCTCGGCGGCTTCGCCCAGATCGACACAGGCGTCGTGCATGGCGAGGAAGATGGGCGCTTCGTTCAAGAGGCTAGGGGAGCCCCCCTCCATCATCGCGACGGCTTCACGCGCGAGCTCTCGTGCCCGTTGCGCCTGCCCGCAGCGACGTTCGGCTTCAGCCCAGAGGCCGAGCGCCACCGGGACGACATCGAGCATCTTCGTCGCGCGGTAGCCCTGCGCGGCAATTCGGAGGAGCGTGCGCGCGTGATCGGCGCTGGCCGCCGAGTCGGAGCGCAGGTGCTCGGCACCGCGGTAGTAGAGGACGCCCAGCGTGGCGCGGTCGTGCGGAACCCAGCTCCCGGCGATGGCCGCGTCGGCCGTGGCGCGCGGCTCCTCGAGGAGGGAGTCGTGCGCCGGATCGGCACCGAACGTCGCCGTCCAGCACAGGAGATTCATCTGCCCGTGGCGGACCGTGCCGGGCGAGCCGATGGCCTGCGCGAATGCGATCCCGCTCTCGATGGCGAGACGCGCCTCGCCCTTCGCGCCGACCGCGGTGAGCGCAAAGCCCACGTTGATGGTGATGGTCGCCTCGCGCGTCTTCAGGTTCGCGGCGCTCGCCGCACTGGCCGCGCTCCTCCGCGCTTCCAACGCGGCCCCGACCTCGCCCCGCGCCTGGCGAACGACGGCGAACGTCTGCCAGGCGTCGACTGCGGCGCCGGCGATGCCGTGCTTCTGCGAGATGGTGAGCAGGTGCTCTGCGACGTCCGCCGCTTTGTCGAGATCACCCGCGAAGGCGTACCGCGCCGCGAGCGCCGCCGCGCAGCGGGCCTCCTCGTCGGCCAGGCCCGCGGACTGCGCGTCGAGCCGCACCTGCTCGATGCGCGCGCTCGTCTCCGGTCCGCCGCCGCATGCGTCTTCGTACCGCACGCGGGCTCCGGCCGCGCGTACCGCGCTCGCCTGATCGTAGACGGCGCCCTCCATCGCGCGGACCGCCGTGTCCCGTTCACCTGCTCGCGCGTCGAGGCGTGCCCACGCCTCGTCGAGCACTTGCGCGCGCGAGAACTGCTCGGGCTTCTCTTCCGCGAAGGCGAGCGCCCGCTCCGCCAGCGAGACCGCCTCGCTGAGCGCGTTCGCGGCCAGCGATCGACGCGCGGCCTTTTCGAGGTAGCCGGCTGCCACCGTGCTCTCGCCGGCGAGCTCGAGGTGTCGAGCCACCGTCGCGTCGTCCTCGCCCATTTTCGCCAGCCAGTGCCCGGCGCGGGCGTGCGCCGTGCGGAGCGCGTCTTCACCCAGGGAGGCGTAGGCGACTTCGCGCATCAGCGCGTGCTTGAACGCCCACTCGCGCGTGTCCTTGAAGCGCGATGTTGCTTGTTCGAAGAGCACCTCCGAGCTGGCCAGCGTCCGCAGCGCGTCCGCCGCGTTGGGAACGCCGAGCGCGGAGAGGCCCGCGTCCCAGCCGACCATTCCCAGCACGCTGAGCTTGATCGCGGCGTCGCGGGTAGCGTCGTCGAGGGCGTCGAGGTGAACCTGGATCGCAGCCTCGATCGTCGGTGCGCTCGTCGCGTCCTGCCCCTTGGCCGCGAGGCGCGCGAGCTCTTCGGCGAACAGTGGCGAGCCCGCGGCCTGCGTGGCGATGAACTCCGTCAGCTGCTCACCGGCGTCACCCGTCGCGCGCTCGCCCAGCATCGCGCGCGCGATGGCCTTGATGGTCTTTCGCCCCAGCGGGCGCAGCTCGAGGCGGACGTGGTCGCGGCCGGCGAACCGTTTCGGATCGTCGCGCCACATCGTCGGACGTGCCGTGACGAAGACGAACACCGGCCGCCCCGCCGCCCGCCCCATCGCGTGGTCGATCCAGGCGAGCGACTCGGCGTCGGCCCACTGCGCATCCTCGACGGAGATCGCGATTGGCGCGTGCGTCGTGAGCCCGACCGTGATGTCGGTGAGCGCGATCCAGAGGGCGTCACGCGAGCCGCGCCCGTCATCGACCAGCGGGAGCGCCTCGTTGGCGATGAGGCGCGCCACGAGCTCCATCCCTTGCGGGGAGACCTGGATCCCGCCCCCCTCGACGAGCCGCTGCGTCGCTCCGAGCGCGTCCTTGAGCTCCGCGGCTTTCGGTAGCCCGACGAGTCCACGCGCGATGTCGGCCACGACGCCGAGCGTGTGGCTCTTCGCGAAGGTCTCGCAGCGCGCCAGCACGATTCGCGGGGCCGACGGGTGCGACGCGATGCGCGAGATCGCTTCGCGCCGTAGACGTGTCTTGCCGAGGCCGGGGGCGCCGCTGACGGTCGCGATGACCGGCGTGCGATCCTCGACGCATCGCTCGAAGGCCTCGACGACCTGCCCCAGCTCCCCCTCGCGTCCGACGAACGGCGCGCCGCCGACCTGATCGCGCTTGCCGCGCACGGCCTCGCCGACGATCGACGTCCCGTCGCTCCGCATCTGGAACTCGTAGCGGCCGCGCGCCAGCTCGCTCGTCGTCGTATCGGCGAGCACCTGGCCGCGCGTGGCGGCGTGAGCCAGCGCCGCCGCGCGGTCGACGACCTCTCCGGTGGGACGCGTGCGATCGACCCGCGTGCGCCCCGTGGCGATGCCGACCGAAGCGTTCGATTTCGCGAGACGGAACGCGAGGTCGATGGCCCGTGCTGCTTCGTCGCCAAGCGCCTTGCGGGCTCCCAGGTGTGCGACGATCGCATCGCCGCCGAGCTCGGTGGCGTCCGCTCCGCGCGAGCGCAGATGGGCGAGCAATCGCTGTCGCGGCGCCCCCTTCGGCACCTGCGTCGCGAGGATCGACGTCACCATGCGCGTGCCACCGGCGTTGCGCGTCGAGGTGAGCACTCCCGGGGCGAGGCTCAGCGGGTCCCCGTCGGGAATCCCGCGTGCAACTTCGACCGAGGAAGCCAGCTCGGCCGCGATCCGGCGTAGCTCGCGGGCGACGTCCGCTCCGCTCGCCGGACGATCCTGCGGCTGGGTCGCGAGCAGCGTCGACATGAGCTCGTCGAGCGACAGCGGCGCGTCGGGGTACACCTCGCAGAGCCGCGGCGCAGGTGTCGTCACGAGGCGCGCGAGGATGGCGATCGGCGTCGGGCCCACGTGCGGCGGACGCCCTGTGATCATCTCGAAGAGCGTCGCTCCCAGGCCGTACAGATCCGCGCGCGCGTCGACCTCCGTGTCACCGCGCGCCTGCTCCGGCGCCATGTACGCGGGGGTGCCGATGATCGCCCCAGTGCGCGTGAGCTTCGCGTCGTCGGCCGAGGCCACGCCGAAATCGACGAGCCGGGTCTGCGGAACGCCCGCGTCGTCCGTGTGGAGCAGGAACACGTTCGAGGGTTTCACGTCACGGTGAACGATCCCGGTCGCGTGGGCCGCGTGGAGCGCGTCGGCCACGCTCGCCGCGACCTCGAGCGACTGCGTCAGGGTGAGCGGCTTGCGCTTCAACCTTTGAGCGACGTCCTCGCCGTCGAGCCACTCCATCGCCACGAACGGTTGCCCGTCGTCGAGCTGCCCGAAGGCCACGAGACGCACGATTCCCGGGTGCGTGAGCCCCGCGAGCAGGCGCCCTTCGCGGTGGAAGCGCGCCTCCTCGCCGGCATCGACGCCCGCGATCGCGATCACCTTCAGCGCAACGTTCTGTCCCGTCACTTCATCGCGCGCGCGGTACACGATCCCGACGCCGCCGCGCCCGACCTCGCGCTCGACGACGAAGCGGCCCCCGAGCAGGCCATGAGCGATGGGGAAGGTCATGCGCTCTTCCGTCCCGTCGCGACGACGAAAATCTCGTAGCTCACGCTTCGCGTCCCCTCCGGCCGAATGAGCCGCTCGCTTTCGAACAGCTTTCGAGCCTCCGCCCGCGCTTTCGGCAGATCCTCCCCCATGAAGATCTTGCCGACGAACGCGCCCCCAGGCTTCAGCAGCCTACCGCCGACTTCGAGCGCGCGCATGAAGAGGTCGTAGCTGCGCGCTTGATCGGCGTTGCGGTTGCCCGTCGTGTTGGGCGCCATGTCGCTGAGGACCACGTCGTACGGGGCCAGCGCCGCCATCGGCCCCGTCTCGCCGGCGTCGATCGCGAAAGCGTCGCCGAGAACGAAGGTGGCGTTCAGCGGAAGGGCCGTCTCCAGCGCCTTGAGATCGATTGCGAGGACCTTGCCCCCTTTGCCGACCTTCTGCGACGCGTACAGCATCCAGCTACCTGGCGACGCGCCCAGATCGAGCACGTGCTGCCCCGGGCGGAGAATTCGCGCACGCTTGTCGATCTCCTCGAGCTTGAAGACGCTGCGCGCCGGGAAGCCTGCGGCTTTCGCCTCACGCGTGAAGTGATCGGCTTTCTGGTACGGGTTGGCTCTTCGCGACATCAGGGGGGCCGGGGCGACGAACCACCATTTTGGCACGCCGAGGAGCCGAGCGGATCGCGCGTGTGGCCTCTCGGATCGACGCGGATCCAAGCCGGGGCGCTCGCCCCCATGCGAAAGAGCCCGTTTCCCAGCACGAATGGGTGTGAACGCGCGTGGTCCGGCGCTTGCTCTAGCCCTCCGCAGCTTCAGGAAGGCGCAGAACCATGCAAACGCTCATCGATATCCTCGAGCTCCCGGCGCCGGCCATCGAGCGCTACCGCGCCCCCGTGCAGAGCCTCGACCTCGACATCGCCTACGACGATCCGGACGCGGTCGCCCCGTCGTCGGACCGACTGCTCCGCGCGCGTTGCTGGGTGAGCGAGGACTGAGTCAGCCCGCGAACGCCGCCTCGATCAGCATCTTCTGCTCGAGCTGGTGGCTCGCGTGGCTCCCCGTCGCAGGGCTAGCGCTCTCGGCGCGTGCCACGTACGAGAGCGGCAGGCGGTCACCGATCACGTCGCGCAGCCGCGCGTGGATGAAGTACCAGCCTCCCATGTTGCGAGGCTCCTCCTGCACCCACACGAGCGGCGTGCCGTCCTTGTACGGGGCGAGCGCCTTCACGATCTCGTCGTTCAACGGATAGAGCTGCTCCAGCCGGACGATGGCGACGTCGTCGCGCTGGCGCGCTTTCCTCCCCTCGGCGAGGTCGTAGTAGACCTTGCCGCTGCAGAGCAGGATCTTCTTCACGCGGCTCGGGTCCGCCTTGCTTGGGATCACCCGCTGGAAGGCGCCGTCGGTGAGATCCTCGAGCGGCGATACGGCGAGCGGATGCCGCAGGAGGCTCTTCGGCGTGAACACGACGAGCGGCTTCCGCAGCGGACGGTGCATCTGGCGGCGCAGGACGTGGAAGATCTGCGCGGGCGTCGTCAGGTTGCAGACCTGGATGTTGTCTTCCGCCGCCATCGTGAGGAAGCGCTCGACGCGCGCGCTCGAGTGCTCCGGCCCTTGCCCTTCGTACCCGTGCGGCAGAAGCAACACGAGCCCGGAGAGGCGCAGCCACTTGTCTTCGGCGGACACGATGAACTGATCGACGATCACCTGCGCCGTGTTGAGGAAGTCGCCGAACTGCGCCTCCCAGAGGACGAGGCCGTCGGGCGTGTCGAGGCTGTAGCCGTACTCGAAGCCGAGAACGCCCGCTTCGCTGAGCGGCGAGTCCCACACCTCGAAGCGCCCCTTCCCACCGAGGTTCTGGAGTGGCGTGTAGCGCGAGCCGTCCTTCGCATCGAACAGCACGGCGTGGCGATGGCTGAAGGTGCCGCGCCGTGCGTCTTGCCCGGAGAGACGCACCTGCTTCCCCTCGAGGACCAGCGTCGCAAAGGCGAGGTGCTCGGCGGTTCCCCAGTCGATCGGCTGCCGGGATTGCGCCCGCTCGTGGCGCTGCTCGATGAGCTTCAGCACCTTGGGGTTCGCGCGGAACCCCTCGGGCACGGTGGCCAGACGCGCGAGGGTGCCGAGGAGCACCTCGCGCTTCACCTTCGTCTCGACCTCGGGCGCGCTCGCGTCCGCGCCCCCCTTGAACCCTTCCCAGACGCCCTGCATCGCGTCCGGCATCTTCAGGTAGTCGCCGCTTCGGGCTTCTTCGAGGGCCTTCTCCAGGAGCGCCTTGCGCTCTTCCTTGATCTGGTCGGCCCGCTCGACGCTGAGTCTTCCGCCGGCGACGAGTCGCCGTACGTAGACCTCGCGCACAGTCGGCTTCTGATCGATGAGCGCGTACATCGTCGGCTGCGTGAAGCGCGGCTCGTCGCCCTCGTTGTGGCCGTACCGGCGGTAGCAGTACATGTCGATGACGACGTCTTTGCCGAACAGCTGCCGGAACTCCATCGCCAGGCGCGTGACCTGGATCACGGCTTCGGGGTTCTCGCCGTTCACATGGAAGACGGGGACCTTCATCATCCGCGTGATGTCGGTGCAGTAGCGCGTGGAGCGCGCGTCTTCCGGGATCGTGGTGAAACCGATCTGGTTGTTGATGACGACGTGGACCGTGCCGTTCGTCGAGTAGCCCTCGAGCCCGGCCATGTTCAGCGTCTCGGGGACGACCCCCTGGCCCATGAACGCCGCGTCGCCGTGGATCAACAGCGGCATGACGCTCGTGCGCTTCCCGCGGTCCTGCTTGGCGCGCGCGCGCCCTTCGACCACCGGGTTCACCCACTCGAGGTGGCTCGGGTTGAACGCGAGCGAGAGGTGCACGCTCTTGCCGGACGACGTGACGCGGTCGCTCGAGTACCCGAGGTGGTACTTCACGTCGCCGCCACCCATGAAGCGGTCGGGGTGCTTGTCGTCGAACGCGGCGAAGATCTCGCGCGCATTCTTGCCGAGTACGTTGACGAGCACGTTCAGGCGCCCGCGATGCGCCATGCCGAAGAGGATCTCCTCGACTCCGTGCGCGCCCGCGTAGTCGATGAGCAGCTCGAGCAGCGGGATGAGGCTCTCCGCCCCTTCGCTCGAGAACCGCTTGGAGCCGACGTAGTTCTTGTGGATGAACTGCTCGAAGATCTCCGCGTCCGTCAGCTTGGTGAGGACGCGCAAGACCTCGTTCTCGTCGAGCTGATGCCGGTTGCGCGACGACTCCATCGCGTCCTGTAGCCACTCGCGCTGCCCGACGTCCTCGATGTGCGTGAACTCGACGCCGATCGACGAGCAATACGTCTCCGAGAGATGATCGACGATCTGGCGCAGCGTCGCGCGCTCGGGCAGCCCCTTGATGCCCACGTTCGGGAAGACCAGGTCCAGGTCGGCCGCCGAGAGCCCGTAGACTTCGAGGTCGAGCTCCTTCGCTCCGCTCGGAGGGGCTCCCAGCGGATCGACGTGCGCGTAGAGATGGCCGCGCACACGGTACGCGTTGATCAGCTGAAAGACGCGCCCTTGCACGCCCGCGGTCTCGAGGATCGTCTCGGTTGCCAGCGCGAGCGCGGCAGCGCCGTTCGTCTTTCTCGGCGCGAGAGAAGCGGTCGCGGCCGAACCGTTCCCGTTCCCGTTCCCGTTCGCCGCGTGCGCCGTGCCGTTCGTGTTGGCGGGGACCGCTCGCGTGGCGTCCGCGGAGCCCGTCGTACCCCCCTCGAAGAACTCACGCCACTTCGGGTCTACCGCCTGTGGGCTCGTCATCCAGAGAGCGTGCAGCTCCTCGACGTAGCCCGCGTTGATGCCGAATTCGTCGAACATGGCTCTACTTTTTACCCAGGTGAATGCGTGGGGCCGATACGCGCCGTAGCCAAGTGCGCTCGTGTACCCCCTCCCACCGTTCGTGGTGTTCCGTCACGTGCGCACGCCGGAAAACAGGCGCGCTTGGGGTCGAAAGACTAGGCCAAGCGGCCCTTTCGCGCCACGGCTATTGAGGCTCGGTCCGCCTCGCCTGCCAACGCCGTGACTCGTGTCGCTGGCGCCGCCCGGGCTGTAGTCAGGCGTACGCTCTCGCTACACGAAAAGAGGCGCGTTCCTGCAGATCGTCTACGCTAACGAACGTTCGGGTTTGCTTTCGCGCGCGCGTGAGTGGCCCTTCCGGGAGAGTGGATGAGCGAGGCCAAAGGCTTCGTCGGAACGACGATTGCGGGGAAGTACCGTCTCCGGCGCCTGATTGGCGTCGGCGGGATGGGCTCGGTCTACGAGGGACAACACCTCGACCTCGCCAAACGTGTCGCCGTGAAGATCATCGACTCCGACAGCGAGCTTAGCCCGGAGTTGGCGACGCGCTTCAAGCGTGAGGCGCGCGCCGCGAGCGCGGTCGAGAGCGAGAACATCGTCCAGGTCTTCGACGTCGGGCGCGATCCGGCCGTCGGTCTGTACATGGTGATGGAGTTCCTCCAGGGGGAGGACCTCGAGATGCGCCTGCGCAAGCAACCGGGGCGCCGCCTCGACCCGAGCATCGTCGCGCAGATCGGGTACCAGACGGCGCGCGCCCTGGTGAAGGCGCACGCGGCTCGGGTGATTCATCGCGATCTGAAGCCCGCCAACGTCTTCCTGACGGATCGCGACGACGGTTCGCTGCGGGTGAAGATCCTCGACTTCGGCATCTCGAAGCTCCTCGCGAGCACGGCCTCGGTCGCGAACCTCGACGGCGTGATGGAGCTGACCGCGGCGGGCGTCGCGCTCGGGACGCCGCAATACATGTCGCCCGAGCAGGCGCAGGGGCTCACGACGGTCGATCACCGGAGCGACGTGTGGGGGCTCGGCGTCGTGCTCTACGAGGCGCTCGCGGGGGTGCCTGCGTACCCGGAGCTCGGGACGTATCAGGACACGATCATGAAGATCCTGACCGAGCGCCCGCCGCAACTCTCGGCCGTCGCTCCGTGGGTGCCCGAGGAGCTCGCGTGCGCGGTGCACGAGGCGATCGAGCACGACGTCGAGAAGCGTCTCCAGGACTGCGCCGTCTTCGCGGAACGGATCGCCGCCGCGATGCCCGACGCCTTGCTGGGATCGACCGGGGGCTTTCAGCCGCGCGCGCGCACGGCTTCGGGGCTCAACGAGCTCAACCTGCCTCCAGCACCGCCGGTCGCAATCGCGCCCGCTCGCCCCATCACCATGGGCGATGACACGCAGGTCGTCGTGCGCCCGAGCGACCCGGCCACGCACTTCGAGGACGACCTTCCGTCGAAGACGATGCTCGCCGACGGTGTCCCATCTACGCGTCGCGAGCAGCCGAAGGTCATCGTGCACGATCCGGCGCCAGCTGCGCAAAGCGGCGACGAAGAAGTGATCTCGACCGGCGATCCGACCATGTTCCAGTCGCCGGCGTGGGTTGCCTCTCCGAGCGAGGGGCCGACGACGCTGAAGTCGTTGGCGATCGGCGAAACCACCGTGCCGAGAGCCACGAAGCCGATGCATGCGATGTTCGCAGCGGCGATCACGGCGATCGTGATCATCAGCGCCGGGATCGCGGTCCTCGCGCTGACGCATCGGGACGCGCCCAGCGAGGAGACCATCCCCTCCGCATCGGAGCACGCTGCCTCGCCGGTGAGCGCAGCCGCACCCGTTGCGGTTCCGGAGCCTTTGCAGCAGGAGCCCGCGCCGCCCGCCACGGGAACCGCCGAGGCGCCGGTCCCTCCGCGCATGGACGGCAATGTGCGCGGCGTCGCCGCGCGCGATGCGTCGTCGCCGGTCGCCGATAGCCCGCCCTAGTCACCTGGCCGTTCGGCCGCGTTCGGCTCTACTTGTTGGAGAGCCACGCCGCGAGATCGGCGCCAGGGTCCATCGCGACGAGCACGGCTTCGACCGAGATGGCCGTCACCTGCGTTCCGGCGGGGGCGACGTGAACGCCGTCGGCTTCGCGCCACACGACGACGCGAACGGCCTGCGACGTGACGAGCGGCCCGGGTGCGCCCATCGCGGGGGGGCGCGCGGAAGCCTTCTTCGCCGTCTCGCGGTAGGCCGGTGTGCCGATGCGCGTGTGCTGGGCCTCGTCGTCGAAGTCGTCGCCGGTCAGCGTTTGGGTCGGCCAGGCGTCGATCTCCTCGGCGACGGAAGGATGCCGCGACGTCGCCGGCCCTTGCTGCGTGTCATCGGCCGCAGGCTTGCTGTTGCGCGCGCGCTTCTTTGCCTCGTTCGTCACGCTCGCACGGCTGCGCGACGGTGCGCGAACGTCGGCTTCCGTGTGAGTCATCTCGTCGGTGAAGCTCGGCGACGAGCGTCGTCCGCCCCGCTTCGACATGGGAGCGGGCGCCTGCACGCGCGACGGAATCGGTCCCTTTTGACCCGGACGCGGGAGCGCGGGCACCCCTCCGCCGACCTTGGGAGCCGTCGGCGCTGCGACGCCGGGTGGGCGGGGCGACGGCGGCGGGTTGTAGAGCGCAGGCGGAGGCCTCGATGCGCTCGTGATTCGTGGAGCCGCGGGGATCGCGGGCATCGCACCCTGGGGCGCGGTCACCGTGACGGACGTCTTCTCCGCGAGCAGGGACGCCACGTCGGCCGCCGCCTTCGCGAGCTCGAGCGCGCGATCGTCGGCTTCGGCCTCGCTCGCAGCCTCCGCGGCGCGGCGGATCCACTTGAGAGCGTCAGCGTGCTCTCCGCGCGACCACGTCGTCTCCGCGGTCTGGAGCGCCCAGGCGACGTCCTCGAGGTCGTCCTTCTTCGAAATGGGGACGGGGGATCGCGCCTTGCTCGACGCGCTCTCGCCGGCCTTCCTTTCGTGAGCCATCCTCGCGCACCTCTCGCGGCGACGAATCGCCAGCCGTGAAGCGTAACGCGCAAAGCGGCCCCGTTGGTAAGCGTTTTATCGTGGGAGCAAGGAGGAGATCCGCTCCAGGGGGCCGAGGCCGGTCAGCTTGATGCGCCCTTCGGCTCGTTCCGGGCGTCCACCGCCGCGCCCCTCGTGCGCGCTCGCCGCGCTTTTCAGCCATGCGCCGCAATCGAAGCTGGTCACGCTCGCGCCGCGCTGGACCACGAGGAGCGCTTCCCCCGACGCGGGATCGAGCGACGCGACCAGGGCAACCACGTCCGCGCGGGCTGCCAGGCTCCCTGCTATCGCCCGCAGCATCGAGACGTCATCGTGTGGCCGAACCAGCGTCACGAACGTCGGCGCGCCTGCCGTCGCCGCGGGGTATGCGCGCCACGCAGCCTCCGCCAGGTGCAGGACGAGCTCGCTACGCGAGGCGGACAGAGCGTCGGCGCGCGCCTTCAGCTCGCTTCGAAGCTTCGCCACGGCGTTCCCCACGTCCAACAGGCCGCACGTGAGCTCGGACGCGAGCGACGACAGCACCGCCTCCTTCGCGCGCGCGTCAGCGAGCGCGCGCTGGCCCGCGTGGAACGAAAGGCGCGTCTTCCCTTTGTATCGCTCGACGCCGACGACGCGGACCGAGCCGATCTGGCCGCTGCGCGTGCAGTGCGTCCCGCCGCAGGGCGACAGGTCGAAACCTCCGATGTCGATGATCCGCACGTTCGCGGACACCTTGGGTGCGCGGCGGAGGTCCATCGACGCGAGCTCTTCGGCGGTCGGGAACTGCGCGCGGACGGGGACGTCGTCGGTCACGATCGCGTTGACCAGATCCTCGGCGCGAGCGATCTCGCGCTCGGGGATGTCGGCGCGGTCGACGTCGACCGTGCACAGCGTGCTGCCGAGTCGCGACGAGACGGTCGGTGCGCGCGCCTCGTCGAGGAGCGCACGGGAGAGAGCGTGCTGGGCGGTGTGCTGCGCGGTGAAGTCGCGGCGTCGCGCAGCGTCGATCTCGCCTCGCACGGCGCCCAGCTCGGGTTCGGTGAAGGGCGGCTCGTGTGCCGCGAGGAGGTGGTGGATTACTCCGTCGTCGTCGATCTGCACGTCGTCGATTGCGACCGTGCGCCCCGCGAGGGTGATCTTCCCGTGGTCGGCGAGCTGTCCCCCCGCTTCCGGATAGAAGAGCGTCCTCGGCAGGACGATCGAGACGCGGTCCTGCCAGCGTGAAGGCCGCGCCGATTCCGTCTCGAACTCACGCGCCGCGGGGTCGGCCCAGTACAGCTTTTCGGTGGCCATCCTGGGCTCGATCTAGCACGCTCCCCCCTCATGCAGGTCAAGGTGAACGGGACGACGTGCGACGTCCCCGAAGGGGCGACCGTGCGGGGGCTGCTCGAGCACCTGGCGCTCGCGACGGGGCCCGTGGCGGTGGAGATCAATCGCGCGATCATCCCGCGCGCGCAACACGAAACGCATCAAGTGAAACCGGGCGATGCGATCGAGATCGTGCAGTTCGTCGGAGGCGGGTGAGGCGCGTCAGGTGGCGTCGACGATCGAGCGCGCCTGGCCCACGAGCGCCTGAACGCGGTGGCGCACCCGCTCCGATAGCATCGCTGCGCGCTCCCCTGCGCCGATGGTCATCGGCTCGCCGACGCACGCGACCACGCGGGTTGGCTCCGCGCTGGCCATTCGCGAGAGGTGCGCGAGGAAAGGCTCGTCGACGAACGCGGCCCCCGAGCCGCTCTGGTAGGCGATGCCCACCGGGACGATCTCCGCCCCGGTGCCGCGTACTGCGACGAACGCGCCGGCGTGGAACGGACGGACCTCGTCCCCGGCGAACGTGGTCCCCTCGGGGAAGAGGCAGACGGTTTCGCCGGCATCGAGCGCCGCTTTCATCGTGAACACGGTGCTCGCGCCGCTCACTGCTCTCGCGCGATCGACGAAGATCGTCCCCACGCCGCGCGCGGCGGCGCCGAGCAGCGGCCACTTCGCGACGTCCGCGCGACTCACCATGCGTCCACCGAACGTGCGCAGCAGCAGCGCGATGTCGATCGTGCTCCGGTGATTGGCTACGACGAGACGCCCGCGCGCGGTCGCGGCGGGGACGTCCCCGTGGACCTCGGCGGACACGGCGAACAGTTGGAGCAGGGCGTCGCTCCATCGGCGTACCCAGCGATCGCGCACGAGCGTTCGACCGCTCGTCCCATGGGTCAAAGAGCGGCGCGCCAGGAACGCCGGCAGCATGGCCCCCGTGATCGCCGCGAATCCTGCTCCGCGAAAGGCGCGCCTCACCCGGACGTTCATGAGCTCACCACAGCTCGCGTAGCGCCATCGCAAACCACTCGGCCCCACGGCGCGCGAGCGATCGCTTCTCCCACGCCCCCACGTCGATGCGTTCGGCGCGCTCGAGATCGCGCTCGAAGGACTCGGTCACGTGCTTTGCGAACGCCTCGTCGATGACGGCGAGGTTCACCTCGAGGTTCGTGCGAAGGTGTCGCTCGGCGAGGTTGTAGCTCCCGATCGTCACGAAGCGCTCGTCGATGATCGCCGTCTTGGCGTGGAGCATGGGCCTCGGCATCGCATGAATCTCGATGCCGTTGCGCAGCATCCGCCCCCACAGCGCCTCGACCGCCAGCTGAACGCCGGGCACGTCGCTCGAGACCGGCAAGAGGACGCGTACGCGTACGCCCCTCGCAGTCGCGCGGTAGAGAGCGTGACGCAGGCGTACGTCGGGGAGGAAGTACGCATTGGCGATGTCGATGGAGAGGCGGGCGTGTGCGATACGAGAGAGGTACTCGCCGTGGATGTCGCGACTACGGCGGCGCTGACTGGCAAGCACGTAGACGGTGGCCTCTCTCCGATGCTTGAGCCGGCGCACCCCTGCGGGAGGCACCCGGTGCGTTACGCGCCGCCACGTTCGGTAAAACAGGGCGCGCATCTCCTCGACCACCGGCCCCCGCGCGGCGATCGAGTCGTCACGCCAGCCGCCGCCACCGCGATCGACCGATTGCCACGGGAGGCCGAGGTTGATTCCGCCCGTGAAGCCGATGGATCCATCGACGACGAGGAGCTTTCGATGGTCGCGCTGAATGAGGTTCTCCAGACGGAAGGGGCGCACGAAGAGTGCGAAGGGGAGGGAGTGGTACTCCCAGACCATGCCGCCGGCGTCGAGCAGTGGCCGCCACCAGCTCATCGAGAGGCCCACGCTCCCGAGCGAGTCGTAGATGACGCGAACCACGACGCCCGCGTTTGCGCGCTCGACGAGAGCCTCGCGAAAGAGGTCCCCCACGGCGTCTGGGGTGATCCAGTAGAACTCGGCGAGCACCTCGCGCTGCGCGGACGCGATTGCCTGGAGCATCGCCGGGTACGCCATCGCGCCGTCTCGGAGCAGGCGCACCTCACTCGCGCCCACGCGAAACCACGGTGCGTCGCTGGCGCTCGCGGGCGGCGTCGTGTCGTCCATGCGCGCGCTCATGACGGGGGCTTGGGGCGTGGCGGACGAACCGCGACGATGACGAGCGCGTCGTCGCGGAGGGCGGTCGAGGCGAACGTGCGGAGCGCGTCGATCGTAGGAGCCGTGGTCTCGTGCGGCTCCTGCCAGAGGGCGGCCACGCGGTGGGAGGGATCGAGCGACGCGGCCAGCTCTCGATCGGCGAGGAGCGCGGCGGCTCGCGCGCGATCGGTCTCCGCGAGCGACCCCTGGCGGACGCGATCGAGCAGGGCGCGCGCCTGCGCCACGGCGGCGTCGAGGGCGCCGGGCGGCGACTCGACGCGCACGACCAGCGCCGATGCACGCGCGCTGCCCACCACGCGCGCGCTCCACGTGCGAGCGAGGCCCCCGCCAAGCGCGTGCGCCAGGAGGCCGTCGCGCCCATCGAGCGACGCCGCGAGCCACTCGCCCGCCGTGCGTGCCTGCGCGTCTCCGGCGGGGAGGGCGATGGCCAGCCATGCGCTGCTCGCGCCGCTGCCACGCGAGTCGACCGTGTAGGTCGCGGGCTTGGCCGGAGCCGGCACGCTCGCGATGGGGCAGGCGCGCGCCTCGCCGGGACGCCGTGCGATCCATCGATCGACCGCGTGCACCGCCGCCTCCGCCTGCGCTGCGCTCGCGTTCGCGATCACGGCGACACGGAGCGGCCCCGCCCTGAGAGCCGAGGCGCGTGCAGCGACCGCTGCGTCTGACGAACGCCCCAGTGCTTCGAGCGGCCCCATGGGCGCGAGCCACGAGGGGTGACCCGGCGCTACGGCGCCCGCGAGCATCACCAGTGCGCGTGCGTCGTCGCGCTCGTCTTCGCCGAGTAGCCTCGCTCGCGCGCGAGAGATCGCGCCGCGATCGACCGGTTCTGCCGCGAAGCTCCGCCCGACGGCGTCGGCCAGCCGTCGGCCGTGCGCCTCGGGCGACTCGCCCGGCAGCGCGGGACCGTGAACGATGACGCCGATCCCGTCGGGGGCTGCCCACGCTTCGGCGCGCGCGCCCGACCGGCGCAGCGCGACCTCCGCTCGATCGGCGGCCGCCATCGCGAACGCGGCGCCCAGGCCGGCGTCGTTCGCCATCTCCGCGAGAGTGCCGCAGGGCGAGCCGAGCGCGAGCCAGAGCTCGCCTTGCCCCTGCTCGACGCGCGTCCGCGCTTCGACGACCGGCTCGTGCCACGCGACGATCGCGCGATCCATCTCCGCTCGGATCGAGCCCGCCTTCGACGCGACTCCCGGGTCGTTCGGCCCGGCATCGCGTCCCGAGGCCAACCCGACCGCAGCGGTCACGTGTGGTTCTCCGGCGGCGTCGAGATCGGCGGTGGAGAGTGCCCACCACGCAGCGACGTCGGCGGCGTCGCGCGGATCCCCTTCGCGTCTCGCCAGCGCGCGAGCCGACGGCGCCGCGTCCTGCCTCTCGGCCGGCGCGGTCGCGAGCTCGGTCGCCATCTCTTGCCGCGCCAGCGCCACGGCCGTCGCGAGCCGAGCCGGAGCGTCGACGGCAAGATCGTGAGGACCGATCTCGAACGTCACCACGACGCAGCCTCCGCGCGCGTGCGCGGTCGCCGTCACGTCGCGCAGCTTTGCCGGCGCGTCGAGCCCGCCCAGTCTCGCTGCGAGGGCGCCGCTCGGATCGCCGAGCTGCGCCGCTGCGCGCACGGCGTCCTCTGCCCGCACGGCCCTCGCTGCGAGCGTCACGCGCGCTCCGCCCGCCACCACGTCGCCGGTCGCGTCGTACACGCGCGCGTCGTCCGCGGCTGGCGCGTTGCCCGAGACCGGCGCTGCCGTCGGCCACGTCGCTCCGCGCGCGATCGAGTCCGCGACGGCGTCCCCGATCACCGCGCTCCCGGCCGTGGCCATCGCGACGCGCCCCAGCCCGCCAGCCGCCAGCCGCCAAGCCTCCACCGTCTCGACGTTCGGCCCTTCTGCGTCGACGTGCGTTCCCGGCGTCGCCAGCGTGTCCCCGGTGCACTTGGTAGCGACATCGAGCGCGGCGTCCGGCAGTGGCCTCCGGCTCAACGCCTCGAGCTTCTTCCGCACGGGCGCGAGATCCGCGCTCGTCACGGGCGTGAGCAGCGCCGCCCGAAACGCCGCGGCGAGCGCGACCCCTTCGCTCGGCTTCGCCGCGAGTCCCATCACGCGCACGCCGTACCCGCTGGGCACGACGCTCACGCCATCATCGAGCGCGCGCTCTCCACCAGAGTCGGTGGTGCGGCGCGCGAGGCGGGCCTCCAGCAGCGCGGCAAGGGCAACGGGGACCTCTGCACCGCGCTCGGGCGCGATCCCCTCGGTCGTCACGGCGAGCGCCACCGCGCTCCGCGGATCTCCGTCTCGCGCGACGATGACCAGCGGCGGTCGACCTTCGGTACGTCGCAGGTCGTCGCGCGCGTCTCCCGACGGCGCGCTCACCGCCGTCCGTCGCGCGCTGGCGGCGCACCCGGTCGATACACCGGGCACCACGACGAGCGACGCAAGCGCCAGGGCCGCGGCGCGCGCGCGCACGTTCACTCAATCACGAGGTCCGCGCCCGACCTGGGAGCGATGTGGTACTCGTCGAACCACGTCACGAGCCCGGTGAGCGACTTGATCGTCTTGCCCTGGGCGAGCTGCCCCGACGCCGGCTGCTGCGAGTTCCAGGTCGCGAGGTCGAACAGCTCGTTCGAGATCTCCACGGCCGAGCCGCTGATGGTCGACGTGAGGTACGCGGTGACGCGGCCGCCGACGTTCTGCAGCCCGCTGCCCAACGTCACGTTCGTGACCGTCACGAGCATCGACGACCACTGCAGGCCCGTCGTGTAGTTGTTGAGATCCTGGATGTTGATCGGGGCCGGCGGGGGGACCAGGTACTCGAACCGGAACGTGACGTCCGGCTTCGAGATCTGGATGAGCAGCTCCCCGGGCGGGAACGTGGCCGCGCCGATGTTGGCCTGGGCGTCGTACTCACCGCTGAGGTCGAGCACGTCTCCGGGAGCAGGCTTGAGGTTCGACGGGATGTACGTCGGCTCGTAGAGGCTGGCCCCGGAGTACGCGGCGTTCGAACCGACGTCCTGGAGGTAGACGGTCCCGATGCTCTTGCCGTCGTGCGTTTCGTCGTAGGTATCGAGCCACACGAACGAGGCGCCCGAGATGTTCACGGTGGCGGTCGTCGTCAGCGGATGCGCCTTCGACGTCGGGTCCATCACCTGCTTGATGCGGAGCCCCGTACCGAGCGGATCCCCTCCGCCGGCGTCGGTCGCCTGGTCATTCGGCTGCGACGAGCAGGCGCCGAGCGACGCGAGCACGAGGGACCACGCCTTGAGTCCACGAAGGTTCATCGCGGAGCGGTCTACTACAAGCTCGCCCCTTCGGAAACGATCACTGCGAGCTGCGGGACGCGGCCGCGGCGACCCGATTCAAGCGGCAGCTTCATCGTCGAGCTCCGCTGCGCTACGTGCGCCGTTCCCCGACAGGACGGATTCGAGACGCGACTGGATCTTGTGCTTCTTCGAGTAGACCGTCTTCACGCTGATGTTCATGCGTGACGCGATCTCGTTGGGGTCCAGCTCCTCACCGAAGTAGAGGGTCGCGAAGGTGCGGTCCTTCGCGCTGAACTGTCCGAGCAGCTCGGCGGCGATCTCGGCGCGCTCGCTTTCGACCGCGCTCTCGTACGGATCGGGGAGGCTGCAGACGAGCTCGTCGGCTTCGGACAGCGTCGTCCGGTTCGGCTCGCGCTTGATCGTGCGCAGGTAGTCGTACGCACAGTTGATGGCGAGCAGGCCAATCCAGCTCGAGAAGCGGTTCCCGCGTGCCGGGTCGAACGAACGCAGCTTGTGGCGATCGTTCGCGACGAGCGAGAGGTAGAGCGACGCGTAGATGTCGCGCACGTCGTCCTGCCCGAGGAGCGAGGAGAACCGCCGCGTCACCTTGGTGATGCAGCGCTGGATGAGCCGATCGAAGCGGCGCTGGAACTCCTTCCAGGCCCAGGGCTCGTTCGTGATCATTGCGCCCACGAGCACGTCGTCGGAGACCGTCTCCGGCGCCATCGGATTCGCATCGAATTTAAGAAAGAAGCCGCTGTCCCTGCCCCGACGAACCTCGTCGACCTTCAGCACGCTTTCCATCTGCTGCTACCTTTCAAGTGCTGACGCTTTCGCGCGCCGGCGACGAGCCGTAGAGCAGCCGACATGCCAGGCTCGGGCAGTCGAGGGTGGAGACGAGTTAAGGAAGCGATCTCCGTCGTTTAGGGGAACTCACCGTCGGTACGAGCTCCGGCGTTACGCGTAACAGTCGGCGTAACAACGACAAGGTGTGACGGGGTAAGCGTTACGTCGCCTGTTACGCCTGCCCTCGCGGAAGTCTCCCTCCGAAAGCTCCACGATCACTCGTTCGGGTGACAGGAGTCGGGATAGACGAGAAGACGGAACGTGAGACGGAACAAGCCAGTGCTCGGGTCCAGGCCGTTCGCCCTCGCGATCACTTTGGTCGCGTCGTGCGCATCGCTCTCGTGCGCGCACAGAGAGGCCGCCACCCCCTACGCCTACGTGCCGAGCTCCAGCGCGACGGTCGGTGGCGTACCCCTCCCTGCGCCGTACCAGGTAGGCATCGCCACTTGGTACGGACCGGGGTTCGCCGGCAAGAAGACATCGAACGGCGAGCGCTTCGATCCCGGCGCGATGACCGCGGCGCACCGCAAGCTCCCGTTCAATACATGGGTCGAGGTTCGCCGCGTCGACACGGGCGCCGCGGTTCGCGTGCGGATCAACGACCGCGGCCCATGGGGGAACGACCGACGCGTGATCGACCTGTCGCAGCGCGCCGCCGAGATCCTCGGCTACACAGGCGAGGGCTCCACGAAGGTGGAGATTCGCGTCGTTTACGGACCTATGTAGCTACGTAGATTCCTCGCTCCGCTCGGAATGACGAGCGAGTGCGCTGCTCGGAATGACGGGGCCCTCTTGGTCGTCATTCCGAGGCGCGAAGCAACGAGGAATCTACGCGCGCGCCGCTGGAGCGCGCGCAGCGAATCAGCGCTTCTTGCGGACCTTGAGCTTCACGGCGTGGCGAACGAGCACGAGCCCGTTCTTGGTGCCGGGGACGGCGCCTTCGATGAGGAGGAGGTGCTTGGCGGCATCGACGCGCGCGATCTTCAGGTTGAGCACCGAGACCGTCTCGTTGCCGTACTGGCCCGGCATCTTGAGGTTCGGGAGCGTGCGCCCCGGCGTCATGTTGGTACCGATCGAGCCGCCGTGACGGCGATACTCGTGCGTACCGTGCGTGTTGCTGCCGGCGCCTGCGAAGTTCCAGCGGCGCATGACGCCGGTGAAGCCGCGGCCGCGCGTCGTGCCGCGCGCATCGACGAGCTGACCTTCCTGGAAGATCTCGTCGAGCTTCATGATCGTGCCGACCTCGAACTTGCCCGCGAACTCTTCCGAGCAGCGGATCTCCTTGAGATCGCGCTTCGGCGTCGTGTTCGCCTTCTTGAAGTAGCCCGCGCGCGGCTTGTTGGTGTGCTTCTCCTTGCGCTCGCCGAGGCCGACGACGAGAGCGGTGTAACCGTCCTTCTCCTTCGTGCGCTTGGCGACGACGGTGAGGGGGCCCGCCTCGATGACGGTGACGCGCTGGACGGTGCCGTCCGCGGTGAAGAGCTGCGTGCAGCCGAGCTTGCGGCCGTAGACGCCGGGGCTTTGATTCATGACGCGAGTCCTGTTCGTTCCAGGGTAAAGAGGCGGTAAAACGACTGAATCGTTGCTCCCGTATGGCCATTCCGGTCCGGAACGAGAAGGACCAGGGGCGAACCCAGGCCGCGAGGAGGGGGGCGGAATCTGAAGGAAGATCGCCGCTTCGTCAAGCGCGCTTGGCAGCCAGCGTCTTGGCGAGGGCACGGACCCCCTCGAGGTGGGGCTTCGAGCTGAGTTCCCCCTCGAAGACGCCCGCGATCCGGCCGTCGAAGCCGATCACGTAGGTGACCCGCTTCGCCAGGCCGAGGAGGCTGCGGATGGTCGAGAGGGCCCCGTAGCGACGCGTGAGCCCGCGGTCCCCGTCCGAGACGAGAGAAAAAGGGAGCCCGTACTCTTTGGCGAACCGACGGTGGGAATCGTTCGAGTCGAGCGAGACCCCCACGACCTCGATGTTGGCTGCGAGCAGATCACCGTGCATCTCGCCGAATCCGCACGATTCGGCCGTGCAGACGCGCGTGAAATCCTTCGGATAGAAGTAGAGGACGATCGCCTTCTTTCCCCGGAAGTCGGAGAGGCGGAGCATCCGGCCATTGTGGTCGGTCACGTCGAAGTCGGGGGCGAGGTCGCCGGGTCGGAGGAGCAAGGTGTGGCGATTGTCGCACGAGGAACCGACAGTCCGTTCGTTGACACCCCCGCACCTGCGTGCTTTAAGCCCGACCCCCCGTTGCGCGCGCCATTTTTCCCGCGTGCAGTCCCGGATCCGCGATGGAGACCCAGGTCATGAACGCCTCGAAGATTGAGGAAATCGAGAACTCGCAGCTCCGCAGCGGGCACCCGGACTTTCGCGTCGGTGACACCGTGCGCGTCCATTACAAGATCGTCGAAGGCGACAAAGACCGCATTCAGGTCTTCCAGGGCGTCGTCCTGAAGCGTCACCGCGCCGGAGCGCGCAGCACGTTCACCGTGCGCAAGGTGAGCTTCAACGTCGGTGTGGAGCGCGTGTTCCTCTCGCACTCGCCGCGCGTCGAGAAGATCGAAGTCGTGAGCAAGGGCGTCGTTCGCCGCGCTCGCCTGTTCTATCTGCGTGACCTTCAGGGGAAGGCCGCGCGCGTCAAGGATCAGAAGGACTCCTGAGTCTCCACGGAATCGTTCTGCCGTTTGCCCTCAGGGCATCGCAGGACGATTCCTCCCCGCCGGGCGACGCCCGAACGCTGGGGAAGGGTGTGCCGTAGGGACCGTATTGGCGACGCGAGCGGGCCGAGCTTCACGCTTGGTCGCCGCGTCTCGTGATGCTCGTGGGGTGATGCCCGAGCAGGCATCGATCACCTTGCCATGACGCCGGCTTTCGCCCGGGCGCGAGGCGAACGTGTGACGATGGCCGTGGCTCCGTGGCGCGCTTCGAGGATGGCGCGGCAGGTCCACAAACTGGCGTGCGCTGTCGGGGAGAATCGATCCACCACCCCGTATTCCTCAGCACGTTGACGGCTGCGCGTCACGAGCCGCGCGAACGGACGCGCGCTCGTAGTGCTTCACCGCTCGCCAGCGACATCCGCCCGACGACGCGCTTACCCCTTCTCGCCGAACGCGAGAGCGGGCGAGGCACGCCTGCGTGGTCTCTCACCCCAAGACGAGAGTTGCTCTCTCCAGTCACTTACGAGGATACCGCCGATGAATCGAACCTATCGCCACGGACTCACGGACATGTCTCGGTTCGCGCGAAGGGTGCTCGGCGCGGGCGCCCTGCTCTCGGGCGCAGCGCTGGTCGCCGCGGGCTGTTCGTCCGCCGCAGCAACCGACCCCGCGTCGAGCTCGAGCAGCGAAGCGCTCGCCGGCACGGGCCCGCTCAGCTCGAGCGAGATCCTGGGAGCCACCGCGTGCGCCTCGACGCTGACGGCGACGTACACGGGCTCGACGACTTACCTCGCGTATTCGTTCCCCGGCATCAAGGGCGAGTCGGTCGACATCTGGGTGCGCGGTTCGGCGGGCGCCGACGCCGAAGCGTGGCTCCTGCGCTCCGACTTCACCGAGGTCGCGTCGAACGACAACGCGTCGACGGGCATTCTCGACTCGAACATTCTCTCGCTCCTGACGAAGACCGAGACGTACTACGTCGCCTTCAAGGAGAAGCATGGCAAGGAGGCGACGTTCAACGTCGCGCTCACGTGCGGCGGGACCAGCGACGGTGGAACCGAAGCCGGGACGGACGCGGGCGGCGGGACCGATGCAGGACAGGACAGCGGTAGCGTCGACGCGGGGCCGCAGTGCCCGACCAAGTGCATCAGCGGTCAGACGTGCGTGAGCGGTGCGTGCGAATACCTGTCGTGCACGGGCCTCCAGGTTCCCGGCGACTACGCCACGATCATGGGCGCCCTCGCAGTGATCCCGGCCGGCGGTACGATCTGCCTCGCGGCTCAGAACTACCCTGAGGCCGTGACCGTGAGCGCTACCGGTCCGGTGGTCATCCAGGGCATCTCCAGCGCCCTCTCGTCGATCGCGAGCGTGACCGCGACCACGGGCCAGCTCACGCTCACGGGCGTGGACGTGGCCTTCGTCACCAGCGGGGGGAACGCGACGGTCGCCGCCTCGGCGATGGACGATCTGTTCCTCACCGGGACGGGCACGGTCACCGACTCGGCCATCGACTCTCTCAACATTGGCGGCAGCGCGACGGTCACCGGTTCGACGACCTACGGCGTGAACGTCGACATCACGAACGGTACCGTGGCGAACGTGCTTCTCGACGGGGTCGAGGCGCTGAACGGCGCTCAGGTCACCGCCGGAGTCTCGAGCGGGACCTTGAACCTGGTCGTCCAGAACAGCTACCTCACGGGCGGCTTCGCCGTGAGCTCGTCCGCTCTCCCCTCCGCGGGTTCGATCGCGCTCCTCAACAACACGCTCGTCGGCAGCGGCAGCGGAACCGGAATGTACTTCGACGGCGCGGGGACCACGTCGATCCAGTACTTCAACAACATCATCGAGAACTTCAACGTCGGTATCGACGTCGAAGGGACCGTCGGCGCCACCGCCTCGGGCGACAACGCGCTCTTCAACCTCACGAACCGGTATGCGGGCACGGCGGTCGCCGGCCCCGGGTACGTGCTGACGAGCCCCGACCTCGACACGAACACCCCCCCCGGGCTCCTCTCCGGCTCGCCGTGCGTCGGCGCCGGCGCAGCCGCGCACGCTCCCACGACCGACTTCTGGGGCAACGCGCGCAACCCGAACCAGGTCGACATCGGCGCCGTCAGCGGGCCGGCGGGTGGTCCGAGGGCGCTCCCCCCGGTCGAGAACTTCTACTCGCAAGCGTTCGCCCAGGGCGTGACCCCGACGACGCAGTGCACGGCGTGGCAGTCGTATCAGAGCGCCCTCACCGGCAATTACGGCACGGTCACGCTCGGCGGCAGCAACTCCACGACGATGGCGACGTGCACCGGCGCTTCGGCCAACACGATCTGCCAGGCGCTGCACACCAACGGGACCGTGAGTGCGCTCTCCTGCGGTGGCCACACCTGGTACGTGGGCACGTGCGGTTCCGGCACCGAGGTCAGCGCCGACAACACACTCTGCGCCTGCGGCACGACGGGCTTCACCGCGCGCCCGTGCATCGGGAACGACAACTGGGGTGGCGTCGAAGGCACGACGTGCGACGCGCCCGGCCAGACGCTGACGGTCACCTGCGAGTGATCGACCGCGAACGGTAAGAGCGCCTCGCGCGCTCGAGAACGCGCCCCGGGAAGAATGCTTCTCGGGGCGCTCTTCTTTGTCACTCGCGGCTTCTTCGTCGAGCGCTGCGCGCCCGCCTCCTCCTCAGGATTCCTGATTCAGCGTGGGCGCGAAGCGCTTGGCGAGGTCGTTGGACCAGCGCGCTTCCGCGAAGACGTCGCCGGCCAGCATCGAGGTAATCGCGCGCTTCAGGTAGGCGCGCGGTTTCTCGACGAACAGGTACGGAGGGAGGCGCCCGTCGTAGAACGCCTGCACGGCGCCGATGAACAGATCGGTGCCGCGCGTCATCGTGGCTTGCCATGCCGCGAAGCGGGCTGGGGTGACGTCGAGTGTGGCGTGGAGCGCGTCGGCCGCCAGGAGCGCGCCGGTCATGGCGACGTGGGCGCCAGTCGAAAAGAGCGGATCGATGAATCCCCCCGCGTCGCCCACCGCGAGCCACCCTTCGCCGACGACCGTGCGCGCACGAAAGCTGAAGTCGGCGACCGCGCGCGGCGGGAAGAGGGGGGTCGCGCCGTCGAGCAGCGGTTGCATCGCCGTCGACTCGGAGACCGCGCGGGCGAACAGCGCTTCGGGGGACTCTCCGGCGTGGGCGCGCGTCCAGCGGCTGCGCATCACGGCGCCGACGCTCGTGCGACCGTCCTTGAAGGGGATGAACCAGAGCCATCCCGAGGGGGCGAGCACGATGACGATGTCGCCCGCCCGCTCTCCTTCGTCGCGCCAGGCGCCGCCGAACTGGACGTAGAACGCGGTGTTCTCGAGACCCGGGACACGCGCGATGCCCGTGCCGCTGCGGGCGAGGAGCGCATCCCGCCCGGTCGCGTCGACGACCACGCGCGCGTCGAACGACGCCGTCGAGCCGTCAGGACCGACCGCATCCACCCCGCTCGCCCGCCCCCCTTCGAACCGAACGCGCGCGACGCGCCACCCTTCGCGCACCTCGGCGCCGAGCGTGGCCGCGTGGCAAAGCAGCAGCTCGTCGAACTCGTCGCGCGGGACCTGCAGCGCGAAGGGGTAGCGCGCGTCGAACGCGTCGGCGAAGGAGAAGCGCGCCACGCGCCCCTCGTTGTCATGGAACTGCGCGCCGTTCTTCCGCATGAAGCGCGCGCGCGCCGCGTCGAGCACCCCCAGCGTGTCGAGCGCCGGCATCGACGCGGGCAGGAGCGATTCACCGAGGTGGAACCTCGGGAAGTGCTCGCGCTCGAGCACCAGGACGCGCCGTCCGAGCTGCGCGAGCCTCCCCGCGCAGACCGATCCCGCCGGACCGCCGCCTACGACGATCGCGTCGAGCACGTGCCCCGCCGTCGCACGCGCTACTCGGCGGTCTTCGGCGGCGGGCCCATCTGGATCCGCTCGCCCACGTATGCGCCGATGGTCGAGAAGAGGACGCCGATGGCGGCCATGATCCAGTAGAGGAAGCCCGGCATCGTGTGCACCGTCTCACTGCGCTGCAGGAGATAGGTCGTCGGAATCGCGATGACCGCCGCGGCGATGCGCGGCTCCACGAACGTGCGGCCGGGGGAGATCATCCCGACCAGCATCCCGCCGAAGAACCAGACGGGGATGCAGACCGCCATCCCGTTGCCCCCCTCGAAATCGAGGGCGGTGATGACCATCGGCAGGCCGAAGACGATGGCCGCCGTCAGGACCCCCTGGACGCCGATGGAGATGCCCAGCCAGGTGACGTTGAGCCCCTCTTGCTGATAGCGCCACTCGAGCTCCTCTTCCTTGGTGCGAGCGACCTTCCCCAGCGCCTCGATTTTCGCCCCGCAGGACACGCAGCGCGCGCTCCCGGGGGGGTTCTTGGCGAAACCGCACGATGCGCAAACGACGTTCTTGTCCGCGGCCATTCTTCGAAGGGTAAACCGTGCGGGGCGCGCACGGCAAACGTTGTTGTCGGTCACGATTGCGGGAACCTCCGGGCGGGCGCGGATGTCTGCCCTACACGTGGTAGTTTTCAGCGCGTGGACGCGGAAGAAGGGCCCGTGAACGAACGGACGCTGTCACCCGGCGCGGGGGCACCCGGCGAACGCGACGCCGTCGACCCCGAGTTGGCCTCGCTCCCCGAGCCTCCGCGCGCCGAACGCAAAGCGACGCTCCTTCTTCTGGCCACGACGGCGCTCGCCTCGCTGGCCATGGTCGCGCTCCTCGCGCGCGACGCCGCCTACGCGTTCACGGCGTCGCACGTGACCGACCTCGGCGACCTTCGCGTCGCTCCGGCCGGTGCATTCGTGGCCAACGAGTATGCGCGTGGCGTGGGGATGCTCGGGGGGGCGGGGGCCATCCGCTTCGAGCGTTCGTTCGAGTCGGACTCGTACCGCGTGGCGCCGGTCGCAGGGCGGCCGGACGTGTGGGTCGAGCTGCGGGTGCCGGACGGCGTGGATCCGGAGCGGTACGTGCCGCCGACGTCGTTCGCCGGCCGGCTCGTGCGCTTCGATGCTGCGGGCCCGAGGCATCGCGGCCTCGTCGGCGCCGTCGCCTCTCTGACGGGGCAGACGGTGCCGAACGGCGCGTGGCTTCTCGTGGACGGTGAGTCGCCCGACGGGGCGCGCTGGGTCGTGGCGCTCGTCGCGATGTTCGCTGTGTTCGCAGCGTGGAACGTGATCACGATCGGCCGAATCGTCCGGAAGGTGAGCTAGCCGGCTTTCCCGAGTTCATCAGTCTCGTCAGTCTCGTCGGCCGAGAACGTAGGCCCGGGCCCCGCCGCAGGTCAGGAGTTACACAACCCTGCCCGGCTTTCGCGAGCTGCAGGTGGTCCGTTTCGGATCGCTCCACCTAGCGAGCCGAGCTGGACTCCCGGGCTCGCGACTCTCGATGCGTCCGCCGTGAAGTGGTAACGCGGGCCCATGCGGATCGTCATCGTGGGCGGTGGGGTCATGGGGTGCGCCTCGGCGCTCGCGCTCGCCGATCGCGGAGCGGACGTCGTCCTCCTCGAGCGCGCGGTTCCGGGGGCCGAAGCTTCCAGCGCGGCGGCCGGCATCCTCGGCGCCCAGGTCGAAGCGCGCGAGAACAAGGCGCTGCTCCCGATGTTCGTGCGGGCCCGGGCGGAGTACGCCGCATGGAGCGAGGCGTTGCGCGCGCGCACCGGGATCGACATCGGCTACCGCGTGAACGGCGGGATGCGCGTCGCGACGAACGACGAGGACGCACAAGAGCTCGCGCACGAGGTCGAGTGGCAACAGGCCAACGGGCTCCGCGCGGAGCTGGTGCAGGGGAGTGGGGCGCGCGAGATCGAGCCGCAGCTCGCGTCGCAGGTGATCGCGGGCGCGCACTACCCCGACGAGTCGCAGGTCGATCCCCCCTCGCTCCTCCGGGCGCTCATCGCAGCCACTGCGCGTCGCATCGACGGGCCCGGCCGCGTCACGACCCGCTCCGGCACCACGGTCGCACGGTTGATCATCGAGGGGGACCGCTGCGTGGGCGCGAAGCTCGAGGACGGTGAAGAGCGCGCCGACGCCGTCGTGCTCGCGGCCGGCAGCTGGTCGTCGCTCATCCCGGGCGTCCCCAACGACGTCCCCAAGGTGCGCCCCGCGCGCGGCCAGATCGTGCTCCTCGACGAGCGCCCGCCGAGCGTGCGGACGATGATCTTCGGCCGCGGTGCCTACGTCGTCCCGCGCGGCGACGGGCGCGTGCTCTGCGGGTCCACGCTCGAGTTCGTGGGGTTCCGGCGCGAGGTCACCGCGGGCGGCGTGCACGCGATCTTGAGTGGAGCGCTCGCGCTGGTGCCGTCGCTGGCGCAAGCGCCGCTCGCCAGCACCTGGAGTGCCTTCCGTCCCCACCTCGGCGGGCACACGCCGCTGATGGGGGAGTCGCCGTTGCCGGGGTTGTTTCTGGCGACGGGGCATCACAGGAACGGGATCCTGCTGGCGAAGGCGACGGGGGACGCGGTGGCGGAGGCGGTGCTGGGGAAGGGGTGAGTGGCCGCGGCTCGATGTCGAGGGTGTCCGACTCACGAGGATCGTTCTTCTCCCGAAGAGGTCCCGTCCCCGTCTTCGTGGCCGAGTACGTCCATCTCCTCACCGGTGAGGGCTTTCTTTCTCACGGGTTAGGAAATCTCCTCACCGGTCATCTCGATCTCCTCATCGGTCAGGAAGATCTCGTCACCGGCTACGTTGATCCATCACCGCGGACGTCGATCTCCTGACGGGCCATCTCGATCTCCTGACGGGCCATCTCGATCTCCTCACCGGTGACGAAAATCTCTTCACCGGTGAGGAAAGAAGCGTGACCCGTGATGTCCCGCTCTTCTGGAGGAAGCTCCGGCCTTCACCGGCGATGGCCAGCTCTTCACAGAGGATGTCCAAGTCCTCGCCTGTGACGTCGTGCTCCTCCTCCCGCGGCCGTCGTCGCGAGCGCGCCCGCTCGCGCTCGTACAGTTGCAGCTCTAGCGGGTCGCTGGATCGTCACGAGCCGTCACCCAACCGAGTGACATGAGGTTGGCGCGCGCCCTGCTTAGGTTGGCGAGCGTTCGCACCGCGAATGTTTGCGCCCGCCGCGCATCTCATCGGCGCAGTCGCGCATTCACTTGATCCACGATTCCCATGGCCGCAACCTCCAGCGCTCGCGCTTCCGCACCTAAGCTCGCGATTGCTCGCGGGACACGGCCCGATCTGCGCGCGCTGCTCTCCCACCGTCGCGCGGGCGTGGTCGTCATCGGGCTGGGCATACTGCTGGCGCTGCCGTCCCTCGCGGTCGGTTTCTTCGCGGACGACTACACGTTTCTCGTGGCGCTCCGACACAGGGTGCGGCCTTTTTACGACCTCTTCCGTTTCTCCACGGGAGACGTCGAGCAGACCAGGCACCTCATGGTCTCCGGGGACTACCCGTGGTGGACCGCGCTCGACTTCAAGCTCCACTTCATCCGTCCGCTGACGTCGATCGTCCTGGCCATCGATTCGTTCCTCTTCGGCAATCACCCGCTCGGGTACCACCTCGACGCTCTCGCCTGGTATCTGCTCCTCCTCGTCGGGGCGTGGATGTTCTTCCGGCGCGTGCTCTCGGGCCCTGCGGCGACGCTCGCGCTGTTCGTCTTCACGCTCCGCAGCGGACATGCGCTCCCGTACGCGTGGATCTCGGCGCGACACGTCCTCATCGCGGCGGTCCCCGCGCTGTTCGCCCTCCTCGCGCACATGCGCGCGGTGCGCGAGGACTGGAGGCCCGGGCGCATCCTCGCCCCGCTCCTCTTGCTCGTTGGGCTCGCGGGGAGCGAGATCGCGCTGGGTATCGTTCCGTTCTGGGTCGCCTACGACGTCATGGCGGGGCGCGCGAAAGGTGGGCTCCGACGAGCCGCTTGGCTGTGCGCGCCGGCCGTCGTCATCACCGCGATCTACCTCGTCTCGTATCGCCTCTTCGGCGGCGGCGCGCTCGACACCCCCGCGTACCGCAATCCGCTCAACGATCCCGGAGGATTCGCCCTGGGCGCGATCGCGCGCGTCCCCACGTACCTCGCCGATGCGCTGCTCGGTTTCCCCGTCGGCGTGTCAGTCGATCTCCCCCTGTGGCCCGTCGCGGCCGTCGGTGTGCTCGGTGTGCTCTTCTGCGTGACCCTGTTCGTGGTGTCGCGCTCCACGAGTGATCCCGATCGCACGACCCTCGCGTGGGTCGTCCCCGCGGCGCTGCTCGCGATCGGCCCGGGCCTCTCGACGGTGTGGGGGCACGCGCTCCTCTTGCCGGACCTCGGGTTCTCGGCGCTCATCGGGTTCCTCCTCTGGCGCGCCATCGACGGCCTTTCGAGCCGGAACGTCGTCGGTCTCGAGCGGTATGGCCTGGCGGCGGGGGCGGCCGTCCTCGTCGTCGGTCACCTGCTGCTCGCGCCGCTCGCGTCGGCGCAAACGACGTGGCGGCTCCTTCGGGGCGGAGAGATGTACCGGAGGACCGCGATGACCGCCGACCTCGGCGCTTCGCCGGCCAAGCGAGTGTTCCTCATCGCTGCGCCCGACGCGAAGACCTACTTCTATGCGCGCGATACCGTCGAGATGCTCGCGCCCGAGGCGTTGAAGTGCTGGTCGGTCCTCGCGGCGACGAACGCTCACTACCGCTTCACGCGGACGGGCGCGCAGGCCTTCCGGATCGAGCAGACGGAGGCGCCGACGGAAGAGAACTACGACCACTTCTTCTCGGCGAAGAGGTTCGCCGTGGGGGACGTCGTGGAACAGTGCGGCGCCACGATCCGCGTCGACGCCCTCCGCAACGGCAAGCCGTCCATCCTCAGCGTCGCGCTCGACGAGCCGCTCGACAGCGCGGACGTGGTGCTCCTCGCGCTGGACGACCATCGCTTCCACCGCTTCCCGCTCCCCGCGATCGGCGACTCGCTCGACCTGTCGAAGCCGCCGCTCGTCCCGCCTCCGGTGCGACTGAGCAACGCGATCGTCCCGCGGTAGCCGTCCGCGCCGCTCCGCGCTTCAGCTCCCGATGCGGGCCGCTACCTTCTTCAGCACCGTCACGTCCGCCGCCGGAAAGCGCGCCGGGTCGAGCTTCTCTCTCCCCGCCCACTCGAACGCCGCGACGTCGATCGCCTGCGGCTCCGGCGACCCCGCCGCGAGCGACGCCTCGAAGAACAAGAGCAGCACCGTCTTGTCGGCTTCCTCGTAACGGTGGAACGTCACGTCGAGGATCTCTCCGACGTTCGCGTCGATCCCGATTTCCTCGCGCAGCTCGCGCTTCAGGGCGTCGCGCGGGTCCTCGCCTGGCTCGACTTTGCCCCCCGGGAACTCCCACGCCCCTTCGAGGTGCGTACCCGCTTTGCGCTGGGTGAGGAGGACGAGATCCCGCTCCACGATCACCGCCGCCGCCACGATCATCGTTCGAGCCGCCACGTTTCGCACGATACCCGCATTTTGCCGTCCGGCTGACTTGCCCCGCCACTCGGGCTTTTCTCGATTCGCGCCCGCCCCCCATCGGCTATCGTGCGCGCCCGCGCCCGGGCTTTTCCCGTGCGCGCCGGACGGCGAGTCCGCACCAGAGGCCGCAGATGCACGACCCGATCAACGACCGCGCTTCCGATCGTCTCCCCCCGCCGCCGGGTATTCCGCGCTTCCCGCGCGCCTTCGCGGCCAAATGGCCACCGGACGACGACGCCCCCGCCATGCGCGGTGGCGGTTCCTACAGCGGAGGCGGCCCGGGCGACGACGGCGACTTCCGCAAGGGGCGCTTCAAGCCGGCCTACGTCCTCATCGCCTTCCTCGCCGTGATCGGCGGCGCCGCCGCGATCTTCTTCGGCGTGAAGAACACCAGCGAGACGATGACGAGCGAGGAGCAGTCCAAGGAGCGAAAGGCGCTCCAGCTCCTGCCGAAGACCGAGCAGCTGCCGAAGCTGCGCGAGTGGGCGGCGAAGAGCGACGCGGTGATCCTGCAGCAGGAAGCGTTCGCGCAGCTCGCGTGGGCCAAAGACCCCGAAGGGCTCGGGCTCATCGTCTCCAAGGGGCTCACGTCCGACGACCACCGCGTCCGCGGCACGGCGGCGCAGGCGCTCCTCGAGTACGGAACCCCCACGGCCGACGGCGCGAAGCCGGCGCTCATGAAGGACCTCGCCGAGGCCGATTCGAGCGACAAGCCGCAGCTCGCGTGGGCGCTCGCCTCGCTGAAGTCGGCCGAGGCGTTCGACGCCGTGATGAGCGAGTACCGCCAGGGGCACCTCGCCGAGATCCAGAAGATCGACGGCTCGCCCGCGTTCGACCCCGAAGTGCTCGCCGGGATGGTCACGCTCGACAAGCTCGCTGCGATGGCGGGCGACGAGAGCGAGAGCGTTCGACAGCTCGTGGCGACCGACCTGTCGCGGACGGGTGACGCGAAGTGGACCGACACGCTCATCAAGCTCGTCAGCGACAAGTCGATCGACGTCGCGCGCCAGGCGGCCGTCGGTCTCGGCAAGATCGCCAGCGAAGCGGCGATGGGGCCGCTGCTCGGCGCGCTCGAGCACGCCGACAAGGACTCGCGCGCGAAGTTCCTCGAAGCGCTGCGCGACGGCGTGGGCGCCAAGGGCCTGGTGCTCGCGCTGAAGAGCGTGAGCCACGACACGCCCGACCGGGAGAAGTTCCAGACGAAGCAGATCTTCGACATGCTCCACGAGCTCGAAGACCCGCGCGTGGCCGACGCGCTCGTCGACTACCTGGCGACGAACCCGAAGCCGCACTGGAAGACCGAAGCCGCGCTCCGCATGGCGGAAGTGGGTGACGTGCGCGCGGTCCCGACGCTCGCGTGGCGCATGGGGCAGGACCCCATGAAGCTCTACAACGACGTGGACGACCCCGAGCTCCGTCGCGACGACAACGAGCGCGTGGTCGCCGCGCGCATGCTGGCCGATCTCGCGATCCTCCACCCCGACCAGGCGCAGATGATGCTCGCGCAGGCCGAGGCGCCGGTCATGTCGTGGATCACCGACAAGCCCCAGCCGCACGCCAACGGTCTCCGCTTCCTCGCCGCCGCCGGCTCGAAGGCGCTGATGCCGAAGCTCATCGCGTGGGCCGACCCGAAGGGGAAGTTCCCCGAGCCGGGCGCGCAGCCGCCGATGCCGTCGCAGTGGGAGACCGCGCAGAGCGCGCTCCGCTACCTCGGCTGGACGAAGGACCCGCGCGGGTGGCCGATCTTCGAGAAGCAGCTCAATCGCATCAGCAACAAGAAGTACGACGTCACGATGCAGGGGCTCATGCAGGGCGGTCTCGCGATCGTCGGCATGACGATCCGCGCGATGGGCGTCGGCGCCGCCGATGCGTACGCGCAGTACGGCGACCCGAAGGCGTACCCGATCCTCGTGAAGTACATCGAGGACAAGGAGAACAACGAGCAAGCGCGCATCGAGGCGTGCTTCGCGCTCTCGTGGGTCGCGACCGACGACGAGATGAAGGACGTCGTGAAGAAGGTTCACGACTTCAACAAGCCCGACCCGGCGAGCTCCCTCATCCGCGGCTGCTACCTGGAGACGCTGGTCCACCGGCCGGTGCCCGACGCGACCGCCGGGCTCATTGATCTCCTGAGCCACGACGTCGATCTCGAGGTGCGCCACCAGGCCGCGCGCGCGATCGCGTTCGGCGGGATCACCGGGAAGATGGTCCCGCAGATCTTCGACAAGCTGAAGGACGCCGAGCTCCGCACCGACGCCGCGCTGGCCCTCCTCATCGGCGCCGACTCCGACACGGCCAACCGCGCGCTCGCGCAGTACAACGACGCCCCGCCCGAGGCCATGGAGGAGCTCAAGGTCACCTACAACCAGACGTTCGGCTACTGGAGCGACAAGAACTACGTCGACGGCGACGTCTCGCGCTGGGTGGAGAACGCCCTCGGTGTCGCGCACATTCGCGTGCACGAGTCGCTGCAAGACTGGCCGAAGCTGATCCTGTCGCGCGCGCTGCAGGAGATCGAGTTCGACAACGGACCGCACTCGATCACGCGCGTGCAGTTCCGCTACCGCCTGATGCAGGACGCGAAGGCGTCGAACGATCTGAAGCGCCAGTCGGCCATCGCGATCCTGAAGTTCATGAAGGAGAAGGGGGTGCTCATGGCCCTGCGGAACGAACCGGGTCCGACCGGCGATCTCGCGAAGCAGGCGTTCTTCGAGGTGATGAACCCGAAGATCGCGGCGGAGCACATCCCCGATGCGGTCAAAGCGGACAATAAGTGAGGCTCGGGCGCGAGGACGCGTACTCCTCGCGCTGCTTCTCGGATCGACGTGGTCCTGCGGCCAGCCCGCGCGGACCCCTGACCACGCGCCCGACGTCACCGCCTCCAAGATCGAAGCTCCCCCGCACGTCACGCTCGAGATGACGTGCACGCCGACGGGCCCGGAGCTCTGCTTCAACGCCATCGACGACAACTGCAACGGCGTCATCGACGAGGGGTGCGGCGTGGGGACCGGCGTCCTGCAGTTCGCGATCGCGTGGAGCGAGGAAGCGGCCGACGTGGACCTCTCGGTGCTGGACCCGAGCGGCGTACAGCTCCGGCGCGACCGCAACTGTCCGGGCGACCCGCACAAGGGGGAGTCGTGCGGCGGGCAGAACACGGAGAACGTGTTCTTTGAAGGGCTCACGCCGCCGCACGGCCGCTACCTGGTCGAGGTCCGGCTGGTCGACGCCCACGGTGCCCATACCCCGATCGAAGTGCGCTACAGCCAGCGAATCGGTCCGCACCCGGTGGAGACCACCAAGCTCTTGCTCTCGCCAGACGAAGGAAAGACGTTCAAGATCGAGCTCTGAGGGGGCTCGGTGGGGGAAGCGAAGACAAAAGGGATCGGCTTCACGAACGTCCGCTCCTTCACGCTCGAGCGGTACGGGCTGGAAGGGTGGGTGGACGTGCTCGCACAGCTCGTCGCCGAGGACCGGCGCCAGCTCGACGAGATGGTCCCGGTGGGGTGGTACTCGCTCCCGCTCTACGCGCGCCTGATCCGCGCGCTCGACGAGATCCACGGGGCGGGCGACATGGCGATCGTCGTCCAGCTGGGGCGCTTCGAGGCGGAGCGCGATCTCACGACCATCCAGCGCGCGTTCCTGCGCATGGCCAGCCCGGCGTTCCTGCTCGAAAAGAGCGCCGAGTACTGGCGCCGCTTCCATGACACGGGCACCTGGTCGATCCAGCGCGACGGAGCGACCCGCGTGCGCGCGTACCTGGACGGGTGGGGTCATGTGGACACGGCGCTTTGCCGCGAGCTGAGCGGCTACTTCTCGCGCGCGTTCGAGCTGGTCGGGGCCAGAAAGGTGTGGGTCGACCACGCGGAGTGCCGCGCTTTCGGTAGCGAACGCTGCTTGTTCACCGGTGGCTGGGGTGAAGGTTGACCGCGTTGACGCGCCGCCCCTATAAAACGCCTCGGCCCACGTCCGCCGCTCCCGACGTACCGAGGAAGAACCGTTCCCATGAACCCTTTGGCGATGCTCTGCATCATCGTCGGCTTCCTCGCGATGTTCGCGTGGTCGGCGAGCCGTCGATGGCAGCTCCTCACGACCGGACGCCCCGAAAATAGGCTCGATCGCATCCAGGACCGTATCGCCGCCGTGTGGCGGTACGCCTTCGTGCAGGAGAAGATGGACTACTACCAGCCCGCGGGGCTGGCCCATAAGCTGGTCTTCACCGGCTTCGTCGTCCTCCTCTTCCGGACGCTGATCCTCTGGGGGCGCGGCTTCTCGCCCGGCTTCGGCCTGTGGGTCCTCGGCCCCGCGCAGCCGCTGGGGATGGTCTACGAGTTCGCCAAGGACTGCATCGCCACGCTCGTCCTCGTCGGCGTCGCCATCTTCTTCTACTACCGCGTGCTCAACCCCCTGAAGCGCATCACGCGCCACTGGGAAGGGACGCTCATCCTCGGGATCATCGCGACGATGATGCTCGCGGACATGATCTACGACGGCGCGTCGCTCGCGCTCGCGGACCGCGTCTCGTACCTCTGCGGCCCCGAGGGGCATGGCACGGCGTACGCGACCGTCTCGCAGTGCGGCCGCATCGCGACCATCGTCGCGCCGTGGAACGGGCACCCCGTGCACGCGCACTTCGCGTTCTGGCCGTCGCCCGCGGGCTCGTTCTTCGCCGGGCTGCTCCACGATCTCCCCCCCGCCGCGCTCATCTTCTTCGCGCACGCCGGCTTCTGGACGCACTCGACGCTCGTCCTCGTCTTCCTGAACCTGCTCCCGCACTCGAAGCACTTCCACGTCATCACGGCGGTGCCGAACGTGTTCGTGAAGGACATGTCGCCCCCCGGGCGCCTCCGCCCGATGGCGGAGAACGCCGAGAAGCTGATGGAGATCGTCGGCGCCGCCGCCGAGCACGCCGACCCGCGGTCGCTGCCGGTGGGCGTCGCCCGGATCGAACACTTCACCTGGAAGGCGATCCTCGACTTCTACACGTGCACCGAGTGCGGTCGTTGCTCGGACAACTGCCCCGCGCACAAGACGGGGAAGATCCTCAGCCCGAAGCACCTCACGCTCGACCTCCGCGATCACCTCTATGGGCGCGAGGAAGAGATCATCCGCGCCAAGCACGCCGGCGAGGGGGGCGAGGCGAAGCCGATCAAGGCGATCGACCTGATCCCCGACGTCATCCACCCCGACGTGGTCTGGGCGTGCACGACGTGCCGCGCGTGCGAAGAGCAGTGCCCGGTGATGATCTCGTACGTCGACAAGATCGTCGATCTCCGGCGCAACCTCGTCATGATCAAGGGCGAGTTCCCGCAGCAGCTCCAGAAGCCGTTCCAGGGGATCGAAGTGAACGGCAACCCGTGGAACCTCTCGCGCATGGACCGCGCGGCGTGGAGCGACGGGCTCGGCATCCCGACGATGAGCGAGAAGCCGACGACGCCGGTGTTGTTCTGGGTCGGGTGCGCGGCGAGCTACGACGACCGCGCGAAGAAGATCGCGCGCGCGACGGCGAAGCTCTTGAAGCAGGCGGGCGTGGACTTCGCGATCTTGGCGCAGGAGGAGAACTGCACGGGCGACCCGGCGCGGCGCGCGGGGAACGAGTTCCTGTTCGCGGCGATGGCCGAGGGGAACGCGGCGGTGCTCAACGGGTACAAGGAGCAGGGGGGCGTGCGCACCGTCGTGACGACCTGCCCGCACTGCTTCAACACGCTGAAGAACGAGTACCCGGACTTCGGCGCGAAGCTCGAGGTCGTGCACCACACCGACTACCTGCTCGGCCTCCTGGCGGAGCGGAAGCTCGTGGTGAAGAACGAGGCGCGAGGCCGCGTCGTCTATCACGACAGCTGTTACCTCGGCCGCTACAACGGCGTGTACGAATCGCCGCGCGAGATCCTGAAATCGATCCCGGGCCTCGAGCTGGTGGAGCCCGAGTACTGGACCAAGCAGCGCGGCCTCTGCTGCGGCGCCGGTGGCGCGCAGATGTTCATGGAAGAGCAGAACCAGAACCGCGTGAACGTGAAGCGCACGCTGCAGCTCGTGGACACGGGCGCGACCACCGTGGCGAGCGCGTGCCCGTTCTGCATGACGATGCTCACCGACGGCCTGAAGTCGCAGAACCTCGAGGACAAGATCCAGCAGATGGACGTCGCCGAGATTCTCGAGCGCGCCTGCGCCGACGAGGTCCCGGCGGTCGTGTCGGCGGCGGCCGAGTGACGGCGAGGGAAGGCGAGTCGCGACGATGAGCGGCCCCGCGTGCCCGACGTGCAAGAAGCCCGTGAAGCCGAAGGCGGAGAACCCGGCGTTCCCGTTTTGCAGCACGCGGTGCCAGCAGGTCGATCTCGGCAAGTGGCTGAACGAAGAGTTCCGGGTGCCGGCAGAAGACGCCGACGACGATCCGGGAGATGATGGCGGCAGAGGGGAGCAGAACTGATGCGAACGGTGCTCACGGGGCTCATCCTCGTCGCGGCGATGGCGTGGTCGTTCGAATCGCGCGCGCAGCTGCAGCCGCCGCCCCCCATGTATCCGCCCCCTGCGGCCGCGCCGGCCCCCAACTGGGGATTCCCGAACGCGCCGCCCCCGTCACCGCCGATGCAGGCGGCGACGACGCAGCAGCTCGAGCAGCAGTCCAATAGCTTCCGCGGGCTAGAGATCGCGTGGGCGAATGTCGAGGCTGGCGGGGGCTACGTGGGGATGCCGAGCAAGTTCGGCTACGGCAGCACATCCGGCGCGGGGGGGCCCGCGTTCGGGCTCGGCGTGGGAGGGCGCTTCCTCACGTGGACGCTCGGCGTGCGTGGTCGCGTCATGCCGATGTCGAAGTTCACCCTCGTGCAGGCGATGCTCGAGGCTGGGTATCACCTCCCGGTCGGGGCATGGGATCCGTACTTGAACATCCGCGGGGGATACGTCACGGCGCTGCTGAAGAGCCCGGGCGACCTCAACCTGGGCACGCCCGCCGCACCCGTCCTCGTGGCTCCTCTGGATGTCCCCAACCCGCACGGCGTCGATCTCGGGATCTCGACCGGCGACGACTACTACCTCTCGGCGCTCTTCTCGGTCGGCATGGACGTGAGCTTCGATGCGCTGTTCCTCTCGCGCGGCGCGGGCTCCGCGTCGGGCGAGCTCACCGGGGTCGCTTCGACGTCCGGTATCGGGGTCGTCGTCGTCGGCTCCCTGCACGCCGGGCTCCACTTCGACCTCTGAGCTGCGGCGCGCTGAAGTGCTCGCGCCGTGAACATGCCCGCCAGACTCCCCGCGGCTAAGCTGCGCGCGTGACGTTTCTGCTGCGCTGGCTCTTCTTGTCGGTCGTGCCGGCGGTCCTCGCCGCGTACGCGGTCTGGTGGAGCGACGCCCGCAGGGAGCCGTGGAAGCCTGTCGTAGGGACCTTCTTCCTGGGCGTGGCGTTCGCCGTGCCCGCCTTCTACATCCAGGAGAAGGCGTCGTCGTGGACGGGGCTCGACGTGCGTACGTCGGTCGCGGGAGACGCAGGCGCCCTCCTGTTTCAGTTCGCGCTCGTCTCGCCGATGCGCGAGCTGGCGAAGGTCGCCGCAGCGTGGCCCGCGTTTCGCTCGCGCCACTTCGACGAGCCGTTCGACGGCGTCGTCTACGCCGCGACCGCAGCGCTGGGGTTCGCCGTCTACGACAGCGCGTGGCACCTGCACCGCCACCCCGCGGGGGGCGCGTGGCTCGTGCGCATCCTTCTCGCGCTCCCCGCGCACGTCTTCTTCGCGAGCCTCTGGGGTTATGCCCTCGGCCGCTCGCGGCGCGTGAAGCGCCCCGGCGCGCTTTTCCCGATGACCTGGCTGGCGGCGACGCTCGGTCACGCCCTCTACGCGCACTTCGCGTACGGCCGCGGCACCGGCGCGCTGGTCGCGCTCATCCCGATGCTGCTCGTGATGGGCGCCGTCTCGTGGCTCGCGGTTCGCGACCTTCGCGCCCGCGGCGATCGCTCCTCGCGGATCCCTTCCTCCGATTCTTCGCTCGGCGGCCGCCTCTCGGCCACGAGCTTCGCGCCGCCGACGTCCAGCCGGCCGAGCCTGCGCGCCGTACGCGAAGCGCTCCAGAGCGCCGACTCGCCCATCATGGGGCGCTGGATCGTCCTCGGAACGCTCGTGACGCTCGGCGCGATGATCACCGGGCTCTCGGCGTCGATCGCCTTCGGTCACTACGCCCACGTCGACTTCGCCGCCGTCAACGAGCACGACCTCTCCACCACGGCTCCCGTGGCCCTCCTCGGCGCCGGCCTGCTCGCGGCCTTCCCGGTGAGCGGCTTCCTCGTCGCCCGCGCCTCGGGCCTCCCCACGCTCCTGGAACCGGCGCTCTCGGCCGCTCTCGCCATCGCAGCGACGCTCGTGCTGCTGGGGCTCGCGGCTCCCATCGCGATGGTCTTCGCGCTCGCGTTCTCGCCGATCGCCTTCGCGCTGGCGTGCGCAGGGGCATGGGTCGGGCGCGTCCTGCGGTAGCCGTAGCCAGAAACCGCGGCGAGTGGGTGCTCGGTGGCGAAACGTGCCAGAGTAAGCGCGTCGCGTGCGCCTACTCGCTTCCGCCCTCTTCTGGCGAATCATGCTCAGCTCGCTCGTCGTCGTCGGCGTGCTCGGGTTCGGGCTGTATCGCGCGGCGCGTGCGCACGAAGAGGTCGAGCGGCAGTTCGAGCGCCTGGTCGATCACGACCTGAAGCTGGCCGACGACGCCGAGGTCATGCTCCGCATGATGGCCGACCTCGAGACCGGCAAGCGCGGGTACTTGCTCACCGGAGACCGCTCGTTCCTCGCCCCGTACGACAGCGCGATCGCCGAGGTCGAGTCGGTGCTCAAGCAGGCCGCCGACACCGCCGAGAACGGCATGGAGGACGAGCGCGTCGCGGCCTACTCGCGCTTGCTCCACGAGTGGATCGAGATGGTGAGCGAGCCGCAGATCCACGGGCGCGAGGTCGGCGCGGAGATCGACCCCGCGACGACCGCGCTCGGCAAGTCGCACACCGACGAGATGCGCGAGATCGCGAGCGAGCTCCGTACCGAGGCGTTCAACGCGGCGTCGTCGCGCGAGCGAACCGCGTTCCAGTCGGCCAACGAGTCGCGCCGCGACACCACCAGTGTGCTCCTCCTCGCGATCGTGATCGCGATGGGCAGCGGCATCTGGATCGCACGCGACATCGCGAATGCGGCGTCGCAGCTCGAGGAGGCGCTCGACGCGACCGGGCGCCTGCAACCGACCGCCGCGCTCCCCGCCCGCCGTGACGAGCTCGGCGCGGTCGGCGATCGATTGGTGCGCGTCGGAGCGCTCCTGGTCGACAAGGACGCCCGACTCCGCGCGACGCTCGCCGAGAGGGAGCAGACGCTGTCCGATCTCCGCTCGGCCAACGCGATGCTCGCCGCGCGCGACGCCGACTCGCGCGCCTACGCCGAGTTCGTCCGCCAGCTGAAGACGCTCGACGTCGACGCGCTGGCCCAGGCCGGCCTCCAGGGGCTCGTGAGTCTGGCCGACGGCCACGTCGGCGTCGTGTACCTGCTCGACGGCGCCGACCGTATCGTCCCCATCCGCGCCGTCACGACCGACGGGCGCGTCCTCGAGCACCGCATGCTCGGCGCCGAAGGGTTGCCCCGTTCCGTCATGGAGCGACGCGAGCCCGTCGTGCTCCACGAAGAGGACCTCGGCGGCGCGGCTCCGACGATCGACCTCGGCGTGGCCAAGATCCCGATCCGCTGGCTCATGGCGCAGCCGGTCGCGGTGGGGGAAGAGTCGGCGGGGGCCGTGCTCGTCGCCGGGACCAAGCCGCTCGCGCCGCTGCGCGAGGAGATCGTGCGCGACGCGGCGAGGCAGCTGGCCGTCGGTCTCCACAACGCGTGGACGCACGACCGCCTCCGCGAGAAGAGCGTGATGCTCGCCGAGCAGGGGGAGTCGCTGGCCCGTGCGGTCAAGGTGAAGACGGAGTTCCTGGCGTCGATGAGCCACGAGCTGCGCACGCCGCTGAGCGCGATCCTCGGCTTCGCCGATCTCCTGGCCACCTCCCCGAAGGAGACGCTCAGCCCGCGCGCGCGCGAATCGCTCGAGCGCATCAAGCGCAACGGCGAGCACCTGCTCACGCTGATCAACGACATCCTCGACCTCGCCAAGGCCGAGGCCGGGCGGCTCGACGTGCGGCTCGCGCCCGTGAACATCGGCAGGCTGGCCCGCGCCTGCGTCGCCGAGGTGGAGAGTCTGCGCCCCAACGGCGACGTGCAGCTCCGGGCCGACGTGCCCGACGTGACGCTCGAGATCCGGACCGACGAGCAGCGCGTGCGGCAGGTGCTCCTCAATCTTCTCGCCAACGCGCTGAAGTTCACCGAGCGCGGCGAGGTCGTAGTGACGATCCAGACCACCTCCGACGAGGTGCGCATCGCGGTGCGCGACACGGGCATCGGCATCCCCGCGCACGCCATGGCGGAGCTCTTCCACGACTTCCACCAGCTCGACGTCGGCGACGGCCGGAAGTACGCAGGGACGGGCATCGGCCTCGCGCTGTCACGGCGCCTGGCGCGGGCCCTTGGGGGTGAAATCGAGGCGCGCTCGGTCGAGGGGGAGGGCTCGAGCTTCACGCTGATCCTCCCGCGCTCGCTCCCGGCGTCGGTTCTCTCGGAGCCCAGCGTTACGTCTCTCCCCTCCGCGCCGCCGAGCATGCCTCCCCCCTCCGAGCTCCCCTCGTCGCTCAAGGTGATGTCATGAGCACCGTACCGACGGCCGCGGCCTTCCATGTCGACGTGAACGGCGGCGACGTGATGATCGTCGACGACTTCAAGGACACCCTCGTCCTCTACGAAGCGCTGCTCACCGATGACGGTCACCGTGTCCGCACGGCGCTCACCGGCGCCGACGCTCTGAAGCAGGTCGACGAACGGGAGCCGGAGCTGGTGTTGCTCGACGTCTCGATGCCCGTGATGGACGGCGTCGAGGTGCTCCGTCGCCTGCGCGCGCGCCGCGGTGGTGGCCCGGCCGTCATCATGCTCACCGCCGCGCGTCGAGAGCCGCACGCGATCGAGTCGGGGCTGCGCGAAGGGGCCGATGCCTACCTCACCAAGCCCATCGACTCGCGCGAGCTGCTCGCCCGCACGCGCGCCGCGCTGGAGTCGTTCCGCCTCCGTCGCCTCCTGGAAGCGCAGCGACGCGATCACATCGCGATGCTCGTGCACGACCTCCGGCACCCTCTGAGCTCGCTCGGTCTCATCGCCGAGGTGATCGAGTCGGAGGATCTCAGCCCCGAGGAGCGCAAGTCGGCGACGCAGCAGGTCCGGACGCTGTGCGCCGACATGGCGCGGCTCATCGACGGGGTCCTGGTCGCGAGCCGCCTGGAGGCGGGCGTCTTCACGGTCGAGCCGCGCATCGTGACCGTCGGCTCGGTCATCGACGCCACGCTGAAGGTCTTCGCCCCCGTGGCCGCCCGCCGCCGGGTGACGCTCGCGTTCGAGGGGGCGCGCGAGGCGATGATCAAGGCCGACCCGACCAAGCTCCGCCAGGCGCTCGACAACCTCGTCGCCAATGCGCTCAAGTTCACCCCCAAGGGGGGCCGCGTCCGGTTCGCGGTCGAGATCGTCAAGGATGCCCGCCCCCCGGTCGTGGAGGGGGCCCCAGCGTCCCACGTCCGCCCCCGGACCATGGCCATCTTCGAGGTGGCCGACAGCGGCCCAGGCATCTCCGAGGCCGACGCTGCAGGCATCTTCGATCGGTACCGCCAGGGGTCGCTGGGACGGGCCGCGGGGGGAGCAGGCCTCGGGCTGGCGATTGCGCGGGGGATTGCCGAGGCGCACGGGGGGTGGGTGGCGGTCGGTCGCCCGACGGATCCGGGTCTCCCGGGGGCCTGTTTTCGGCTCGCCGTGCCGGTGCCCTGAGGGGGGAGGAGAGCCGGAGGAGAGCCTCCTCGCTTGACATCGAGGCGTTTGTCCATAAAGTGCCGCGTCCCTCACCCGCCCTTCGCGGGGAGAGCACAAACTCCGAAGGATCCGCGACGTGGCCAACCATCCCTCAGCTGAAAAGCGCAACCGCCAGCGCATCGTGAAGACGGCGCGTAACCGCTCGGCCCTGAGCTCCGTCCGTACGATCGTGAAGCGCGTTCGCGCTGCGATCAGTGCGAAGGACAAGGCCGCCGCCACGAAGGCGCTCGTGACCGCCGTTCGCGCGCTCGACAAGGCCGCGACCAAGGGCGTCGTGCACACGAAGGCGGCCTCCCGCACCGTGTCGCGCCTGAGCGCTCAGGTCCACGCGCTCGCCTGATTCGGTCGCCCGGCCCACCAGGCCGCTCGTTTCGTGCACGTTGCTGGACTCGCTGAAAGGCGAGCGCTAGCGTCGCGCCGTCTCAGTCCCCATCGTCTAGAGGCCCAGGACCGCGGCTTTTCACGTCGCTAACGAGGGTTCGACTCCCTCTGGGGACGCTTTTATGAGGTATTTCAGCATGTTGCGGGCCTCGCTGCCGTAGCTGTCCAGTGCGATCAGGGGGCGACCGCGGCAAACCGCAGCAGGTCGGGCGTTCCCGCGCGAAGGAAGTCGAGAAAGCCGAGCCCGCGCATCCGAAGGCTCTGTCGGATGCTGAGGAGCGTTAGGTAGTCCTTCATGCCTTGCTCTGTCGACGTGCCGCCGATCGTCCGGCGCAGCGCAGCGAATTCCTTGATCGCGTGCTCGGCGCCGTTGTTGTTCCAGGGAACACCGTCGTGGTCCAGGAACGTAAAGAGCTTCGACTGACATCTCAGCAACCGGGCGCGGTTCTTCTCGGCAGGCTCCGACCTGTACTCCCGGCGTTCGAGCTGACCGAAGAACCGGTCGACCATGGCTTGGTGCTTGCGGAGGTGCCGGCGCCTCAGCCCGTGTTCGTCGATCGTTGACACGATCGGCCTGAGCACACCCGAAACCCCCTGAACGAGCTCGCGGAGCTCCGGATCGAGCTGGTTCGCGAAGAGATCGTCGTTCAGGTCGCGTATCAGGTGAATGAGGCACTTCTGCTGCGGGCAGGGCATCGACTCGTAGGCCGCGTAGAAGTCCGAGACGAGTACGCCTCGAAATGTCGCCAGGACGCTCTGCAGAACGGTGGCGTCTCGCCCGGCGGCGTACGCGAACGCGACGTCCTCACCGGACGCGAAGACCCAGACATACCCCGGGTAGCCGAGGACGTTGGCCTTCGTCTCGTCGACCTGCACCATCGGCGCCCGCGCCAAGCGTCGCAGGATCCCCTCGTACGTACGTCGATAGAACGATGCGAATTCCTGCTTCGCCAGATGGACCCGCTGTCGAGAGATCACGATGCCGAACGCCTCCCTGAGCGTGTCCACGATCGCTCCCGCTGGCTGCTTGTGCGCGATCACCTGGTACACCAGCCAACAGCCGAGATCGCGCCCCTGCTTCGAGCGCACCGCGCGGTATTTCCGTGGAAGCCACGTCTCACCGCAAGAGCGGCAACGATACTGGGCTGACCGATACTCCGTGACCCACCGCTTCACGTAGCCAGGGCCGAAACGAAGATCGACGACGCGCTTCCGTAGTCGCGCGTTTAGGTAGGGCCGTTCGACGCGGCACTCCGGACACCGCGACACCGATCGGAGTTCCACGATGCAGTTGACGCGCGGCCGGACGGACGCGACTCGCTCCGACCGCTGTAAAGCCTTCCTGACCACAGGGTTCGTGCGCAGAAGGACGCGGTTGTTCTGATAGTCGAAGTACGCGCACGAGTTGATCACCGCAAGCTCGGGAAGAACGAAATCGTTCTTCTTGAACTTTCCGCGAATTCCACGGGCCAGCAGAGTGCTCGCGTCGACCGCGGTGCCGTCACGGCCGTCGCGGATGGCGTAGATGGCATCCACGACCGTCTCGAGCGCGGCGCAGTCTTCGCTGTTGTAGCGAATGATCTCATCTCGGAGCCCGACGTCAGCCTGGTGCTCCCAGCGTCGTCGCCACAGCGCACACTCGAGACCCGTACCGACCGGTCCTGACCAATGAAAACCGAGGAGGCCGGCGATGTCCTTGAGACCATTGGAAAGTGTCGGAAAGTGAATCCACCCGTGAATCAGCGCGAGGACGTTGGTTGCGCGCTCTCGCAGTCGAGCGGAAATGTCTGGCTTGTAGGACGAGTATCTCTTCTCCATGCGCCGAATGAAGCGGGTCTCGTAACTTCCATAGTGGAAGAGCGTGTAGTCCGGGAGACCTTCGAGAAGATCGAGCAGTTGCTGCCAAACCACTCGTTCCTGCTCCGCCAGGTCAGCCCAGAACGAAAATTGCGTCGTCCCGTTCACCGACGCGAAGCGAACGCCAACGAGGTAGTACCTGTCGGAGTCGGGGTCGCCTTCGACATCCAGGAACAGCGCGATCGCACCCGCGCTTCGAGACGGGAGGTCGACAGCCCCGAAAACATGCGTTCGTTTCTCGCGGATCGAAAGTGCCTGTAGCGACCACTCGTGCCGGATTCTTCGTCGACGGCGCGCACGGAACGTGTACGAGAGTTGGGTGACTGTGAAAATCCCTCTCCGTCGTGCCACCGCGAGGTCGCTCGCCTTCAGGCCCGTCATCAGGCTGAGGTCGTCGGCGTCCGCCGCGCGCTGTCGGCACTCGCTCTGGAAGTCACACCTGGCGCAGTGGCGATTGAGCGTTAGCTGCGGAGGTGGACTGGCTGCCAAGACGCGGGTTGCCTCGAGCGTCTTGCGGGCGCGGTCCACAAGCGCGGGCAGGCCGACGAGAGACCTTCGCAAGCCAGGGCCAATGATCGCGATTCCACGCGACGGAATGTCACCGCGCGCACGTTCGAGCACCAGGCCATCAAAGCCCAGCACGGTTCGGTCTGACTCCGAAAGGCGCGCCCCAGGGAAGATCCGAACTGGGATCGCCGCGCCGCCGAGCCCTGCCTGCTCAAGAGCGTGCGGTTGCGTTCGGAGATCCTCGTGGACGATAGGTTCGGCGACGCTCAGGCCCAGAGTGCGCCGGGCCCTCTCGACGTGCTCGGAGTCGAGAGGCGCCGCGAGCTCCGTGAGCTTGCAGCGTGCGGGCGTGCGTCCGCTGAGAAGGTGATGAGCCTTCAGCGGGCAATGGAGAAAGGCTTCGATGATGACGTCGGTGATCTGCATCTCCTCCCTCCGTGGGCACGCTTGGGATCGAGCGCGACGACACCCGGGAGGTGGTGCGCGGCGTGCCCGACCTCGCCCTTCGCGATGGCCAGGCGCGCGAGATCGAGGTCTTGCTCCGGCGCCGATGAGACCGTGCTTGCGCACTCTTCGTCGGGCGGACGGGCGTTCGGCACGGCGGCGGAGCATTTCACAGGGCGCGTAGGCTTGAAAGCGCGGACGAGCGCGCGACCTCTGAGGGAGCCCGCGTCGATGGCTCGACGCTCGCCGTCGAGGTGCTCGAGCCCAGGACTCTCGTGTATCGTCGCCGACCGTGCCGCCGATACCGCCGTTCTCCAGCGATGGTCTTCTGCCGCCATACCTCGGTGCATCGCCCGGCGAACCGTCGGGCCTCATGTCCCCGTACAAGGTGTCGATCACCGAGGTCGTGGCCCACTTCGCCACCTCGCCCGAACGCATCGCGATCTTGAAAGGGTTCCTCAGCTACAGGGCGGACCTCCACGCGTTCGGGCTCGTTTCCGGCTTTCAGTGGGTGGACGGCAGCTTCGTGGAGCGCGTCGATGCGGTTCGGCCTCCGCGTGACTTGGACCTCGTCACCTTCTTCGAGCGTCCGGTATCGATGGCGTCGCCTACGGCTTTCGACGCCTCGGTAGCTGGGGCCCTTCATCTGTTCTCGAAGCCGCTCGCGAAGCCCCGGTACCTCTGCGACGTCCACTTCGTCGACCTCAGCCAGCCGGGAGCCCACGTGGTCGGTCAGACGCGATACTGGTTCGGGCTGTTCTCTCACAAGCGCTCGACATTTCAGTGGAAAGGTATGCTGGAGGTGCCGCTCGGAACGTTGGCCGATGACGCAAACGCGGCTAAGATCCTGAATCAAGGAGCTTCTCCGTGATCCGCCGCCTCGAACAGGACCATCTCACCGCTGACCTCGCTGCGGTCGACGAGCTGCTTGCCGCAGCGCCGCTTGGCGACACTCTCGGTCGAATGAGTCTGTCGGAACGGCGAAACGAGGTCCTGAAGGAATTGGCGGACGTTGGGGCGAAGCTGGAACAAGAGGGGCGTACGGCCCTCTTTTTTGGCGGCGCTCCCGTCGTCGGCAGCCGCGGGGTGGACG
>Ga0302279_10000709_pt1 | contig 49082 bp, 45 predicted proteins | sample III_Bog_N3_3_FD_194541 | JGI IMG/M metagenome (GOLD analysis project Ga0302279, IMG submission 194541) | Peat permafrost microbial communities from Stordalen Mire near Abisko, Sweden - III_Bog_N3_3 | ecosystem: Environmental > Terrestrial > Soil > Wetlands > Peat | place: Sweden: Abisko... | reverse complement strand
CGCGAGCGCCTAGCCGAGCCTGGGAATCCCCCTCGCGATTAGTTGGTCTTCACTACAGCCGTTTTTGGCGTTGTTCCCGAACCCCGAGCCAACCAATTCAAATACATAGACCCCACGAAAATCCGCAAAATCGGGTTTTCCACAGGCGGATCCGCGAAGACGGGCTAGCAGAAGCCCCACCGCGCTGGTCGCGGCCATGACGGCGCGGTCCGGGCTCGAACCCGATACAGGCGTAATCCTGAAGTCTGTGCCCCCCCCCCCGAGCGAACGCGAAGCGTTCGCCGCGTCCCGCAAGCGGGAGAGGGGACAAATCGCCGCAATTCCAGCGCTCCTGGCGAGCGGCCTCTTCAGCCTACATCTTGCAGGCGGGATCGACCGCCGGGGCAATGTCCGCGCCGGGAAACGCCTGCTTGATATCATAGCTCGGCTTGCCGTTGGCGTCGTTGACGATCTGGTTCATCAGGATCGGCCGCAAGGTCTGATGATCGGCGGCGCGGACTTCGACGTTGCCGAGCACGGTGTCGGCCTTGATGCCGGAGAGCGCCGTCCGCACCGCGCTGACGTCGGTCGAATTCGCCTTGTTGATTGCTGCCGCCATCAATTGAATGGCGGCGTATTGGTCGGCGGCGGTGTAGGCCGGGGTCTCACCGTTGTATTTCTCGCGGTACGCCTTGACGAAGGCCTCGGCCTGGGCGCCCGGGAAGCCCGCGACGAAGCCGAGCGTCTGATAGACGCCGAGCACCGCCTCGCCCTGCGCCGGCAGGGTTTGCGGGATCACGAACGAATTGCCGAGCACCATCTTGTATTTCTTGAACAGGCCGAACTGCGCCTGCTGCTTGGCGAGGTTGATGGCGTCGGCGCCGAAGATGGTGACATAAAGCCCTTCCGAAGGATCGGCGCCGAGTTCGGAAATCTTGGCGCCGAAGTCGGCGGTTCCCGACGGGGTGAACAACACCTTGCCGATCGTGCCGCCTTGCGAAGCGATCAGCGCCTTGAATTTCGCCGCCGCATCGCGCCCTGAGGCATAATCCACCGCGATGATGTCCCAGGTCTTGACGTTCTTGTCCTTGAGGAACTGCCCCGCCGCGTTCATCAGCATCGAGTCGTTGACATTGACGCGGAAATAATCGGCGGTGCAATTCTTGCCTGTCATCGAATCCGCCTGGGCGAACACCTCGACCATGAGAGCGTTGAGCGAGCCGAGCTTCGCCGACAGGGCGGGCGAGACCGCCGATGTGTCCATGCCGGTGAGGAACAGCGCGCCATCCTTCTGCACCGCTCTTGTGGCGCCGTCGACCGCGGTGTCGGGCGAGCCGGGGTAGCTGATGAAATCGGCCTCCAGCTTCTTGCCGGCGGCGCCGCCGGCGGCGTTGACCAACTCGATCGACAGATTGATGGCTTTGGTCTGCGAGTCCTTCAATCCGGCCAGCGGTCCGCTATCGATCAACAGGGCGCCGATCTTGATGGTGTCCTCGGCCCAAGCCGGCGCGGCGGTCAGCGCCAAAGCCAGCGCCAGAGCGGACGCCGTCGCGCGAATGTTGCCCGTGTATTTGTTTCTCATGTTTCCTCTCCCATGTTCGTTGTCGGGGTCATATCAAACAGCCATCAACGCCTGAAACCGGGGGTCGCTCATCGCGAGCGTCGGGCCCGATCCGACGATCTGTCCCTTGGACAGAATCACGAACCTGTCGGTCGCGCGCTTGACCAGACTCAAATGTTGCTCGACGATCAGCACGCCCGCGCCCGCCTGACGGATGGCGTTGAGGGCGCCCGCCAATTGGTCGACCAGCACGGGCGACAGCCCTTCCGAGGGTTCGTCGAGAAACAGCAACCCGGGATTGGCCATCAACGCGCGCCCGATCGCCAACATCTGCTGCTGGCCGCCGCTGAGCATCGCGCCCGATCCATGGGCGCGTTCCTCCAGGACGGGAAACAGATCGTAGACCGAGCGGAGATTCCAGCGGCCCGGACGCCCCGTGGCGCGGCCCAGAACCAGGTTTTCCTTGACGGTGAGGCTGGGCAGAATCCGGCGTCCTTGCGGCGAGATCGAAATCCCGCGTTGCGCCGCGACATATCCCGGCAGGCGATCAATACGCTGCCCGAAGGCCCAGATTTCGCCGGAGCGGATTTGCGTCTCGCGAAACACCGACTGCAGCAACGTCGATTTCCCCGCGCCGTTGCGGCCGACCACGGCGATCGACTCGCCCTCCGCGACTTCGAGACTGACGCCATGCAGGACCGTCGAGGCGCCATAACCGGCGAACAGGTTTTCGATCCTGAGCGCGCTCACGCGGCGCTCCCGAGGTAGGCTTCGACCACGCGCGCGTCCGCCCGGATTTCCGCAGGGTTGCCGGTGGCGAGGCGACGCCCGAGATCGAGCACGGTCACCACGTCGCAACAGGAGAACACCGCATCGACGTCGTGCTCGACGATCACGGCGGCGATTCGGCGCTCGGCCACCAGGGCGCGCACATGTTGGAACAGATGCAGCGTCTCCTCCGCCGAAAGCCCCGCGCCCGGTTCGTCCATCAGCAAGAGTTGCGGCCGACCGATCAGAGCCAAAGCGACGTCGACGCGGCGCTGGACGCCGTAGGCGATGCGTCCGGCGGGCTCGCGCAGATAGTCGGTCAGGTCCAGCGCCTGGATGATCTCGTCGAGCCTGTCGTCGCCGAGGCGCCAGGCGACGAGGCGCAATTGCTCGTCGACGGTGAGATCCGGGAAGATGCTGGTGCGTTGAAACGAGCGCGCCATGCCGCGATGGCGGCGCCAGGCGACCGATTTACCTGTTATGTCCTGGCCGCAATAGCGAATGGCGCCCTGGGTGGGACGGCGGCGGCCGGAGACGGCATCCAACAGCGTCGACTTGCCGGCGCCGTTGGGACCGATGACGCCGTGCAGGACACCCTCGCCGCCGATCTCGAGGCTGACTTCGTCGAGCGCGCGCACGCGGCCATAGTTCACGCAAAGCCGATCGATTTCGAGCATTTCAGCGCGCCCCCCCTTTCGGGTCAGAGGGGCGCCGAAGATGCCGCGCGGCGCTGGTGAGGCCGCCAACGACGCCTTTCGAGAACAACACGATGAACACGACGATGGCGACCCCGGTCAGAAGCTGGGTGACGCCGTAGGCGCCGAACTCGTCCTGGGCGAAAGCGAAGATCAGGCCGCCGACGATCGGCCCGGCGGCGCTCGCCACGCCGCCGATCAGCGCCGACACCAAGGCGTTGGTGCTGAGCGAAAGGCCGAGACTGTCGGGCGAAACGAAGCCGGCGTTCAACACGTGCAGAAGCCCGGCGACGGCCGCGACGGCGTTGATGAGCACGAAACCCATCAGGCGCGGCGCGTAAGTGTCGAAGCCCGAGAACCGCATGCGCTCCTCGTTCTGCCGCACCGCGCGCAGGACGGCGCCGAGGCGCGAACGCCGAACCGCCCGGATCGTCAGGCCCGAGATCCAGGTCGCGGTCCAGGCCAGGGGCCAGAAATGCACTGGATTGGCGAAGTCGGCGGCCTGCAGGCCGAGGATCGAGCCCTTGAAGGCGACCACGAGCCCGTCGGCGCCGCTGGTGTAGTCTCTGAGGCCTTCGAGCATGACGCTGTGGCTGATCATCTCGCCGGCCGCGAGCGTCAGCATCATGAAGGCCAGCGGGTTCGTGCGGATGATCAACGCGCCGAGCGCCGCGGCATAGACGACGAGGATCACAAAGGCCGCGAGCAAAGCTTGGGTCGCCGACAGATCCCAATTGTTGATGCCGATCGCGAACAGATAACCGGCGCCGCCATAGACGCTGGCCGCGCCCAATGCCACCAACCCGGCCTGGTTCATCAGGAAGGCGACGCTGAGCGCCAGCATGCCGAGCAACAGGCCCTGATTGCCAATTCTGAGCGTGAACTCGCTCGCTGCATAAATCGGCGCCACGGCGCCGACGACGAACAGCGCGGTCGCCGCGAGCGCGGCCAACGGCGCGCCGACCGCGGAATAACGAACCGCCACGGGACTTGCTGCGCCGCCGCTCAAGCGGGCGCCCTGCCGCGGCCGATGCCGCGAGGCGTGATCAGCAACACCGCCATCAGCAGCACATAGGGCGCGAGCGCGGCAAGGTCGGGCAGGAACACCGAGCCGGCGACCTGCACGAAGCCGAACAACAGCGCGGCGACGATGGCTCCGCCGATGCTGCCCGTTCCGCCAATGACGACGATGATTAGGCAGTCGACGATCATCGTCACGTCCATGCCCGGGTCGACGGAAAGATAGGGGCCGGCCAGGACGCCCGCGACGCCGGCGAAGCCGGCGCTGAGAACCGTGACCAGCAGGCTGAGGCGGTCGGCGTTGATGCCCATCATCCGCGCCACCGACGGGTCCTGACTCACGGCGCGCACGTGAAGCCCCGACGTCGTGTAGCGGAGCCAGAGCGCGAGCCCTGCGCAGGACCCGAGGCCCATCGCGATGAGAAAGATGCGATAGACGGGATAGGAAAGCCCGAACACGACGACCGAACCCGACAGGCCCGCGGGAGCGTCGATGCTGCGCGCCTCGCCGCCGTAAACGAAGATGAGGATCTGGCCGAGAATGATGCCCAGCCCCAAAGTCACCAACGCGACCTCGATATGCGATCTCGCCTGCAACGGTCGCAGCACCAAATATTCCAACGCCACGCCGAGCAACGCCAACAGGATCGGCGCAATGAGCAACGCCAACCAGAAGCCGCCGACGAGGGTGAGGGAATAACCGAGATAGGCGCCCAGCATGTAGAGAGCGCCGTGGCCGAAGTTGATGACGTCGCGCAGTCCGTAGATCAGCGCGAGGCCGCTCGACAGCATGATCAGCAGCGACGCGAGCGCGAGGGAATTGGCGACCAGAAGCGCAATCACGGACGCGCCTCGCGTTGCAGGTCGAAGGCGAAATACCTGCCCGCGCCGCTCATCAGGATCGCCGGACATCGGTCGCCGAAGCGACGCGGGCCGCGAAATTTCCCAGGGGCGAAGACTTGCAACCGGCCATCGGCGATCCCTATCCCGCATCGGCGGTCCTTGATGACCGCTCATTTAGTTAATCAGCTTACCATAGCCGTCCCTCGATTGCAAACGGAGGCGTGGCAAGCGGCGTCCGGCGGATAGCGCTGAGCCGGTTCATTTTCGCCGCGCGGCGCGCGCCCCGACCTCGACGGCGGCGCCATTGGGTTGGTATAGACCTTAACTAAATGCGCAGGCGCTAACGGTTCGCATATTGGCCGCCGCGCGAACAGGGGAGAGTCCGTCGGCCATTTTCCCGGGTCGCTCCCTTTTTTCGAGTCAGGGCGACACGCGCCTTTTTCGAGTCAGGGCGACACGCGCCGTGTTGCGCCCATATTCGTACACTACGTTATCATAGCCGAAGGCCCGGCGTCCAGCGGTTTTTGGCGATGGGAGGCGCGAGGGAGGCGCGCTCGGCGATTGCCCGGCCGGCGATAATTTGCTAGTGTACCATCTAATGCGCGGGACGGGCGCGAACAGGCGAGGTCGCTCGGGTGGAGGAAACGCAAGCCGCGAGGCCGCAGTCGGCGGCGACGTTCGAGGACGTCGAGCGTCTGCGTCTGCGCCTCGCTGAATACATGAGTTCCGCCAGCGGCGGGCATGTGATCGTCGAGCGTCTGAGCAAATTCCCGGCAGGTTTCTCCTGGATCACTTACGGCGTGAAACTTTCGGGTTTCCCTGCCGCCCGCGAGGTGATCCTGCGCATCGGGCCGCCCTACGGCCTGTTTGCGCCTTATAGCGCGCTGCCGGAATTCGAATCGTTGAGCGCCATCGCCGGCGGCGCGATTCCGGCCCCGCGCGTCTATTTCGCCAGCGATGACCCAAGTTTTCTCGGCGCGCCGTTCTTCCTGTGCGAGAAGGTGGAGGGCGATACGCCGCTGCCCTGGGGCTCGCAGGTTCAGGCGCTCGGCAGCGCGCGGCGCGAGTCGCTGGCCGCGGACTTCATCGACGCCCTCGCGGCGCTGCATCGCTTCGACTGGCGCTCGACGCCGCTGGCCAAATGGGGCGCGGGCGTCACGGTCGACAATTCCGCTTCGTTGCAGATCGACGATTGGCACAAGCGGTTCGAGCGCTGGGCGCTGCGGCCGCATCCGATGGCGCACCGCACGCTCAGTTGGTTGCGCGCCCACGCGCCGATGGCGACGCGGGTTTCGATCGTTCATGGCGACTATCGGCTCGGCAATTTCCTCGAGCGCGACGGCCGCATCTCCGCCATTCTCGATTGGGAGCTGGTGCATCTCGGCGATCCGATAGAGGATCTCGGCTGGGCGTTCCTGCCCCAATACCGGGGCGGCACGACGATGGTGTGCGGGTTGGCGAGCGAGGCGGATTTTCTCGCCCGCTACGAGGCGCGATCGGGACTAAAGGTCGATCCCGCCGCGCTGAAGTTCTATCTGGTGTTCTCGTTGCTGAAGCTCGCCTTCACCCATATGGCGGCGGCGCGTTGTTTCGAGGACGGCTTGTTCAACGACCTGCGCATGCCGGCGATGGCGACGCAGATCGCGCCGGTGTTTCGTCAGATCGCCAGGATTTTGGAGCGCGAGCCGTGAACAATTCCCTGCCGCGCCTGATTGACGGCATGGTCGCGACGCTGCGCGCCGACATCATCCCGCATGTCGAGGGCGATTACGCGCGCGGGCAGGCTTATGGCGTGATCTATATGCTGATGAGCCTGAAGCTGCGCGCCTCCTGGTCGAACGCGTTTCTCATCGAACAATTGCGCGCTCTCGAACAGGCGAGCCGCGAGCTGGAGGCCCTGGATTTGCCCGGCGCCCCGCTGCCGCAAGCGCGGGCGCCGGCGCAACTGCCTGAGGCCGAGGATTTGATGGCGATGCGCGACGCTGGCGACGAGCGGCTGTCGGCGCTGATCGACTGGTTGTCGAGCCGGCGCAAATCATTGCCCGCGGACACCTCCGCCCGGGCGCTGGCGATCATCGATCGCTATTTGAACCGGCAATCGAAATTCGAACTTTCGACCAGCGCCAAGCCGATGTTCGTGGAAATGTCCGGCGGCGCTGCGAACAGCTGAGGAAGCCCATGCTGACCAAACAGGACGACTTCATCGGCCACCAATTGCCGACCACGTTCGATCATGTGATGAGTTCCGATCCGGCCTGGATGGAGCGGCTTTGGTACACCGGCCATCCCGTTCCCGGCGGCGATTTCATTTTCGACATCGGCCTGGGCTGGCATCCCAACCGCAACGTGATGGACGGCTTCGCCGGCGTCGCCTTCGCGGGCAAACAATATAATTTCCGGGTGTCGCGGCGCTTGCGGCCGAACCCGCTGGAGACGACGATCGGGCCGCTGGAAATCGAAGTGCTCGAAGGTCTGCGCCGGCATCGGTTGACGCTGAGGCCCAACCCATCCGGACTCGCCTTCGATCTCGAATTCATCGGCACGATGAACCCGCACGAGGAGGGCGAGCATTTCCGCCGCCGCGGCGGCCGTGTCACCGAGCACATGGCGCGCGGGCAACAATTCGGCGCCTATCGCGGTTGGATCGAGGTCGCGGGCCAGCGGATCGAGGTTGACGAGACCCACTGGCTCGGGCAGCGCGATCATTCCTGGGGGATTCGCGCCGAAATGCGCACCGACGAAAGCCATCCGCCGCTGACCTTCTATCCGCCGTTCTTCTATTGCTGGACGACGGCGCAGTTCAAGGATCGCGGCCTGCATGTGTTCTTCAAGGAACGCGCGCCGGGCGAAAAAATCTACATTTCCGGCGAAGAAGTGCGCGCGATCGGGACGCGCGCGAAACAGGTCGTCGAGCTGGTGGACGTTTCTCATGACGTCGTCTGGGCCCGGGATCCGCTCGGTCAGACACTGGAGAGCGCGGCGTTCGAGGCGCGCTTTTCCGACGGCTCGCTGCGCAAGTTGAAGATCCGCGCGCTGCCGGCTCGCTTTTTCCTGAAAGGCGGTCTCTATGGCGGCCTCGAGGGTTGGTCGCACGGCGACGACAAAGGCAAGCTGTATGCCGAGCATGATGTCTGGGATCTCGCCGATCCCGCGACGCGCAAGCTCACCCGCACCTTGAGCGATCATGTCATCGAGGTGACTGAAGGAGACGAAGTCGGCTACGGCATCGTCGAATATGGCGTCGGCAAGGGCTATGCGGCTTACGCTGAAGTGCAGGATCATCCGCCGATCTGAACCGGGCGAGGAGCAACCATGAAATATTCGACGCTGAAGTGGGAGAGTCGCGGCGCGATCGAGATTGTTTCGTTGGCGCGTCCCGAGGCGCTCAACGCCTTGTCGCCCGAGATGGCGCGCGAACTCAGCGATTATTTCGCCGGCCTGCCGGCGCGGCTCGACGTGCGCGTCGTCATCCTGCGCGGCGAGGGGCGTCACTTCTGCGCCGGCGCGGATCTAGGCTCGGTGGCGTTTGCTGAAGCCGGCGCGGGGCGGCCGCAACGGCAAATGGCGATGCAGAAGCTGTATTCCGGGCTGGTCAGGGCGATGCGCGCTTGCCCGCAACCGATCATCGCGCTGGTGCACGGCGCGGCCTGCGGCGGCGGACTGTCGCTGGCGCTCGCCGCGGACGTGCGCTACGCCGCGCCCAACGCGCGCCTGAACGCCGCCTATATCCGCGTCGGTCTCGGCGGTTGCGACATGGGCGCGGGTTATCTGCTGCCGCGCCTGGTTGGTCTCTCCAACGCCTCCGAGTTCCTGCTCAGCGGCCGCTTCATCGACGCCGAGCGCGCGTTGCGCATGGGCCTCGTCAGCGAGATCGTCGCGCAGGACAGATTGCTCGACGCCGGTCTCGAACTCGCGCAAGACATGCTGAAGACCGCGCCGATGGGGCTGCGCTTGACCAAGGACGCGCTCAATGCCGAGATCGACGCGCCGAGCCTCGAGGCGGCGCTGGCGATCGAGGACCGGCAACAGGTGATCTTGTTGGAGACGGAGGACCACAAGGAAGCCGTAGCCGCGTTCCTCGACAAGCGCGCGCCGGTTTTTCGCGACGCGTGAGGGGGCGGGTTGATTGTCGTTCCCGCGCAAGGAGATTCGCGGAAATAACGGCTTCATTTCCGTCATGGCCGATTCAGTTATTTTGTCGTACCGTCTAAGCGGGAATCCAGAAGTGCGCAGCCGCGCCAACGGGTCGAACGCGCTTCGCACGCTGGAGTCCTGCTCTCGCGGGAATGACAGCAACCGCTGCGCCGCGCCTTCAGGCGCGCGGCCCGATTGGGATCTCGGCCCGTCGCCATCGTCAGACCGGATCCCAGGAGAACAGGTCGGCGGAGCGTTGCAGGGGATAGAAATCGCTGGCGAACATCGGGAACACCCGCTCGGCGACGCTCTCCGGCGTCCAACCTTCGCAGGCATGCGCCGAGCGGATCGGGCGCGGTTGCGAGAACAGGAAGATCTCGTTGTTGCGCACGCCGAAGATCTGCCCCGTGACCTGCGCGCCGGCGTCGCTGACAAGCGCCGTGACGAACGGCGCGATTTTTTCCGGCACGAGTTTCTTCAATCCCTCGACGCGCTTTTGTTGCTCGGGCGTGTGGGTCGGAATCGAATCGATCATGCGCGTCCAGGCAAAGGGCGCGACGGCGTTGGAGCGCACGTTGAAACGCTGCATGTCGAGCGCGATCGACTTGGAAAGGCCGACGATGCCGAGCTTGGCCGCGGAATAATTGGCCTGACCGAAATTGCCGATCAATCCTGAAGTTGATGTCATATGGACATAAGCGCCGGAAGCCTGGCGCTTGAAATGCGGCGCGGCGGCGCGGCTGACGTTGAACGCGCCCTTGAGATGCACGGCGAGAACCGAATCGAATTCCTCTTCGGTCATCTTGTGGAACAGGCTGTCGCGCAAATTGCCGGCGTTGTTGATCACCGCATCGATGCGCCCGAAAGTCTTTATCGCGACCTCGATGATCGACTGCGCGCCGTCCCAGGAGGCGACGCTGTCGTGGTTGGCGACGGCGCGACCGCCCGCGGCGCGTATCTCTTCGGCGACCTGTTCGGCGACCGGACTGCCGGCGGCCTCGCCATCGAGGCTGACGCCGAGATCGTTGACCACGACAGAAGCGCCGGCGCGGAACAGGTCGAGCGCGACGCCACGTCCGACGCCGCGGCCGGCCCCGGTCACCACGGCGACCTTACCCTCCATCATGCCCATGAAATCACCTTCAATAGCTCTTGGGAAGATCGAGCGCTTTCTCGGCGATGAAGCTGAGGATCAGTTGCTCGGTGATCGGCGCGAGTCGCGTCAGCGCCGCCTCGCGATACAGGCGCTCGACATGATATTCCTTCGCGTAGCCGAAACCGCCGTGGGTCGCCACCGCCTGCCACGCCGCGTCATGACCGGCGCGCGCGCCCAGGAACTTTGCGCTATTGGCCTCGGCGCCGCAAGGCTTGCCGGTGTCGTAGAGTTCGGCCGCCTTCATCACCATCAACCAGGCCGATTCCAGATACATCCATCGCTCCGCCAGCGGATGCTGGATGCCCTGGTTCTGGCCGATCGGACGGTCGAACACGACGCGCTCCCTGGCGTAGCGCGTCGCGCGCCGCAACGCGTCCTGCCCGATGCCGATGGCTTCCGCCGCCACCAGGATGCGCTCCGGATTCAGGCTGTGCAGGATGTAGGAGAAGCCCTTGCCGGGCTCGCCGATCCGGTCTTCCTCCGGGATGAACAGGCCATCGATGAAGATCGCATTGGAATCGACCGCCTTGCGGCCCATCTTCGGGATGCGCCGCACGTCGATCTTGGCGCGATCGAGACCGGCGTAGAAGATCGTGATGCCGTCGGTCGGGCGCTGGCAATCCTCATATTTGGTCGTGCGCGTCAGCAGCATGATCTTGTTGGCGACCTGCGCGGTGGAGGTCCAGACCTTCTGTCCACGCACGACATAGCCGCCCGGAACCTTCTCGGCGAAGGTTTTTATGCGCGTGGTGTTGAGGCCGGCGTCCGGCTCGGTGAAGCCGAACGCGCATTGGTCCTGACCGGAGATCAACCGGGGCACCCAGCGCGTCTTCTGCTCCGGCGTGCCTTTGACGACGATCGGATGCGGCCCGAACAGATTTATGTGCACGGTGGAAGCGGCGGCCATTGCGCCGCCATGGCTGGCGACTTCGTGCATCATGATCGCGGCCTCGGTGACTCCCAGTCCCGAGCCGCCATATTCCTCCGGCATGGTGATTCCGAGCCAACCGCCTTCGGCCATGGCGCGATGGAACTCGCGCGGGAATTCTCCGTCGTCATCGCGCGCCAACCAATAGTCGTCGCCAAATTTGCTCACCACCGCGCGCACGCCTTCGCGGATGGCGTTGCGTTCCTCTTCGGTCGGCAGGGTCCTGGGCTCGCTCATGCTGTTTCGCTCCCGGATTATTGTGAAGCCAGCGTCTTCCGCGCCGCCTTCAAATGCGGAATGTCCACCATCTTGCCGTCGACGCCGAGCGTTCCCGCGCCAGGGTTGGCGGCGAAGGCCTCGACGATTTTGCGCGCATGCGCGATCTCGTCTTCAGAGGGCGCATAGCAGCGGTTGATGGTCGCGATCTGATCGGGGTGGATCGCCATCCGGCCGAGAAATCCGTCGCGGCGCGAGCGGCGGCATTCCTGCGCCAAACCTTCGAGATCGCGGAAATCGGAGTGGATCGTGTCGATGGGCGCGACGTCGGCGGCCGAGGCGCCAAACAAACATTGCGCGCGGGCGATCTGATAAGGAAACGTCCAGGCCCCGCCGGGCTCCTTGTTGTCGGTGGCGCCGAGCGCCGCGGCGAGATCCTCGGCGCCCCAGGTCAGCGCGACGAGGCGCGGATGCGCCGGCGCATAGGAGCCGAGCGCGAACATCGCCTTCGGCGTTTCCGTGGCGACGACCGCCAATTTGACCGCGCCGGCCTGCATGCCGGCTTTCGCCTCCAGCGCGTCGAGATAATGGCCGAAGCGCACGATGTCCTCAGCGCCGTCGGCCTTGGGGACCAACAATCCGTCGAGCCCCGGCTTGACGATCGCCGCCAGGTCGTCGAGCGTCAGGCCAGTATCGAGCGCATTTGTGCGCACGAACAACGACCACGTGCGAGGCGAGCGATCGTCGAGCCAGGCCGCGACCTGCTTTCGCGCCGCGGCCTTTTGCGGCGGCGCGACGGAATCCTCGAGATCGAGGATCAGCGCGTCGGCGCCGGTGGTTTGCGCCCTGGCGAATTTGCGCTCGGAATCGCCGGGAACGAACAGCAGCGAGCGCAGTCTCATGACGGCTTCCTCAGCATCAGCGCGACGCGGCGGCACGCGCACACCAATTCATTGCGCTGGTTGAACCCCTTGTGCTCGAACGTGACGATGCCCTGGTTGGGCCGCGACTTGCTGTCGCGCAGCGCGACGACCTGGGTTTCGGCGCGGATCGTGTCGCCGGCGAACACGGGCCTCGGGAACGCGACCTCCTCCCAGCCGAGATTGCCGACCGTGGTGCCGAGCGTCGTGTCCTGCACGGAAAGACCCACCACCAAGCCGAGGGTGAAGATCGAGTTGATCAGCGGTTTGCCGAATTCCGTCGTCCTGGCGTATTCATGGTCGATGTGAATCGCCGCCGGATTGTAGGTCAGCGCCGAGAACAGGATATTGTCCATGTCCGTCACCGTGCGGCGGATTTCGTGGACGAAGGTCTGGCCGACCTCGAATTGTTCAAAATATTTACCGCCCAAAACGGCCTCCCTCAGGTCGAACGTCCGATCTTCGAATCGCCGCCGCCGAGACTATGTATCAGACCCCCATCGGCGTTGCCGAGTCGGCCATCGACGATGGGCGCGGGACCGGAGGCCTCGACCGCCGTCCTGTCGTTCCCGCCCTCTCGACCTTCCTTGGTTGGGATCTTGACAGATCGCCGCGGGTTTGTAAATGTCTTTACCATCTTGGCGATCCCAAGATCTTGGCTATCCAAAGCGCGTCAGGCGAAAATATTCCGGGAGGCGAGCGTCATGAGCATCGATATTTTTCGCGACGATGCGCTCCTCGACAAATCGATCCTGGTCACCGGCGGCGGCAGCGGCCTGGGCAAGGAGATCAGCAAGGCGCTCGCCGCCAAGGGCGCCAAGGTTCACATCTGTGGCCGCCGCCCTCGAGTGCTCGAGCAGGCCGTCGCGGAAATTTCCAGGGCGGGCGGCAAGCCGGCATCCTATCACGTCTGCGACATCCGCGACGCCGACAGCGTCGAGACGATGATGGAGGCGATCTGGGCGGAGGGGCCGCTGACCGGCCTCGTCAACAACGCCGCCGCCAATTTCATCGCCCCGACCAAGGATTTGAGCCCGCGCGGTTTTCGCGCCGTGACCTCGACCGTGATGGACGGCAGTTTCTATGTCACGCTGGCGGCGGGCAAGCGCTGGATCGCCGGCGGCGACAAGGGCTCCGTCGTCAGCAACCTCGTCACCTGGGTATGGACCGGCTCGGCCTTCGTCGTGCCCTCGGCGATGGCCAAGACCGCGCTGCACGCGATGACCATGTCGCTCGCCGTGGAATGGGGCAAATACGGCATTCGGCTCAACGCCACCGCGCCCGGGCCGTTCCCGACCGAAAGCGCCTGGGAAAAGCTCAGCCCGATCCCGGACGCCCGTTCCTCCGCGACCCGCGCCGATTCCGTGCCGCTCGGCCGCTACGGAACAATGCCGGAACTGCAGAACCTGATTGTATTCCTGCTGTCCGACGGCTGCGATTATCTCACCGGCCAGACCATCGCCATCGACGGCGGCCAGCACCTGGCCGGGCCGTCCACCTTCGCCGATCTCGGCGTGTTGACGGACGAGCAATGGCGCGTCGCGCGCGAGGCGATCCAGCGCGCCAGTCAGCGCGACAAGGCGCAACGCGCCACCGGCGCCTGAACGACAGGGAAGAGAAGCTGAGATGATAGAGCGTTCCCTGTTCAGCGAAGAGCATGAAATCTGGCGCGCCACGGTGCGCCGTTTCGTCGAGGAAGAAATCGTCCCCCACCACGCCCAATGGGAGCACGACGGAATCGTGCCGCGCGCGCTTTGGTTGAAGGCCGGCGAGCGCGGGCTGCTGTGTTGCACCGTGCCCGAGGCCTATGGCGGCCTCGGCCTCGACTATCTGTTCGACGTGGTGGTGTTCGAGGAACTGTGGCGCGCCGGCGCCAGCGGCCCGGGCTTCCTGATCCATACCGATCTCGTCGCGACCTACATCCTGTCGTTCGGCACCGAGGAGCAAAAGCGTCACTGGCTGCCCAGAATGGTGCGCGGCGAGGCGATCGGCTCGCTCGGCATGACCGAGCCGCACGCGGGCAGCGACCTCAAGGCCGTGCGCACGCAGGCGCGCCGCCACGGCGACGCATTCGTCATCAACGGCCAGAAGGTCTTCATCTCCAACGGCCAGCTCTGCGACGTCATCGTGCTGGCGACCAAGACCGATTCCAACGCCGGCGCCGCCGGCGTCACGCTGTTCCTGGTCGAATCGGATCGGCCCGGTTTTACGCGCGGCCGCAATCTCGAGAAGCTCGGCATGAAGGCGCAGGACACCTCCGAACTGTTCTTCGCCGACGTGCAAATCCCGGCGACCAACATGCTCGGTCCGGAAGGCCGCGGCTTCGCGCTGATGATGACCAAACTGCCGCAGGAGCGCCTCGCGCAGGCGATTCGCTCCGCGACGGTGACGGAAACCGTGATCGAATGGACGGTCGACTATACCGCGCAGCGCAAGGCGTTCGGCCAGACCATCGCCGATTTCCAGAACACCCAGTTCGTGCTGGCCGATTTGAAGGCGCGCGCGACGATGGCGCGCGCGTTCACCGACAAATGCATCGAATTGTTCTGCAAGGGCAAGCTCGACGCCGTGGACGCGGCGATGCTGAAACTCGTGACCTCCGAATTGCATTGCGAGGCGGTGGACAAATGCCTGCAATTGTTCGGCGGTTGGGGCTATATGTGGGAATATCCGATCTGCCGCGCCTACGCGGACGCGCGAGTCGTCAAGATCGCCGGCGGATCGGTCGAAGTGATGAAGACCATCATCGCCCGGGACATGTTCAAGGGACGCCTCACGCAGAGACCCAAGCGCGAATAGGATGAGGGACGACACATTTGACCAGGGATCTCAACACCGGCCTGCGCTTCGGATTCTTGATTCACGATGTGTCGAGGCTGCGCCGCGTCGCGGTGGATCGGGCGCTGAAACCTTTGGGCATCACGCGCGCGCAATGGTGGGTGCTGGCCTTTCTTTCGCGCCGCGACGGCATGACCCAGACCGCGCTCGCCGCCGATCTCGATCTCACCAAGGTCGCCATCGGCGGCCTGCTCGATCGCATGGAGACCGCGGGATTCGTCGAGCGGCGCGCCGACAAGAACGACGGCCGCGCGCGCCGCGTCTATCTGACGCGCGCCGGCGCCAAGTTGGTCAACGCCATTCGCGAGAGCGTCGAGACGGTCGAACTGGAAATCCTGGGGCGCGTTTCCGAGGACGCGCTCGCGCAGGCCACCGAGACGCTGCGCGCGCTGAAGGAGACGCTGCTCGAAATGCTGGGCGGCGAAGCCGTTGAAGGCGAAGGCGCGGAAATCGCCAACATGAGCTAAAGGGAGGGTTTTCATTGCGCGGATTGAAGGACAAGGTCGCCGTCGTCACCGGCGGCGGACAAGGCATCGGACGCGCGCTGACGCTGCGCCTCGCCGAAGAGGGCTGCAAGGTCGCCATCTTCGATCTCAGGCTCGACGCCGCCGGGGAGACCGCGGCGCTCGCGCCGGAGGGCCGCGTGCGCGGCTACGAACTCGACGTCGGCGATTATGCGGCGGTGGCCGCCGCGGTCGCCCGGGTCGAGGCCGAAATCGGGCCGATCTGGGCGCTGGTCAACAATGCCGGCTGGGATCGGCCGGCGCCGTTCCTGTCCACCAATCAGGCTTTGTGGGACAAGATCATCCGCATCAACCTCTATGGTCCGCTCAACACCCATCACGTCGTCGCGCCGCTGATGGTTCAGCGACGCGGCGGCCGGATCGTCAACATCGCCTCGGACGCGGCGCGCGTCGGCACCAGCAACGAGGCGGTCTATTCCGCCTGCAAAGGCGGCCTCATCAGCTTCACCAAATCGGTCGCGCGCGAACTGGCGACGAAGGGCGTGCTGCTCAACGCCGTCTGCCCCGGCCCAACCAACACGCCGATGATGGCGACGGTGCTCGGCGAGGGCGAACAGGCGGTGAAATGGAAGGACGCGATGGTGCGCGGCATTCCGCTCAAGCGCATGGGCGAACCCGAGGATTACGCAGGAATCGTCGCCTTCCTCGCCTCCGACGACGCGGGTTTCATCACCGGCCAGACCTTCTCGGTCGCCGGCGGCATGAACATGATCTAATCCTGACGAACGGACCCATCCATGACCAACCTTCCCGCTTTCGAAGACATTCTCTATGAAAGGCGCGACAATCGCGCCGCCTGGATCATCATCAACCGACCCAAGCTCTACAACGCGTTCCGCGCCCAGACGATGGAGGAGCTGATCAAGGCCTTCCAGATCGCCGGCTACGACAAGACCGTTTCCTCGATCGTGCTGACCGGCGCCGGCGACAAGGCGTTCTGCACCGGTGGCGACCAGAGCGCGCACGAGGGCCAGTACGACGGGCGCGGCATTGTCGGCCTGCCCATCGACGAGTTCCAATCCATCATCCGCGATGTCCCCAAGCCCGTGATCGCGCGCGTAAACGGCTTCGCGATCGGCGGCGGCAACGTCTTCGCCACGCTCTGCGATATGACGATCGCCGCCGACACGGCAAAGTTTGGTCAGGTCGGGCCGAAGGTCGGTTCGGTCGACGCCGGCTGGGGAACGGCGCTGCTGGCGCGCCACATCGGCGACAAGCGGGCGCGCGAAATGTGGTTCCTCAACGAGCAATATACCGCTCAGCAAGCGCTCGAAATGGGCCTCGTCAACAAGGTCGCGCCGTTCGCCGAACTCGACGCCGCGGTGAAGGCCTGGACCGACATTCTCGCCGAGCGCTCCCCTACCGCGCTCGCCCTGGCGAAACGCTCGTTCAACGCCGACAGCGAAAACATCCGCGGCATCAGCCTGGCGATGCTGAGCGCGGTCAAATTGTTCTACGAGACCGAGGAATCAAAAGAAGGCGTGCGCGCGTTCAAGGAGCGCCGCAAACCCGACTTCCACGCCTTCGCCAAATAGCCTCCCGTTCTCATGCCCCCGCTCCCCCTAACCCTCCCCGATCTCGCCTCGATCCTGCCGAAACGAGGGCGCGTGTTGGTGGGAGGTTGCTCGGGCGAGTCCCTGGCGCTCGCCGAGGCGGTGACGAATGCAGGCGAAACGCTCGGCGCGATGACCTTCACGGGCATATTCGTTCCGGGCGTCAACAAACACACCTATCTGCCCAATCCCGCCTGCCGCGTCGAGACGTTCTTCCTGACCCCCGAACTCAAGGCCGCCGGAGCGGCGGTGAAGTTCCTGCCGCTGTGCTACGCCGATATTCTCGCGCGGCTGCGGACGATTCCGATCGACGCGGCTCTGTTCATGGCGACGCCCCCGGATCGCCACGGAAATTGCGGCTTCGGTCCGATCGTCGACTTCCTCGCCGAGCTCTGGCCGCGCATTTCCGTCCGGATTGCTCACATCAATCCGCGCCTGCCGCGCGTCGCCAGTTCCTGTCAGATACCGTTCGCGGCGCTGACGGCCTATTTCGAGGCGGATCAGGTTTTGCTCGGCCTGCCCGAGGGCGGCGACGATTCGCTGTCCGTCGCGATCGGCGAGCACGTCGCGCGATTCGTTCCCGACGGCGCGACCATTCAAACGGGGCTCGGCAAGATACCGTCGGCGGTGCTGCGCGCGCTGCGCAGCCGTCGAAATTTGAGAATTCACTCCGGGCTGATTCCGGAGGCCGTTTGTGATCTCGCTGACAGCGGCGCCCTGGCGCCCGATGTCAGCGTCGTCGGCGGCGTCGCGATCGGCTCGCCCCGGCTTTACGATCGCGTGGCGGAAAAGGCGTTTCGTTTCGAGCCGGTCTCGCACACCCACGCGCCGCAAATCCTCGCGGCGATCACCGGCGCGGTCTCGATCAACTCCGCCCTCGAGGTCGATCTCTACGGTCAGGCCTATGCGGAACTTGGGCCCAGCGGTCTTATGTCGGGCCCCGGCGGCGCGTCGGATTTCGCGCGCGGATTCTGGGCCGGCGGCGGCTTGCGCATCGTCGCGCTGGCGGCGTCGGCTGCGAAGGGTCGCTTGAGTCGTGTCGTCTCGTCAAGCGATTGCGTCGGTCCGGTTTCGCTCGGCCGCATGGACACCGATGTCGTCGTCACCGAATTCGGCGCGGCGGATTTGCGTGGCCTCGATCATCACGAGCGCGCGCGCGCGCTGATTGCCGTGGCGCCGCCCGATCATCGCGAGCGACTTCGCGAAAGCTGGGCGGCGCTCGCCGCCAAATTCTAACGAAGCTAGGAAGGAAACATCATGGCCCCGCGAAAAGTCATCATCAGCTGCGCCGTCACCGGCTCGATCCACACCCCCTCGATGTCGCCCTATTTGCCGGTCACCGCCGAGGAGATCGCCGAGTCCGCGCTCGGCGCGGCCGAGGCCGGCGCCGCGATCGTGCATCTGCACGCGCGCAACCCGCAGGACGGCCGGCCCGATCAGAGTCCGGAGGCGTTCGAGCCTTTCCTCAGAGTCATCAAACAATCCTCCAATGTCGTCGTCAATCTGACGACCGGGGGCGCGCCGTTCATGACGATCGAAGAGCGCGTGCGTCCGGCGCAACACTGGCGGCCGGAAGTCGCGTCGCTCAACATGGGCTCGATGAATTTCGGCCTGTTTCCGATGTTGAAACGCTACAAGGAGTTCAAGCACGATTGGGAGCCCAGGATGTTGGAGGCTTCACACGACCTCGTGTTCCGCAACAGTTTCAAGGACATTCGCTATGCGCTGGAAACGCTCAACGCGACTGGCGCACGTTATGAGTTCGAGTGCTACGACACCAGCCATCTCTACAATCTCCACTATTTCTTCACCGAAGGTCTGGTGAAAGCGCCGCTGTTCATTCAGACCTGCTTCGGTTTGCTGGGGGGCATCGGCGGCCATCCCGACGACGTCATGCACATGAAGCGCACCGCGGATCGGTTGTTCGGCGACAATTACCGTTGGTCGGTGCTCGGCGCCGGGCGCAATCAAATGCCGGTCGCGGCTATGGCCGCGGCGATGGGCGGCAATGTGCGCGTTGGGCTGGAGGACAGCCTGTGGGTGGGCGCCGGCAAACTCGCGCCGACCAACGCCAGCCAGGTGATTCAGGTTCGCAAGATCATCGAGGGTCTCGGCCTCGAAGTCGCGACGCCGGACGAGGCGCGCGAGATCCTCGCCCTCAAGGGCGGCGATCGCGTCGCGTTCTGAGGCTCGCGCTTCACGCCGTTCGTTAGCAACCGATGAGGACCGAAATGGCCGCTTCCCCGCCGCAGCTTGCCGAATTCCGTCTCGAATTTCGGGACAACGGCCTCGTGCACATCGTCTTCGACGCCCCGGGGCGGACGATGAACGTGTTTTCCGAGGGCGCCATCGTCGAGATCGGCCGCATTGCCGGCTGGCTCGCCGGATCGGAAGTCAAGGGCGCGCTGATCCGTTCGGGCAAGACGACGGGCTTCTGCGCGGGCGCCAATCTGCCCGAGATCTGGGCGGCGTATGATACGATCATGGCGACGCCCGCGCACCAGAGGTTCAACGCGGCGTTCGACCATTTCTTCCGCCTGAGCCTCGCTTTGCGCGCGCTGGAGACCTGCGGCAAGCCGGTCGCAGCGGCGGTCGCCGGTCTGGCGCTCGGCGGCGGCGGCGAACTCGCGCTCGCTTCGCACTATCGCGTGCTCACCGACGACAAATACGCGGCGATCGGCTTGCCGGAATCTTTGGTCGGCCTGTTGCCGGGCGCTGGCGGCACGCAGCGTTTGCCGCGGCTGATTGGCGTCGAGGCCGCGATGCCGTTGCTGCTCGAAGGCGGTCGGCTGAGAGGCGAGGCGGCGATCCAGGCGGGCCTCGCGCACAAGTTGGTGAAGGCGGGCGAAGAAATCGCGACGGCCGAGGCTTGGTTGTTGTCCGCGCCCGCGCCGGTTCAACCCTGGGATCGCGAAGATTGGGTCTCACCGAGCCCGACGGACGTCGGCGCCGCGCTGGCGCCCGTCAGGCGGCGGGTCTTGCAATCCTCGCTGGGCCATTATCCCGCGCTGTTCGCCATTCTCGACTGCGTCGAATTCGGGCTGCCGCAGAGTTTCGAGGGCGGCATGCGCAGCGAGATGACCAGCTTCACCCATCTCGTGTTGCGGCCCGAACCCCGTGCGATGATCCAGACGATGTTTCTCGGCCGCGTCGATTATGAAAGGCTGGAGCGCAAACAACAATTGCCCGATATCGTCGCGGCGACCGTCGCCGCCGTGCGCGGCACCCTGGACGCCGCGAAGGCGGACGCCGACGCGCTCGCGGCCGCGGGCTTCGAGGCCATGGGTTCCGTCGAGCCCGTGCGCACGGGGGCGCGCGCGGGCCTTTGGATCGAGGGCGATGACGCGCGGGCGCGAAGGGCGCTGGCGGTGGTGCGACGCATCCGGGAGGCGACCGCGCCGTTGGCCCTGGGGCGCGGCGAGGAGGAATTGCGCATCGCCGATTACGCCGCGGTGCGTCAGGCGGGCTACCCCGCCTATCTCGGCGGCCCCTACGCATTCGCCGCGGCGAATTCGGTTCGCGACGCCTGATGGAAGGCGTTGGTTGGCTTGACTTCAGCCGGGAATACGACCAAATTAGTAAACTAGCTAACGAGACGCCCGCGACGGCGCCTGACCATGGGGAGAAAGCCGATGACGGGAACTCGCTTCGATCCAGTCGCGCACGCCAAGGCGATGCGCGACGGCGGTTTCTGGGTCGACAAGAACTACGACGAGTTTCTTCGGCCGACGATCGCTGAGACCCCCGACAAGCTCGCGCTGCTCGCCTATCGCTCGGACAAAGTCGAGGGCCGCCGCTTCAGCTACGGAGAACTCGGCGATCTCATCTCGCGCGCCGCCGCTTCGCTGAAGCGGCTCGGCGTCGATCGCGGCGACATCATTTCCGTGCAATTGCCCAATTGGTGGGAATTCGCGGTAATCACCCTTGCGGCGTTCCGCGTCGGCGCGATCGTCAATCCTTTGATGCCGATCTTCCGCGAACGCGAACTCAACTACATGCTCGAGTTCGCGCAGAGCAAAATCCTCGTCGTCCCCAAATTGTTTCGCGGCTTCGATCACGAAGCGATGGGGCGGACGCTGCAGGCCTCGTTGCCGAAACTGAAGCACGTCATCGCCGTTGACGGCGGGGGGGCGTCGAGTTTCGACGCCCTGCTGCTGTCGGACGCCGAGCGTTTGCCGCCGCCCCCGGCCGGAGAGATCGGCGCGCTGCCGGCCGACGAAATGGCCGTGCTGATGTTCACGTCAGGCACGACCGGTTCGCCCAAGGGCGTCATGCATTGCCTGAACACGCTGATGGCCTGCAACATTTCGCTGGCCGACCGGTTCAAGCTCGACGGCGGCGACAAGCTGTTGGTCTGCTCGCCGCTCGGCCACATGACCGGCTTCGCCGCCGGTATGTTGCTCGGCCTCAAGATCGGCGCGACCGTCATCTTCCAGGATATCTGGGAGCCCAGGCGCGGCGTGACGATCATGGCCGAGGAGGGCGTCACCTATTCGGCCGGCGCCGCGACCTTCCTCTCCGACATGTGCGAGGCGGTCGCCGCGGGCGCTCCGAAACCGACGCATCTGCGCAAGTTCCTCTGCGCCGGCGCGCCGATTCCGTCGGCTTTGATCGATAGGGTCTATCGCGAACTGGACCTGCAAGTCTGCTCGCTGTGGGGCATGACGGAATCCTTGTCGAGCACGCTGACGGAGCCCGAGCGCGCGCTGGAGAAATCGTCGAAAACAGACGGTCGTCCGCTCGAAGGCGTGGCGGTGAAAGTGCAGCGCATGAACGGCGAACCTGCGCCGGTCGGCGAGACCGGCCTGCTCAAGGTGCGCGGCTCGCAAATGTGCCTGGGCTATTACAAGCGCCCGGACATGGAGCCGTTCGACGCCGAAGGTTGGTTCGACACCGGCGACCTCGCCTATATGGACGACGAGGGCTACATCCGCATCAACGGCCGCATCAAGGACATCATCATTCGCGGCGGCGAGAACGTGCCGATCGTCGAAATCGAGAATCTGCTGTTCAAACATCCGTCGATTCTGGCCGCGGCGCTGGTCGGCTATCCCGATTCGCGCCTGGGCGAACGCGCTTGCGCCTTCGTGGTCCTGCGCCCCGGCCATTCGCTCGGAGTCACCGCGGTTCAGGCCTACATGGCCGAGCACAAGGTCGCCAAGCAATATTGGCCCGAGCGCATCGAAATCGTTCCGGATCTGCCGAAAACCCCGGCGGGCAAGGTGCAGAAGTTCCAACTTCGCGAGCAAGCGAAGGCCTTCGCCGATCCGGCGCGGCAGGCAAGCGCTTGAACGCGCGATTGCAAGGGCGCGTCTGCGTCATCACCGGCGCGGCGCGCGGCATCGGTCAGGCGATCGCCGAACGGTTCGGCGCCGAGGGCGGGCGTCTGGCGTGCCTCGACGTCAGCGCCCGTCGGCTCGATCCGACGGTCGAAGACCTCATCGCCAAGGGGTTTTCCACGCGAGGCTATGCCGTCGACGTCGGCAAGCGTGAGGAAGTGCAGGCGGCCTTCGCGCGCATCGAGGCCGATTTCGGCGCTCCCATCGCCGTGCTCGTCAACAATGCCGTCTGGGCGCGTTTCCAGCCGCTCACCGAGATCGACGAAGACACCGTCAACCGGATGTTCGCGGTCGGCGTCAACGGGCTGTTCTGGACGATGCAGGCGGCGGCGGCGCAGATGGCGCGGGGCGGTGGTGGTTCGATCATCAATCTCAGCTCCGTCTCCGCCTTTCATCCGGCCAAGGATTCAGTTTGTTATTCGGCTCTGAAGGCCGGCGTCGTCGGCCTGTCGCGCGCGGCGGCGGTCGAACTGAGCGCGAACAATATCCGCGTCAACGTGATCGCGCCCGGCATGATCGCCACCCCGGCCTCGATCGCGCAATTCGACGCGGCGACGATCGTCACGCGGCAGGCGCAAATGCCGCTCGGGCGCTTTGGCCAACCGGAAGAAATCGCCGCGCTCGCCGCGTTCCTGGCCAGCGACGACGCGAGCTATGTGCAGGGCGCGGTGATTTCGGCCGACGGCGGTTGGACGGTTCCGGCGAGATAGGCGAAGCGGCTCGGCCCGCGCAATGATTGACGAAACTAGTAAACTGGCGTACCGTTTCGTCGGCGAACAACCAAGACCGAGAGGGAGACGCCAGCGTGGATTTCTCATTACCCAAGGAAATCACCGACAAGCTCGTCGAACTCGACGCGTTCATCGAGGCCGAAATCAAGCCGCTGGAGAACCAGAACAAGCAATTCTTCGATCATCGCCGCGAAAACGCGCGCACGGACTGGGACAACGACGGCCGCCCGCGCGCGCAATGGCGCGCGCTGATCAGCGAGATGGAGCGCCGCGCCGACAAGGCGGGCCATTTGCGTTATGGCCTGCCGAAATCCTGCGGCGGCTCGGCCGCTTCCAATCTCGCCATCGCGGCCATCCGCGAACATCTCGCCGGCAAGGGCCTCGGTCTGCACAATGATCTGCAAGACGAATCGTCGATCGTCGGCAATTTCCCGATCATTCCGGCGATCGCCGACTACGGCACGCCGGAGCAGAAGACCTACATCGAGGGCATCATTACCGGCGACAAGCACCTTTCGTTCGGTCTGACCGAGCCCGGGCACGGCAGCGACGCGACCTGGTTGGAGACGACGGGCGTGCGCGACGGCGACCATTGGGTGATCAACGGCCGCAAACGCTGGAACAGCCAGGTCGCGCGCGCGCACGCCAATCTCATATTCGCCCGCACCTCGGGAAAGCCGGGTGAAGCCAGGGGCATCACCGCCTTCATCGTGCCGACCGACACGCCCGGCCACGACATTCTCTACAATCACTGGACCTTCAACATGCCCAGCGATCACGCCGAAACCGAACTGAAGGACGTGCGCGTTCCCGACAGCGCGATCCTGCACAGGGAAGGCGAGGGTCTCGTCGTCGCCCAGCGGTTCGTCCACGAAAACCGCGTCCGGCAGGCCGCCGCGAGCGCCGGCGCGGCGCGCTACTGCATTCAGGAATCGGTCAAATACGCCAAGAGCCGCGTCGCCTTCGGCGAGCCGCTGGCGAGGAAACAGGCGATCCAGTTTCCGCTGGTCGAGCTATGGGCGGAATACGAGCTGGTGCGCAATTACATCTTCCGCACCGCGTGGCAGATGGATCGGCAAAATCCGCTCGAGATCAGCGACATGGTGTCGATCTGTAACTTCCGCGCCAACCGCCTGTGCTGCGAAGCCGCGGATCAGGCGATGCAGGTGCACGGCGGCATGGGTTACTCTCGCGCCTTGCCGTTCGAGCACATCTACCGCCACCATCGCCGCTACCGCATCACCGAGGGCACGGAGGAAGTGCAGAAGCGCCGCGTCGCGCAATATCTGTTCGGCTTCGGCGGCAAGCACGCGGGCCCCGCATGACGACAGCCGCCGCCCCGGATCGCGACGTCGATTTCGACGTCGCGCGGCTCGACCAATATCTCGCCAATTGGCTTGGCGGAAGCGAGCCGACGCGCGTCGAGCGAACGCAAGGGGGCATGTCCAACCCCACCTATTTCCTCGCGCGCGGCGATTGGCGCGCGGTGCTGCGCAAACAGCCCAACAACGCACTTATGGCTTCGGCGCACGCGATCGACCGTGAATATCGCGTGCTGACCGCGCTTCGCGACAGCGCCGTGCCGGTTCCGCGACCCTATGTTTATTGCGCGGACGCGCAAGTGCTCGGCACGCCGTTCTATCTGATGCAACGGCTCGATGGCCGCGTATTTCAGGAATTCGCCACGCCGGGCGTCGCGCCCGGGGAGCGCGGCGAATTGTTCCGTTCGATGTGCGCGATGCTGGCGACGATGCATCGCCTCGACTACCGGGCGCTCGGGCTCGGCGATTTTGGCAGGCCGGGCAATTATTTCGCCCGCCAGCTCAGTCGCTGGTCCAACCAATGGACTCATTTCCGCCGCGGTGACGAGGACAATCCCGATCTCGATCGCATCGTGCGCTGGCTGTCGGAACGTGTGCCCGAGAGCGATGCGATTGCGCTGTGCCATGGCGACTTCCGCATCGCCAATGTGATGTTTCATCCGACCGAGCCGCGCGTCGTTGGCGTGCTGGATTGGGAGCTGTCGACGCTCGGCCATCCTCTGGTCGATCTCGCTTTCAGCAGTCAGGCCTGGAAGATGGCGCCAGACGAAAACGGCGGGTTGCTGGGATTGCCTTTGCCGGCGATGGGCATTCCCTCCGAGGGCGAATATCTCGAATTCTATTACCAACTGTCGGGAGCCAAGGAGCGTCTGACGCCCTTCCATCAGGTGTTCGCGATGTTTCGCGGCGCCGTCGGCAGCGCCGGCGTCGCGGTGCGGGGCGAACTCGGCAACGGCGTGTTGCCGGACGCCGCGCGCGTCGGACGCCGTCTCGCCCGCGCCTACGCCCGGCGCGGCGTCGCGCTCATCGAGGAACAATCATGAGCCCGCGCATGAGCCTCGAGGATGCGATCCGTGGCCGCCGTTCCGTGCGCGGCTTCCTGCCCGACGAAGCGCCCGAGGCGAAGCTCAGAGAGATATTTGAACTCGCGCGATGGGCGCCGTCGAATTGCAACGTGCAGCCGTGGAAGCCGCACGTCGTCTCCGGCGAGGCGTTGAAGCGACTTCGCGATTCGCTGGTGGCGGCCGGCCTGCGCGACGAACCGATCAAGCCGGACTGGCCCGCCGAGGGCAAGTTCTCCGGCGTGCACCGCCAGCGGCAGGTCGACGCGGCGCAGCAACTCTATGGCGCGATGGGCGTCGAGCGCCGCGATCTGATAGGGCGCAAAAACGCCTATATCCGCAATCACGCGTTCTTCGGCGCGCCGCACGCCGTGTTCATCTTCATGCCGGAGCCGTTCGACACGCGCGAGGCCGCCGACATCGGCATGTATGCGCAGACTCTGATGCTCGCGCTGACCGCCAATGGCCTGGCCTCCTGCGCGCAGGGCGCGTTGAGCCTGTATCCCGATATCGTGCGCGAACATCTGGGCGCGCCCGCGAACTACAAGCTGCTGTTTGGCGTTTCCTTCGGCTACGAAGATCCCGACGCGCCGGCGAACGCCGCGCGCGTCGGTCGCGCAAGTCTCGATGATTCCGTCAAATTCCATCGCTGAGGCGCGCCGCGCCGCCATCGTCGGGCCGGGCCTGATGGGCTTAGGGGTCGCGCAGGCGCTCGCCTGTGCGGGCGTCGAGGTGGCGCTGTGCGGTCGCGACGCTGAGGCCGCGAAAGTCGGCCGGGAAAAGCTGGCGGCCTCGCTCCGCCGTCAGGTCGCGAAAGGCCGGCTCGACGCCGGGACGCAAGCCCGAATACTTTCGCGGGTGCGCGCCGCGACCCTGACGAGGGACGGCCTCGCGGGCTGTCAAATCGTCATCGAAAGCGTGCCGGAAGACCGGGCGCTGAAGCGCGAGGTTCTCGCCGCGGCGCAGGCCGCCGCGCCGGACGCGATGCTCGCCACCAACACCTCGGGGTTGGCGATATCGGGCCTCGCCGGGGCGTTGCGCGATCCCGCGCGCTTCCTCGGCTTGCATTTCTTCTCGCCGGCCGAGCGGATGCCTTTGGTCGAGGTCGTCAAAGGACGGGAAACCGCCGAGGCCGTTGTGCGTTCGGCTCTCGCCTTTCTCGACAGCGTCGGCAAGCGTCCGGTGATCGTCCGCGATGGGCCCGGCTTCTTCGCCACCCGCGTCTTCGCCGCCTATCTCGACGAGGCCGTCGCGATGCTGGCCGAGGGCGTCGCGCCGGCGCTGATCGAGCAAGCCGCCCTGGCCAATGGCCGCGCGCTCGGGCCGCTGGCGACGCTCGACGAGACCGGCATCGGCCTCAATGCGCTCCAGGCGCTGCAGGCGCGGGCGGATGGGCTGGAGGCGCGCTTTTGCCGGCCGCTGGCGGCGTCGGCGTTCACCTTTCTGGTTGAGGCGGGCCGGGGCGGCCGGCGCGCCGGCGGCGGCTTCTTCGATTGGCCGGCGGAGGGCGCCCGCGCGCCTTGGCCGGGCCTCGAAGCGCATTTCCCCCGGGCTCGACAGCAACCGGAGCCGGCGGACGTCGCGCTGCGGCTGCTGGTCGCCGAGGCGCGCGAAGCTTTGCTTTGCCTGGAAGAGGGCGTGATCGCCAGCGCCGACGATGCCGACGCGGCCTCCGTACTCGGGCTCGGTTTTCCCAGTCGCCTCGGCGGCATCGTATGCTGGGCGGAAAACCTTGGCCTGGGCGCGTTCGTCGCCGCCTGCGACAGGCTGGCGGCGGCGCATGGCGAACGTTTCGCCGCCACGCCCTGGCTGCGCGAACTCGGCGTCCGGGGCCACGGATTGAAGGCGTATCGTCGACAGGAGGGCGTCGCGTGACTGGACCGCTAAAGGGATTTCGCATCGTCGAGATGGGCGGCCTCGGCCCCGCGCCTTTCGCGGGGGGATTGCTCGGCGATCTCGGCGCCGACGTGGTGCGCATCGACCGTATTGCGCGCCCCGGCGCCGAGCCCGAGACGCCGCGGCGCTTCGACTTCTACAACCGCAACAAACGCTCGGTGGCGCTCGATCTGAAGCAACCGGCGGCGGTCGCGACCGTGCTCAAGCTGGTCGCCAAAGCCGACGCGTTGATCGAAGGCTTTCGACCCGGCGTGATGGAGCGGCTCGGCCTCGGCCCGGAGGTCTGCCGCGTCAGCAATCCGCGCCTCGTTTACGCGCGTATGACCGGCTGGGGCCAGACGGGCCCGATTGCTCAGGAGGCCGGCCATGACATCAACTATCTCGCGCTGACGGGCGCACTGCATGCGTTGGGCGAACCCGACCGGCCGCCGCCGCCGCCGCTCAACCTCGTCGCCGATCTCGGCGGCGGCGCGCTCTATCTGGTGGTGGGGCTGCTCGCCGCGGCTCTTGAAGCACGCCAGTCCGGGCAGGGGCAGGTTCTGGACGTGGCGATGATCGACGGCGTGACGCATCTGATGTCGGCGTTCCAGGCGTTTCGCCAGCAGGGAACCTGGACGGATCGGCGCGCGGACAACATCGTCGACGGCGGCGCGCCTTACTATGGCAGCTATGAGACCCGCGACGGCAAATATGTCGCCGTCGGCGCCATGGAGCCGGCATTCTACGCCAATCTCCTCGCCGTGATCGGCCTCGAGCCCTCGAGCCTGCCGGATCAGAACGATCGCGGCTGCTGGCCGGCGACACGCGAGCGTTTCGCCGCCGCTTTCCGCACGCGAAGCCGCGACGAATGGGTCGCCGCGGCGGCCGGCCGCGACGCCTGTCTCGCGCCGGTGCTGACGATCGACGAGGCGCCCGGGCATCCGCAAATGCGGGCGCGCGAGGTCTACGCCGAGTTCGACGGCTTGCGGCATCCAAGCCCGGCGCCGAGATTCGCGCGAACGCCGGCGACGCTGCGGCGGACGACGCCCGAGCCGGGGCGAGACAGCCGCGAAGCCCTCGAGGATTGGGGATTTTCGCCGCAGGAAATCGCCGCGCTGGAGGCCAGCAAAGTTCTGGCTCAGGCCTGATGCGCCTCATTCTCATTCGCCACGGGCGACCCGACGAAGGCGACCTCACGACGCCGAACGATCCGCCGCTCGACGAAGACGGCCAACGTCAGGCGCGCGCCGCGGCGAATCTGCTGGCGAGCGAGGGGATCACCCGCATCGTCGCCAGCCCGCTGCTGCGCGCGCGACAGACGGCGATCCCGCTGGCCGAGCGGCTGGGATTGCCGATCGTCACCCTCGAGGGCTGGGCGGAAGCGGATCGCCGGGCCAGCCGCTATCGTTCGACCGAAACCCTGCGCGCCGAGGGCGGGGACGCATGGGCGCGCTTCCTCAGCGATCCCGTCCGCTATCTCGGCGCGGATCCCGATGAGTTCCGGGCCGCCGTGCTGGCGGCCATGCATGAGACGACCGCGTCGGAAGCGCCGGAGTCGCGCGTCGCTGTGTTCACCCATGGTTTGCCGATCAACATCGCGCTTTCGCATGCGCTGGGCCTGACGACGATCACCAACTTCCTCGTCCGCTATGGTTCGGTGACGCGCATGCGGCGCCGTGACGACGGCGGCTACGGCGTCTCCAGCGTCAACGAAACGGGGCATCAGGGCAGGAGCGACCTATGACCGAAACCGCGTTGCCCGCATGGGATGGCCGCGAAATCGCCGACCTGCTCGCGCTGACGCCCGTGGGGCAAAACCGGTTTCGCAGCCGCTGCGCCGAAAGCAACGAGCACGACCGGATCTTTGGCGGGCAATTGCTGGGGCAGGCTTTGATGGCGGCGACGCTGACCGTCGCCGCCGACCGGCCGGCGACCTATATGCAATTCCTGTTCGCCGCCGGCGGACTTCCCGAACAGGCGATCGATTACGAAGTCGCTGTCTTGCAGGACGGCAAGCGCTTCGCCTCGCGCAATGTCCGAGGTTCGCAGCCGGGCGGTCGCATCGTCAGCGACGCCAGCGTGACCTTCGCCAAGCCGTTCGACGCGCCCGCCCATCAGGCGCCGCCGCCCGCCGATTGCGGGCTGGCCAGCGATCCCGACAGCCTCCCCGGATTTGCCGAAATCCAGGCGGCCGAGGCGCGCGAGATCGAGCGCACCCTGGGCTACGTCTTTCGCCCGCATGTGGCGATCGATTTCCGCGCGCCGTTCGTCGAGGACCTGTTGCGTCCGAACCTCGATCAACCCCGCATGCGCTACTGGATCAGGCTGCGCGCGCCGCTGGCGGACGATCCGGCGCTGCATGCGGCGGCCTTCGCCTATCTCTCGGACTATTGGATCAATTTCGCCGCCTGCATCGCGCATGTCCCGTCCGCCGTGGCGGCGGCCGGCCGCCTCTACGTCGCGAGCCTCAACCACGCGATCTGGTTTCACCGGCCTTTGCGCGCCGATCAATGGCTGCTGTTCGATTGCATCAGCCCCAGCGGCGCGCTGGGGCGCGGCCTGACCGTCGGGCGCGTCTATTCCCAGTCGGGCGAGATGGTGGCGAGCGCGACGCAGGAATGCCTGCTGGCGCCGATCGTCGGATGAATGAACGTCCCGTCAACCCAGGAGCCCGGCCATGAATCTGGTCTACCTTCGCCAGTTGAGCTTCGCGCCGATCCTGCAGAGCTACGACGCCCGGGACAGCGCGCTCTACGCCCTGAGCCTCGGCATGGGCGAGGACCCGCTCGACGACGACGAATTGCCCTATGTCTACGAAGGGCGCGGCCCGCTCGCGGTGCCGAGCCAATGCGTCACTCTGTGTTGGGCGCCGTTCTGGCACAAGCAACCCGAAACGGGTATCGCCTGGCGTCGCATCCTGCACGGCGAGCAGAGTTTCCGGATCCACCGGCCGCTCCCGACCCATGGCTCAGTGCGCGGCGAGCATAGAATCGTCGCCGTCGAGGACAAGGGCGCCGCGCGGGGCGCGCTCGTCCACACGTCCCATGAGATCACCGACGCCGCCAGCGGCGAGGCTTTGGCGAGTCTGCTCTCCGTCGAGTTCCTGCGCGACGACGGTGGCTGCGGCGCTTTCGGCGCGCCGCCGGGCCTGACCCGCCCGCTGAGCCTCGGTGGTGCGCCCACCCATGCCGTCGATTATCGCACTTCGCCGCAGGCGGCGCTGCTCTATCGGCAGGCGAGCCGCGATTACATGCCGCTCCACGCCGATCCGGAACTGGCGCGCGAGGCCGGCTTCCCCCGGCCGATTTCGCATGGCCTGAACATTTTTGGCCTGGCGTGCCGCGCCGCGTTGAAACATTTCGCGCCGCGCCAACCGGAAAAGCTCGAGGCGATGTCGGCGAGATTCGTCGCCCCGGCCTATCCCGGCGATACGATCCGCGTCGAATTGTTCGCGACATCGGAAAGCGTCCGCTTTCGCGCCTGGGCGCGGGAACGGGAATCGCTGGTGTTGGACCGCGGGGAGATCGTCTTTGCGTAAGCGGCCCTCGGCGCCCTGAACGTCATGGCCGATCCCGTCCCCAGCAGCGCCAAGTTAAGGCGCTTCAAAAGGCGCCTTTACCACGGACCTCATCCTGGGGCGCCGCGCAGCGGCCTCGAAGGATGTGGTATTGAATCGGCGCCCAGTCCTGGCCCGTCGTGCCGTGGCCCGTCCTTCGAGGCCCGCGCAAGCGCGGGCGCCTCAGGACGAAGTCGTTGGATGGTCTGGCAGTTCAGCGGAGAGATCATCCGCTTCGCTATAAGCTCCCATCAATTCAGCTCCTTCGGCGAATAGTCGAGAATCTCCCGCGCGATGATCAGACGCTGGATCTCGCCCGTCCCTTCATAAATGTCGAAGATGCGAGCGTCGCGGAAGTGTTTCTCAATCAAATGTTCATCCGACAGGCCGCTGGCGCCGAGGATTTCGATGCAGGTCTGCGTCGCCTTGCGCGCCAGCGCGCCGCCCATCGCCTTGGCGACCGAAGACTCGATCTTGCCCGGACCTTCGTTCTGCTCGATCCACTTGGCGCGCAGCACCGTGATCCAGGCCGCCTCCCATTCCGCCTCGAGCGACAGCATGCGGTCGGCGGCGGCGCTGAGAGTCGTGGGGGCCCCGTCGTAGTCGGGCGTGACGCCGAATTCGGCGAGCCGCGCCCAGGTGAAATCCATCGCGGCGCGCGTAACGCCCAGCGCATAGGCGGCTACGACCGGGCGCGACTCGCTGAACGATTGCAATGTCTGTTTGAGATCGCCGTCGATATGATTGAAGGCTTGTATGCGGCAGTTGACGAAGGAAAGCGGCGCGGTGTCTTCGAAGCGGATGCCCAGCTTGCGAAACTGTTTGCCGACCGAAAAGCCGGGCGCGCCCTTCTCGACCATGAACAACGAAAGGCCGCTCCGCTCCGGATGCTTCATGCGCGCCAACACCAGCACGGCGTCGCAACTCTCGGCGTAGGTGATGAAGGTCTTTTCGCCGTCGATCGCCCATTCGTTCGTCGCCGCGTCCCAGGTCGCCGTGGTCCGCGTCGAGGCCGGATCGGAGCCGCCGACGGGTTCGGTGATGCCGATCGCGATCGTCTTGTCGGCCCAGCGTTCATATTGCGCAGGCGTTCCGGCGATCTTCAACGCGGTATTGCCGAGCGAATAGCGGAACTCGCGCAACGGCAGGCCGCCGCGCCAATCCTCGAGATAAAGCAGCGCGTGAAGAATTTTCGCGCCGCTGGTCTCATCCGCATGGCGCTTCAAACATGCGCGCGTGTCGGGGCGGCCCAGAGCTTCCGGATATTCGCGAGGCGGAAGCCGATCCTCGTCATGCTCGAAGTCCCGCGCGTATCGGGTCGCCATTCGCGCCTGCGCGCGCGCTTCATCGAGAATTTCCTGGTCCCTGGCCGTGAAGGCGAAACTGATCATGGGGCTGTCCTCAAACGCCGACGCAACCGTCGAGCACGGAAAGGGACCGCGCGTTGCGATACCACATCTCGAGCGGCAAATCGCGAACGAAGCCGTAGCCGCCAAACACCTGCACGCCTTCGTCGGCGACCTTGAGACCGTGCTCCGCCGCGTAGCGCTGCGCGAGACGCGCGTTGCGAGTCGACGTCGGACACGCGTCGAGTTCCGCGGCGGCGCGCAATCCCATCCAACGCATCGCCTGAACGGCGATATGCATGTCGGCGAGCTTGAAGGCGACCGCCTGCTTGCGCGCGATGGCCTCGCCGTGCACGATCCGCTGCTTCGTATAGGGCAGGGAATACTCGTAGACGGCGCGGGCAACGCCGGCGAGGATGGCTGAAAGCGCGACGCGGCTGGAATCGACGATGCGGCGTGGCGCAATGGCCAGACGCGCATCCTCGTCGACGATGACGCCCTCGAAGGCGACATCGGCCATTTGCAACGCCCGCATGCCGAGCGTCCCCATCGCCGGGGCGACGCGGAGGCCTGGCGCCGAGGCGGCGACGACGAAGGCGCTTTGGCCGTCGCTGGTCGCGGCAGTGACGAGGAAGCGCTCGCAGCGACCGGCGAGCGGAATGAGCGCCTTGGCGCCGTCGATGCGCCATCCCCCGCCGGCCTTTTCCGCGCGGGTCGCTTTTCCCGCGCCGCGCAGCCAACCTGCGTCGGTATGGGCTATCGCCGCCCAGCGGGGTTCGTCCGCCGCGAAGGCGGGCAGATGGGCGCGCTTCTGCGCCCACGAGCCGTTTTCCGCGATCGCCTTGACGAAGCCGAGCGACGCCGCGAGCGCCATCGCCAGCGCCGCGTCGCCGTGGCCAAGTTCCTCCAACACCAACGCGTTGAGCACCGTCGGCTGCTCGGGAAGGTCGCCGGAAGCGACGGTCTGCACGAGGCCCAGTTTCCACACGGCTTCCAGCGCGCCCGAGGGGAATTCGCCCGCTTCGTCGGCCTGGCGGGCGCCGGGCGCCGCGGCTTGCCGCGCGAAATTCGCGGCCATGGAACGCGCGATCTCCTGGTCTTCGGTCGGCGAGAAGGAGATCATCGGCGGCGCCCGGTTGCGAAATTTAATGCAAGTGTTTAATGCAAATGTTCTAAGGGGGCAAGATGCAAGACGACCCCGGCACTAGCGGAAGCATAAAACGCGCGGCGCGCAGGCTGCTGGCGCTGAACAGCGTCGACTCCGTCTCGGTGCGCGAAATCATCGCCGCGGCGGGGCAGAAGAACGCCTCCGCGCTCAACTATCATTTCGGCTCGAAGGAAGGGCTCGTTCAGACCCTGGTTGGCGACGCCTTGGCCATCGCCGACGGGCGCTGGGCGCGAGCGCTCGACGCCGCCGAGGCCGCCGGCGGCCCGGCGAGCGTCCGCGAGGTCCTGGAGATCCTCGTGCTGGGCGGCTTGCCGCCCAATGCGCCCGAGGGCGACGAAGCCTCCGCGCGCTTTCTCGCCATGCTGCTGCAAACGCGCCGCGATCTGGTCGAAGCGGCCGTGGCCGGCCGGCAATTGTCGGCCTACGGCCGCGCGCTTGGCCACATCAAGCGCCTCATGCCGCCAATGCCCGACAGCGCCCGCGATCAACGCCTGCTGTTCTACTTCTGGGCGTCGACTTCCGTTCTCGCCGTGCTCGAGGGGGCGGCGAAATCCGGCGCCGGATACGCCCGGCCCTGGGCGTATCCGGACCCTCTGCGCAACTTCATCGATGCGATGGTCGGAATGCTGGAGGCGCCCTGGACGTCGGGCCAGGCCGACGCGACGTCGTCTTCGGGATCGCCGTGATCGCCGGCTCCCTCGCGATCCCCTCAGATCAGCACAGCGCCGCCGCGATCGAGAACGACGACGTCGCGCTCGACGACGCGGCAGCGAAAACGGATCGCGTCGCCGGTCCGGTAGATCTCGGTGGCGATCGTCTCGCCGGGATACACGGGCTTGCTGAAGCGCACGAACATCGACTTCAACTGCTCCGGCGCGCCGGGCGCCAACGTATCGATCAGCGCGCGCGCCGCGACGCCCATGGTGCACAGGCCGTGTAGGATCGGCCGCTCGAAGCCCGCCTTCGCCGCCGCCGCCGGGTCGGCGTGGATCGGATTGTAATCGCCGCTGAGGCGGTAAAGCAGCGCCTGTTGCGGCAGCGTCGGCAACGCGCAGACGAAGTCGGGCGCCCTTTCGGGCAGCGCGCTGGCTTGGGCAGGCGGCGAGCCGAATGATCCGCAACCGCCGTCGCCGCGCAGGAAAACGACGCTGCGCACCGTCGCCAGCAATTCACCGCTGGATTTCTCATAGAGGCGTTTCAACTGGTAGAGCATCGCGCCCTTCTCGGGCCCCTTATCGTCGACCGCCTCGATTTCATACTCGCCCCTGACGACGCCTTCCGCTGGGATCGCCTTGTGTATTTCGAAGCTCTGCTCGCCGTGCAGAATCTTGACCCAGTTGATGCCGAATTCGGGCCGCTTCGCCCAGAAGCCGGGATGAGCGAGCACGACGCAGAGCGAGGGAACGACCTTGAGGCCATCCTCGTAGACGAAGGCGAGTTCCGACGCCGAAATCGGGTTGCCGCCGTATCCCAGCCCAAGCGCGTAAAGGATCGAGTCCCGGGCCGTGTAGGCATGTTCGATGGTGGGAAAGCGGATCCGGCGGAGATTGTCGATGTCCACGAGGCCTGTCTCCCTTGGATGGACTCCCCGTCTCGAAGCGGCCGGAGGTTTAGTGTGCTGACGTACTATCTCGATGCTTAGAAGCTGCGCGCCAACGGGTCAATCGACGCCGCGGCGCATTTTCGCGGCGATCCGCCACCGGTCGCGCCGCGACGCCCGAACACGCGGGTATGTTGCGCAAGGCTCGCAAGCGTTCTATTTCCGGAAAATGCCGTCGAACTCCCAGGGAAGACCCATGTCCAGACTGTCGGGCGAGAAGGCCAAGCCCGTCAAGGCGCCGGTCCCCGCCATTGGGCCCGCGTCCCCGCCGCCGATGCAGGTGGGGCCCAACGAGTTCCGCATCGGCTTCCACGTGCATGACGTTTCGCGCATGCGGCGAACTTTGTTCGACCATGAGATGAAGCCGCTCGGAATCACGCGCTCGCAGTGGTGGGCGCTGGCGCAATTGTCGCGCAGCGATGGCCCCGGCAGGGGCCAGGGCCTTTTGCAGACCGATCTTGCGCGCATTCTCGAGGTCGGCAAAGTTAGCATCGGCGGTTTGATCGACCGGTTGGAGGCGAACGGGTTCGTGCAGCGCGTCCCCGACAAGGTGGACCGCCGCGCGCGTCGCGTCGTGATCACCAAACAGGGCCGTCAAGTTCTCGACAAGATGGTGGCCGTCGGCCGCCGGCTCAATCTCGACATCCTCGACGGCATTTCCGAACGCGACGTCAAGATCGCCGAAAAGGTTCTCGCCCGGATGAAGGCCAATATCCGCCAGAAGTTGCTCCCCTTGCGCGGCGGCGAAGGCGACGGCTTCGACTAGTCGCGTGCGCCGGCCTGTCGCGCCGAAAATGATAAACACCCATATCATATGCAAGCGTCCGACTTGCTTTGTCGCAGACGCGCGCTAGTGTGCGCATGCGGCCGCGCCGCGCGGACACACCGGAGGGAACGGCGATGATGGACTTCGGCCTGCGCGATTGGGCGCGGCGCAGCCCGGAACGCCCGGCGCTTCGCATGCAAGGCGGCGACGTCGTCAGCTATGCGGCGCTGGAAGCCTTGGCCAACCGGATCGCCCGGTTGATCCGCGCCGCAGGGCTTCGCCGCGGCGACCATTTCGCCACGATCTTCGGCAACGATCCGCACATGCTCGCCAGCGTCTGGGCGGCCTATCGCACGGGCGTCTATTTCACGCCGATCGCCAACTCGCTCGCCGCGCCTGAGATCGCCTATGTCGTGGGCAATTCGCAGGCGAGGTTGGTGCTCGCCGACGCGCGCTTCGGCGCGACGGTCGGCGATCTCCCTGCATCCGTCGCCGGCGTGTCGCTTTTCGCCTGCCTCGGCGGCGCAATGCCGGGGTGGGAGCGGCTAGAGGCGCGGCTCGCCGCGCTCTCCGCCGATCCTGTCGAACACGAAACGCCGGGCGCGATGATGCTGTATTCCTCCGGGACGACCGGCGCGCCCAAAGGCATTTGGCGCCCGCTGCCGACGGCGGAGCAGATCGGCGACGGGCCGCCGCCGTTTGCGCGCGACATCATGCAAATCTTTGGCATCGACGCGGCGACGCGCTACCTCTCGCCGGCGCCGCTCTATCATGCCGCGCCGCTGCGTTTTGCGCTCGCGGTCTCCGCCGCCGGCGGCGCCAGCGTCATCATGGACAAGTTCGACGCCTCTACCGCCCTCGATCTGCTGGCGGAACACGAAGTCACCATGTCGCAATGGGTGCCGACCACGTTCCAACGGTTGCTGGCGCTGCCCGAGGACCGGCGGCGTCAGTTTCGGGCGCCCGCGCACAAGACCGCCATCCACGGCGCCGCGCCCTGTCCGCCCGCGGTCAAGCGTGCGATGATCGATTGGTGGGGACCGATCCTCACGGAATATTATGGCGGCTCGGAAAGTATCGGCACTTCCACGATCGACAGTTTCGAATGGTTGCGGCGACCGGGCTCCGTCGGCAGGGTCGCCAAGGGAATTGTCCATATTCTCGACGATTCCGGCCACGAGCTTCCGCCGCGCCGGATCGGGGCGGTCTATTTCAGCGGGACTTCCAAATTCGAGTATTTCGGCGAGCCCGACAAGACTGCGGCGCGGACCTCGCCGCAGGGCTTTCAGACCATTGGCGACTTCGGTTCTCTGGACGAGGAAGGCTATCTCTTTCTGAGCGACCGCATGGACGACATGATCATCTCCGGCGGCGTCAACCTTTATCCCAGGGAGATCGAGCTGGCGATCGAGGAGGCGGCCGGAGTCGCGGAATCCGCGGTCGTCGGCGTCGCCGACGAAACGTTCGGCGAGGCGCCAGTCGCCTTCGTCGTTCGCGCCAGGCCGGGGCCAGATGACGACGACTTCGTCGACGGACTGAGGACGTTCTGTCATACGCGGCTGGGCAAGACCAAACAGGTCAAGGCGTTTCACATCATCGACGCCCTGCCGCGCTCCGCCACGGGCAAGCTGCTGCGTCGTCAATTGCGGGATTTCATCAAGGCGGAGGACGGCGCCGGTTGACGGACGGCAGTTCCCGCATCCCAGCTCGAACGGAAGCGCCGCGGCTTCTGACCCAATCGCTGCCGAAGGCCTCGATCCGCGCGCGCGACCCGAGGCGAAGGTCCGGCGTTAGCGCCGCGCCGCGCCGGGTTGCGGATCGTGCGCATGCATACTATTATGAAGATAACTTCCTGAACGTTTCGGGTAGCGCTTCAGAAACCGACGGTGGCGACGCATCTCATGGCTGAATTCGGCATCATCGCTCACGGCGCCTATGTGCCTCGCCTGCGGCTGGATCGCAAGATCATCGCCGAAGCGCATCGCTGGATGGCGCCGGGGCTCGGCGAAGGCGCGAAGGGCGCGCGTGCTTTCCGCAGTTGGGACGAGGATTGCGTCACCATGGCGGTCGAGGCGGCGCGCGACGGCCTGCGCGGCGCCGATGCGCGCAAGATCGCCAGCGTCACGGTCGCGTCCACCACGTTCCCCTACGCCGATCTGCAGCACTCCGCGATCGTCGCGGACGCGTTGCGGCTGCCGTCCTCGGTCAGAAGCCTCGATATGGCGAGCAGCCAGCGGGCGGGCGTCTCCGCGCTTCTGCAGGCGCTGCGCATGGGCGAGGAATCGCTGGTCATCGCCTCGGACGCGCCCGTCGGCAAGCCCGGCAGCGCGCGCGAACTGAGCTTCGGGGCCGGCGCCGCCGCCTTTGCGCTGGGGCGCGGCGAACCGCTGGCGCGGCTCGTCAGTTGTCATTCGCGCACCGTCGGCTTCGTCGACCATTTCCGTCCCGCGGGCGAGCCGTTCGACTATTTCTGGGAAGACCGATGGGTGCGCGACGAGGGCTATCTGGCGCTGGTTCCTCCGGTGGTCGAGGCGGCTCTGCGCGAAGCGCAGATGACGATCGGCGACGTGAAGACGCTGGTGATGCCATCGATGCTGCGCGGCGCGGCCCCGGCCGTGGCCAGGCAGATGGGATTCAAGGGCGCGCTCGCGTCCGATCTCGATAAGGACTGCGGATATTCCGGGGCCGCGCATGCGCTGCTGATGTTTTCTGCGGCGCTCGACGAGGCGAGCCCGGGCGAGCGCATCCTGCTGGTCGGCTTCGGGCAGGGGGTCGACGCGCTGGTCTTCGAAGTTGGCAAGAAGCCGGCGCCGATCGCGGGGCGACGCGGCGTCGCGGGCGCATTGAAGGACGCCTTGCCAACCGACAGCTACCTTCGGATGCTTTCCTTCTACGGCAATATCGAGCTGGAATGGGGCATGCGCGCCGAAAAGGTCAACAAGACCGCGTTGACCGAACAATACCGCTCCTCGCATCAGACGGCCGGCTTCGTCGCCGGGCGCTGCCGCGCCTGCGGCGCGATTCAGTTCCCGCAATTGCAATATTGCGTCACGCCGACCTGCCGCGCGGGCAGCGATCAGTTCGATCAACTCTCTCTGGTCGATGCCCCCGCCAAGCTGCTCACTCACACCGCCGACTGGCTGTCCTATCATCCCGCGCCGCCGCTGCATGTCGGCTTCGTGCAGTTCGACAATGGTGCGCGACTGATGATGGAGGTCGTCGATGTCGGCCCGGGCGGGGTCGAGCCGGGCGCGCCGCTGCGAATGGTGATGCGCGTCAAGGAGCGCGACGCGGCGCGCGGCTACGTCAGATATTTCTGGAAGTCCACCCCGCTGGATATTGGATAGGACGCGATCATGGCGAGTGGCATCAAGGACAAGGTCGCAATCTTAGGCATGGGTTGCTCGCGGTTCGGCGAGCGCTGGGACATGAGCGAGGGCGCGCTGATGGCGGAGGCGTTCGACGAAGCGCTCGCCGACGCCAGCATCGGCCGCGAATCGATCGAGGCGGCGTGGTTCGGCAGCGCCATGGATCCCGTCAATGTCGGCAACTCGGCGATTCCGGCCTCGACCGCCCTGCGTCTCGACGGCATCGCGTTCAGCCGCATGGAGAACATGTGCGCGACCGGCACGGAGACCTTGCGCGCCGCGACCTATGCGGTCGCCTCGGGCGCGGTGGATTTTGCGCTCGCCATCGGGGCCGAAAAGCTGAAGGACACCGGCTATGGCGGGTTGCCGCCGCCGTTCAAGGGCACGTTCAACGATATGTGGCTGCCGATGAACTCGGCGCCCGCCGGCTTCGCGCAGCTCGCGAGCGGCTATCGCGCCAAATACGGCGTGTCGAAGGACGAACTGAAGCGCGCGATCGGCCATGTCTCCTGGAAGAGCCATCAGAACGGCGTCCTGAGCCCCAAGGCGCATCTGCGCAAGGCTGTGTCGATGGAGACGATCCTCAATGCGCCGATGATCGCCGAGCCGCTGGGTCTGTTTGATTGCTGTGGCGTCTCAGACGGCGCCGCCTGCGCGATCGTGACGACGCCGGAGATCGCCCGCGCGCTCGGCAAGAAGGACGTGGTGACGATCAAGGCGATCCAGCTGTCGATCTCCTCGGGCATCGAGACGACGACCAACGCATGGGACGGCAGCTATGTGCGCAATACCCGCGCCGCGGCCAAGCGCGCTTACGTGGAGGCGGGAATCACGAAGCCGCGCGAGCAGGTCAGCCTGATGGAGGTGCATGACTGCTTCTCGATCACCGAACTGGTGACGATGGAGGATCTGTTCGTCTCCAGGGACGGCGGGGCGGTGCGCGACGTGCTCGACGGCTTCTACGATCGCGACGGCGGCGTGCCCTGCCAGATCGATGGCGGGCTGAAATGCTTCGGCCATCCGATCGGCGCCTCGGGCCTGCGCATGGCCTATGAGGTGTATCAACAATTGCTCGGCCGCGCCGGCCCACGTCAGCTCGCCTCGCCCTCTATCGGCCTCACCCACAACCTCGGCGGCGTGCCGTTCCAGGGCATCGCCGCCGTATCGATCCTCGGGTTGAGCTGAGGCGCCCGCGACGCCGCCGACTGTCGAGCCAATGCGTGCGCGACGCCCCGCCTCTACTCCTGGACGTCGAGCGCCGCGCGCACCAGCTTCCTGGTATATTCGCTGCGCGGATTTGAAAGCACCTCGTCGACCGGGCCTTGCTCGACGATTTGGCCGTGTCGCATCACCATCACGCGATGGCACATCGAGCGCACGACTTTCAGATCGTGAGAGATGAACAGATAACTGAGCCCGCGTTGCGCCTGCAACTCGCGCAGCAGATCCAGGATCTGCGCCTGAACCGACAGATCGAGCGCCGAAGTCGGCTCGTCGAGCAGGACGAACTCCGGCTCCAGCGCCAGCGCGCGCGCGATCGCGATCCTCTGCCGCTGACCGCCGGAAAATTCATGCGGAAAGCGTGACAGGATCTCGCCCGGCATGCCGGCGCTTCTCAGCGCTTCGCGAATGCGATCCAGGCGCTCGCCGCGGTTGGTCCCGATGCCATTGACCTTCAAGCCCTCCTCGATGATCTGGCCGACCGACATTCGCGGGTTGAGCGACGAAAACGGGTCCTGAAACACGATCTGCATGCGGGATCGCAGCGGCTTCATCCGAGCCCGGGAAAAGTCCTGGATCGCCTGACCGCGGAACACGATCTCACCGCTGTCGTGCGAGATGAGCCGCAGCAGCGCCTGTCCGAACGTCGTCTTGCCGGAACCGGATTCGCCGACCAGCCCCAGCGTCTCGTGTTCGTGAAGTCTTATGTCCAGGCTGTCGACCGCGACCAGATCGGAGAACACCGGCTTCAACCAACTCCCGGTTTTCAAGGTGAAGGCGACCCGCACCTTGCGGCCCTCGAGAATGACCGGCGCATCCGCGGGAATCGGCGGTACGCCGCCCCGCGGCTCGGCGTTCAGCAGTTGCGCGGTATAGGGATGTTTGGGCGCCGCGAACAACTCGGCCGTCGCGTTGTGCTCCTTCACCTCTCCCAGCTGCATCACATAGACATAGTCGGCGAAGCGCCTGACGATCGTCAGGTCGTGGGTGATCAGAACGATCGCCATGCCGTGCCGGCGCTGCAAATCTCGCATCAGGCCGAGGATTTGCGCCTGAACGGTGACGTCTAGCGCGGTCGTCGGCTCGTCGGCGATCAGAACGTCGGGCCGGTTGGCGAGCGCCATCGCGATCATCACGCGCTGCCGCTGACCGCCGGAAAGCTGGTGCGGATATTGCCGCAGCCGCGCTTCGGGTTGGGGAATGCGCACCTCTTCCAGCAGTTCGCGCGCCCGCGCGAGCGCCGCTTTTGCCGACATCCGCTGATGAATCCGGATCGCCTCGGCGATCTGCGACCCGATCGTATAGACGGGATTGAGCGAACTCATCGGCTCCTGGAAGATCATCGCCAGCCGCCCGCCACGCAGCTTTCGCCGCTCCAGCGGCGGGAAGGCGAGAATGTCCTTGCCGTCCAGGAATATCCGCGATTGGGGTTTGACGGTAGCGCGCCGGCTGAGCAGGCCCATGACCGCCCGCGCCGTCACCGATTTGCCGGAACCGGACTCGCCGACGATGGCGATCGTTTCGCCGTGATGCAATTGGAACGCGACCTTTTTGACCGCCTCCACCACGCCGCCGTCGACCTTGAACGAAACGGCGAGATCGCGGACATCGATCAGCAGAGGCCGCGTTTGCGTGGGAGCGTCGAGCCGCTCGGGCGGGGCGGCGTCTGGGTGGGTCGCGGCCATGGCGGCGCTCAATACGGATCGATCGCGTCGCGCAGGCCGTCGCCGAGCGCATTGAACGCGAACACCGACGCCAACACGAAGCCGACCGGGGAAAGGATCCAGGGATAGGAGCCGATGACCGAAAACGTTCCGGTATCCTGCAACATGAGACCCCAGGAAATCAGCGGCGGTTTGACGGCGAAACCGAGGAAGCCGAGAAACGATTCGAGCAACACCACATTGGGAATTTGCAGCGTCACGATCACGATCACATGGCTCATCACATTGGGCAAGATGTGCTGGAAAACGATGCGTCCGTCGGAAGCGCCGACCGCGACCGCCGCCTTGACGTAGTCGACCCGCGCCAGCGCCAGGGTCTTGCCGCGCACTTCGCGCGACAATTGCGCCCAGCCCAGCGCCGACAACACCACGATGACGAAGGCGAGGAACAGGCTGGTCGGCGCGGTGATCGGAATCAGCGAAGTCAGCGCGAGGTAGAGCGGCAATTGTGGAAAGGCGAGAATCAGATCGACGAATCGTTGCGCCCAGGCGTCGAACGCGCCGCCCACATAGCCCGAAACGAGGCCCACCGTGGTTCCGACCGACGTCGTGATGGTGACGACGATCAACGCGATCATCAGCGAAATACGCGAACCAAATATCCCGCGCGAAAGAATGTCGCGACCGAATTTGTCGGTGCCGAGGAAATGCGCGGGGTAGCCGTCGAGCGCGCCGAACAGATGGATGTTCCCGGGGATCAAGCCAAACAACCGATAGGAAAAGCCTTCGACGAACAGGCCGATATAATGCGGGTGGGCGAAGTCCGGCCCCGAGAGCGGTTGATACGTCACCGGGTCGAGCTTGTCGCTTTCGACGATCGGGTAAATCCGCGGCCGCCAGGACAGTCCGCCGTCGGCGTCGAGGAAGCTGATCGTGTCGGGGCTCGAGAAGCCGGTCTCGGCCCGGTAGGGATCTACGGGCGCGAAGAATTCCGCGAATATCGCCATCGCGAGGATGAGGATCACCAGCGCCAGACCGATCATGCCGCCGATCGAGCGGCGCAACCGGCGCCAGACCAGCGCCGCGTAGCTCTCGGCGCCGCGCGCGCGTCCCAGAATCGTCGCCGGGGAGGCCATCAGGCGATCGCCGTTTGCAGGCGCACCCGGGGATCGAGCAGCGCCAGCATCACATCGGCGATGATGTTGCCGACCATCAGCGTCGCCGCCAGGATGAGCATGAAGGTCGCGGTCACGTTCACGTCGCCCACCGCCATCGACTGCACTATCGCCGGGCCCACCGTCGGCAAAGCGAAAATGATCGCGGTCTCGATCTCGCCGGTGAGCATATAGGGCAGCACGACGCCCTGATACATCACCAAGGGATGCAGCGCGTTGGGCAGCGCGTGCCGCAATACGGCGCCGGATTCGCTCAGGCCCTTCGCCCGCGCGGTTTCGACATATTGCATGTTGAGGGTGTCGAGCAGATTGCCGCGCACCACGCGCATGTTGTAGGCGAGGCCGCCGAAGGTCGCGATCGCCACGACCGGCCAGACGTGCCTGACGAGATCCATGAATTTCGCGATCGACCAGGGCGCGCCGCCGTATTCGACCGAGAAGAAGCTGCCGACTTCGACGGCGCTCAGGCGAAACACCAGGATGTAGAGAATGATGATCGCGGCGAGAAATCGCGGAATGGTCGTGCCCAGAAACGCCACCGCCGAGAGTACCGTGTCGGTCCAGCGATATTGTTGCGTGGCGGCGACGATACCGAGCGAAATGCCGATCAGGCTCGCGAGAAAATGGCAGGTCAGCGCCAGCATCAGCGTCGCGGGCAAGCGCTGCGCGACGATATGGGCGACGGGTTGATTGTAATAGAAGCTGTCGCCGAAATCGCCGCGCGTGACGATGCCGCCGACCCAGTGCAGATATTGAATCGGAACCGGATCGAGCAGGCCGTGCTGGCGGCGATAGACGTTGGCTTCCGCCTCCGCCTTCTCGAACGAGGCGCCGCCCTGGTTCATCAATTGCGCGCGGATGTAATCCCCGTAATCGCCCGGCGGCGCCTTGATGATGACGAACGTGACCAGGCTCAGCACGAACAGCACCGGAATCATCGCCAATATGCGCCGCGCGAGAAAACGTAGCACCGGGTTCCGCCCTCCCTCTCGCGAGTCAACCGTCGAAGCCGTGCCGGCTTCGACGGTCGCGCGTCCTTGGCTGTTACTTTACCGGGCCGTCGCCGCCCGGTTTGCCCGGCAGCGTGTTGGCGTAGAGTTCGTACTTGCCCTGCTTGTCCTGCGGCACGTAGACGCGCTCGCGAATGATGCTGTCTTCCGCCCAATTGTAGAGGTTTATGGGCGTGCCGTGCGGGATGTTGGCGAAGCGCTTGTTGATGATCAAGGCGCCGGGATATTGCGTCAGGCCGACGCCTTGGACGTTGGAGGTATAGATCTTCTGGTATTGTTTCATCAGCGCGACGCGATCGTTGGGATCGTTGGTCTGGGTGAATTTGACCACGGTGTCGGCGAGATCCTTCTCGAACGGCAACAGGTCCAAGGTTCCGTCCTTGCCGGCCCGGTGGAAGTAGCTGGTGCGCGGGCCGACGGCCGCGAGTTGCTCGGTGTTCTGCACCACCGACATCAGATCCGAGCCGTCGCGCAGCACCATCCAGTCGAACTTGCCGCCATAGTTGGTCGCGTCGCGTTGCTTGCCGTCGACGGCATTGATGATCACGCGGATGCCGAGCGCCTGCATCGCGGTCTGCACGCCTTCCGCCAGCGTTTTGTCGGTCTGGTAGTCGGCGTTGGTCAGCAGGGTGACGGCGATCTTGTCGCCGTTCGCCAGCCCCTTGGGAAAGTTGACCCCGCCCTTGCCGTCGGCGTCGACGACGCCCGCCTTCGCCAGTTCCTGTTTGGCTTCGCTCAGATCATAGGGGTAATAGACGGTCGAGGCCTTGTCGTAGAAGCTGGTGCCGCTCAGCAGGCCGCCCGGATAGACCGTCGTGAAGGGGCCCTTCACCAACGATTCACCGAGTTTCTGGCGGTCGATCGCCATCGTCACCGCCTTGCGGAAATGCTCGTCGCGGGCCAATTGCCGCAGCGCCTGCGCGCGCTCGTCGGGCTCGCCCCAACCATTCGCCGACAGGTTGAACAACAGCGAATAGGCGATGATGCGCGGGCCGAACTCGAGTCTTGCCGGCGCGTCGGATTGCGCGGCGCGCTTCAGCGATTCGACGAAACTCTCGGGCTGCTCGAGGTTGGAGAAATCGCCAGAGCCCGCGACCGCCTGCACGTCGCGATCGGCCCAGGTCGAAAGTTTGTAGTGCAGTTCGTTGAGATAGGGCAGTTGGTGACCGGCTTCGTCGACCTTCCAATAATAGGGATTGCGGCGCAGCACGATGATGTCGTTCTCGCGATAGCCGACGGGAGCCCAGGCGCCCATCGTCGGGAAATTCAGGTAGGTGGGCGGGAAAGCGTTCTTGTATTCCTCATACGTCTTGCCAGACGTCTTCGGGTACAGCGGCTTCAATATGTGGGCCGGACCGGGGCAGAACGTGCCATAGGCCATATTGAAGAGATATTGTTTGGGGAACGCGTCCTTGAACGTCCACACCAGCGTGTAGGCGTCCTTGGCCTCCAGCGTCGTGCCCTCGCCGAAGGTCGCCAGCGTCGCGCCATTGAGCGGCGAGATGTTGGCATCATGCAGAATCTGCCAGAAATACATCGGGTCGTCTGATGTGAAGGGCTCGCCGTCCGACCATTTCGCCCCTTCGATCAGATGCATCGTCAGCGTATGGCCGTCGGCCGACCATTCCCAGGCCTTGGCGAGGTTGGGCAGCGGCTCGAGATCCTCGGCCTTCACCTGAAACAGCGGCGCCGTGCGCGTTAGGCATTCCCATAGCCCGATGTCGACGCCGCCCCAGCCCTGCGACTGACCGGCGGTGTAGTTCCAGCCCTCAGGCCGGCCGCCGATCACGTGCCGCATCGTGTCGCCATAGACGCCGACGCCGTCGGGCATATTGGCGGTCTTGTAGACCAGCGGCTCCTTCGGCAGCCGGTCTTTCACCGGCGGAAGCCGGCCAGACTTGACGAATTGCTCGGTCACCCAATCGGGCTCGGAATAGGCGGGCAGCGCCTTGTATTCCTCGATCGCGCCGCGATCGACGAAAGTGATCTTGCCCTGACCGGAAAAGGCCGGCGGATCGGGCGGCGTGGTCGGCGGCGCGGCGACGCTCGGCGCGCTCAACGTGGAGACGCCCATCAGCAGGGCGGCTCGAAACAGCATTCGACTGGGCTTCATCGCATGTCCTCCCGTATTTTGGCGCTGTGGTCGACGAACCTGGGTTCACGCCGCGCCTTGACCGTCCTGTTACAACTATCCAGTGTCGTAATCTAGCTCATCGCGGCGCGGCGGTTCAGTGCGCGGCCTGTGTGCGTAAAACTTCGACGGATCGGACCTCGCGGCGCGCCGCGCCCTGCCAATCCCGGGTTTTCACTTTCGCGTTCGCGAGCCGCTCGCGGGCGGCGGGGATCGCGTGCGCATATTGCGGCAGCCAGGCCGCCTGCGCGACCAGCATCTCGTCGACCATTTGCCAGACCTCGTCGGGCGAGCAGACGGCGCCGACCAGCGGATCGTGCAGCACGGCGAGCTTCAGCAACTCGACGTCGCCTTCGATCGCCGCGCGCGTCGCCATCCGCTGCACGTTGATCGACACGTCGCAGGTGGCCGCGCAGGCGATCGGCAGCGTAAGGTTGGCGGCCATGTTGAAGCCGAACCGGTCGACGAAGCCGGGCGCCTCGACGATCGCGTCCGAGGGCAGATTGGCGATGATGCCGTTGTTGCGGACGTTGAAGTGGCCGCGATAGACGCGTCCGGTCTCCAAGGCCTCGAGGATGTGGCTGGCGTGTTCGCTGGAGCGCTTCGACGCGTCGAGCGGTCGCGACGCGTCTTCCAGGAACCTGGGATAATCGGTCTCGAACCAATTGCGGGTTTCGGTGACGTGGCGGAGATAGCCGCCGGTCTCGCCATGGATCCAATCGGACATGTCGATCCAACGCGAAATCTCGTCCGGGCGCTTGCGATACCAGGGCAAATATTCCGAGAGGTGGCCGTTGCTTTCGGTGGAATAGACGCCGAAGCGGCGCAGCACGTCGATGCGCACCTTCTCCTGCTGGGAGAACACCGGGTGACGTTCGAAAGCGTCGACGAGCTCGTCGCGGCCGATCCGGCGTCCGTTCAGCCGCAGATCGATGAACCAGGTCTGGTGATTGATGCCGGCGCAGACATATTCGAGATCCGACCGGCGTTTTGCGCCCAAAGCTTCGGCGATTTGCGCGGCGCCGTGCTGAACCCCGTGGCAGAGGCCGACCGTATTGACCTTGCCGTGCTCCAGCGCCGCCCAGGTATTGATCGCCATCGGGTTGGCGTAGTTGAGGAAGAGCGCTTCGCGACCGGCGACCTCCCTGATGTCGCGACAGAAGTCGAGAATGATCGGGACGTTGCGCTGGCCATAGAGCAGCCCGCCGGCGCAGATCGTGTCGCCGACGCATTGATCGACGCCGTATTTCAACGGAATGCGGATGTCGTCGGCATAGGCTTCGACGCCGCCGACCCGGACGCAGCTGATGACATATCTGGCGCCTTCGAAGGCGCGCCGCCGATCCGTCGTCGCCGTGACGATACTCGGCAGATTGTTGACCTCGATCGTCTTTTCGATGATCTGGCGCACGAGGCCCAGATTGTGGGCGCTGATGTCGGTCAGCGCGAATTCGGCCTCCCGCAGTTCGGGCACGCTGACGATGTCGGCGATCAGCTTGCGAGTGAAGCCGACGCTCCCCGCGCCGACGATGGCGATCTTCAACCGGCTCAACTCGGCCTCCCTGACTAGGTTCTCCCCTTGCAGTCTAGCCGGGTTTGGCGATAAAGCGACGCGGACGATAGGGTAATTTTGTGCTTTCATGGGTAATTTCGTACTCGAACGGCTGAGCGCTCTGGCGCCGGTCATGAAGACCATTTCGCTGCCGCGGGGTCGGCATCGCCTGCATGTCATGCCGACCACCGCCGGCTGCGAGGTTCAAACCAACGCGCGCTATTCCTGGGACGGCCAGCAGCGCGGCCACAAACCCTTCACTTTGCTTCAACATACGATTTCCGGAGCGGGCTGGCTGCAATGGGAGCGGCGGCGCCTGCGCGTGCAGGCGGGAGAGACGATGCTCGTCACGATCCCGCACGACCATCGCTACTGGGTCGAAGACGGCGGCCGTTGGGAGTTCTTCTGGATCTCGATGAGCGGCCAGGAGGCTCTGCGCGTGCATCGCAGCGTGATCGCCGCCGCCGGACCGGTCTTGACACTGAATCCATCGACGGTCGAACATCTCGGCTCTTGCTGCCTGCGGATGCTGGAGAACGCCGACAAGGCGCCCGGGGCGCTGTCCGCGCTGGCCTATGAAGGTTTGATGGCGTTGTCGGACGCTTTTGCGACCGACGCGGGCAATGCGGTCGCGAATGTCGACGCGGTGGGGCGCGTCGTCGACCAATTGCGCAATTCTTTCCGGGGTCGAACGCCCGTCACGGAGTTGGCGCGGGCGTCGGGCTATTCGCGCGCGCATTTCTCGCGCAAGTTCGCCAGCGCCGTCGGCGCGCCGCCTGGCCAATTCGCGCTCGACGAGCGTATGCGGCGCTCGGCCGCCCTGTTGACGGCCAACCCGAGGGCGACGATCAAACAGATCGCGGGCCTGTCGGGGTTCGACGATCCGAATTATTTCGCCAAAGTGTTTCGGCGAAAATTCCAAATGAGCCCGTCCGAATATCGCCGCCGCGCCGGTGCGCAGTGAAATCACAGGCGTCGCGAGGGTCTGTCGGCTAAGGCGGCGTCAGCAAATAAAGCAATCAAGCCAGCGGGTTTCCTGCGCCCTAGCCGTCAATGCGAGCG
>Ga0302279_10000703_pt1 | contig 49204 bp, 45 predicted proteins | sample III_Bog_N3_3_FD_194541 | JGI IMG/M metagenome (GOLD analysis project Ga0302279, IMG submission 194541) | Peat permafrost microbial communities from Stordalen Mire near Abisko, Sweden - III_Bog_N3_3 | ecosystem: Environmental > Terrestrial > Soil > Wetlands > Peat | place: Sweden: Abisko... | reverse complement strand
CACAGGACCATAGTCTGGCCCGCAAATCGGGTCAGAGCGCGCCGCACTCGGGCACAAGCGGACGCCGCAGCCAAGCGCCACGCCTGGGCGGGACACTGCTGGCCGTCGCCGCCATTGGCGATCGCCACGGGCGAACTATTCGGTCGCGCGGCTGATCTGCACAAACGCTTTTACGGCAGTCGAGATTCAGGATAGAAACATGCTGCATATATGGGCCGCACGGCCCGAATTCATGTCCGAGTCACTGACCTGATTTATGAAAACGCGTGACGACGCCCGCAGAGAGATCTACCGGCAGCAAGCGCTGGACCGGCTGAATTCGCCGGATCATTTCGATGCCCCGATAATCTTGCCGCAATCGGCCGCCGGCACCGCGTTGGCCGGGCTGCTCGTGCTCGTCGCGACCTCGCTGGCCTGGGCCATCGTGGCCCGTTAATGCACCGCATTCGTCAATACGGCACGCGGATGCCGGCCGCCGGTCCAGGCTAGCCATTTACCCCGGCGAGCGTCTTGAGCATCTGCTGAAAACGTAGTCCCGCGACGGAGACGTTGTCGAGAACGCTGTCATCGAGTTCATCCTCCTCGATCGCCGTGCCGGTCACCGGCGCTCCGGCCTTGTTCCGCTGCACCGTCCCGCGCAGGCGGTCCGCCAGGAAAATAGCAAGCGCCCGGTAGAACCGGGCGGCAAAAGCCGGATCCTCCGCCAAGTGATCCTCGACCTGGGACTTCTGCAGGACGAGCACCTTGGCACCGGAAAGCGCCACAACGGTCGCCGACGGCGGCGCCTTGTCGACGAACGACATTTCACCGATGATCTCGCCACTGCCAAGGGTGGCAACGCGGCCGATGCCCGCCACCTCCACCGCCACCTCTCCCTCCAGGACGATGAACAGCGCGGGACTTTCCTGGCCCTCCTGAATCAGCGTGTCGCCGCTGGCGAAGACCCGCTGGCGCCCGATCAGCGCCATCCATTCGATGTCGCGATCATTCAACTGACCCATGATAAAAAGCACTTTACGCATGCAATTCGTCCTTCAAAAAACCGCTCGTCCTTGCGGGCGGATTACGTTTGTGACCTCGATGCGGGTGCTCAGACGAGCTGCCGCCGCGCATGCGCGGCGAAGCGGCCATTCCTTGCCATCAGGGATTCGAAATTGCCGCTTTCGGCGACTTTCCCCTTCTCGAGCACGACGATGCGGTCGGCGGCCTCGATGGTGCTGAGCCGGTGCGCGATCACGATGCGCGTCACCGCCAGCCGCGTCAGGGTCTCGGTCACCACGGCTTGCGTCCGGTTGTCGAGCGCGCTGGTCGCCTCGTCGAGCAGCAGGATCGCCGGCTTTCCAACCAGCGCGCGGGCAATCAGGATGCGCTGACGCTGGCCGCCGGACAATGCCTGCGCACCGTCGAGCAACACGGTGTGCATGCCCATCGGCATCGCCTCGATGTCGCGATCGAGCCCGACCAGCCGCGCCGCCGCCATCGCCTCGTTCATGCCGAGCCCGCTCTGGCCGACGATGTTGCCGTGAATGCTGCCCGAGAACAGCTTGCCGTGCTGAAGCACCACGCCCATCTGCCGGCGCAGGTCCGCCACCGCCAGCCGCCGGATCGAACAGCCGTCGTAAAAAATGTCGCCCTGCTCCGGCCTCTCAAAGCCCAGCAGCAGCCGCAACAGGGTCGACTTGCCGCTGCCGGAGGCGCCGACGATGGCGACGAACTCGCCCTTTGCGATCTGCAGGTCGAGGCCATCCAGCGCCAATGGACTCTTGTCGGAATAGCGAAACGACACGTTGCGGATGTCGATGTCGCCGTTGAGGTCGAGCCGCTCCGGGTCGGCGAGCGGCATGTCCAGTTCGGAAGCGATGATCGGTTGCGCCCGCTCGATCAACGGCACCACGCCCAGCCCCTGGGTCAGGGCGTCGGCGAGCCCGGTGACCGCGCCCAGCACCTGGGCCACCGCCGCCGACAGCGCCACGAACGCGCCGGCGGAAAATGCCACGGCGGCGACGTCCTTGCCTGGCGCGGCGATCGCCTTCTCGGCATCGGATTTCATGAAGTAGACGATGACCGCATAGATCGCGATGGTGGCCAGTTCCGGAAGCAGCGCCTGCGCGCATTTCTGCAGGTTGGCCCAGCGTTCGGCCGCCAGCATGTGACGCAGCGTGGTGCCGAAATATCCGGTCCAACGCTCGAACGCCATCGGCTCGGCCGCCGAGGCCCGCAACTTCGTCATGCCCATCAGCACCTGCAAGACGAAGCCGTCGAGTTTGCCCTTGTGCAGGATCCGTCGCCGCTCGTGACGCAATTCGCCGATCGTGATGGCGGCCGACGTCAGACCGAGCAGCACGGCCAGTCCCAGCACCACGAAGGCCAGCCGCGCGTCGATGAAGAAGATCGGAACCAGGCTGACCAGGCTGAACACCGCGCCGATGATCGCGCCCGCGCTATGCTGCGAAAGCAACTGGCGAGCCCGCTGGATGCCCAGCACGCGGTCCATGATGTCGCCGACCGAATAGGATCGGTAGAACGATGTCGGCAGATTGATCATGCGGGCGATCATCGCCGGCTGCAGACGGCTCTCCAGCCGCAACTCGGAGCGCAGCATGGCTACGCTCTTGACGCTCTCGAACACGGTACGTGCGAGCACCGAGATGAAAAGCCCCAGAACGATCAGCCCGGCCGTGTTGAGATCGCCATGGGGCAACGCATCGTCGATCAGAAATCGCGACGCAACCGGCACCAAGGCGGCGAACACCGCTCCGGCGATCAGGCAAAGACCGATGCGCGTGAGGTCGTTGCCGCCGCCGATCAGGCCGAAGCTGAACAGTCTTGAAAAGTGGAACGGCGCCACCGGCAAGGTCGGGTAGATCTGCACGGCATCGTCGGCCAGCCGGCCCAGGACGCCGTCATCGACGGCGACCATTGCGTCACCGTGCAGCATGACCCAGCCGCGAAGCTTGAACACCAATGCGACCGGCACGCGCTTTTCGTCGAGATAGGCGAGCAGTGGCGGCCCGTCGAGGTCTTCCCACCCCGCCCGCAGCAGCACCGAGCGGCTGAGCAGCCGGTGGTGCGACAGGATAGCCGTCAGCCGTTCCGGCTCCGGTAAATCGGTTTTCAGATCGCGCTCGAACGCCTTCGCCGCCGGATCCACCGCCAGCGCCTCGAACAGGTGACCGAGCGCCGAATGCAGCGGCTCCGTGCTCGCGCCGGCGCGGAACGGAGCCCTGCGACCCGAGGACCCGGCCAGCGTGCGCAGCGACGCATCCAGGGGATCGGCGCGCCGCCGCGGCGCGGATTGTTCCGATGTTCCGCTCTGGAAGCGCGTCAGCAACGCATGCTGGCACGCCGCGTTGAAGAACGTAAGGTCACTGGCGCGATGGGTGGCGACCTGCCTCACGGAGATCGCGATATCGGTTTCGGCTTTCAGCCGCAGCGCGCCTGCCAGCGGCAGCCACACCCGCTCCGGCACGATCAGATCGCCATCCGACAGCGACGCCTTTCCCCGGATCACCTCGATCCAGAAGATCGTCTTGGAATCGCCCTTGAGGCATTCCCCGGCCGCCGCGCCATCCAGCGTCGGGACAACCGTCAGCGCGTCGCCCCGCAATGGCGCCTCGCTGATGGCGCCGGACAGCGACCGGATCCAGTCTTCGCACGACGAGGCCGCCAGATATCCGGCCTCATCGAGAACCTCGATCCTGGAATCCAGCGAGCCGACCAGCAGCAGCCCGACGTGGCGCGTCGGCAACGCCGCGATTCCGAACGCCACGTCGCCCTTGGTCAGTTGAAACAGGTAATGCCGGCGGCTGTCGATTGACGAGTCGTCCACCGCGAAGACGTCGAAAGCCCCCTCGCGGACCCGGTAGCTTCGTGAGGGATCGTCGAGCAGGATCGGATGGTTGCTGCCGCCGGCCAGAACGGTCGGGGCCGGAGGACTTTCGGGCGAGGACAGCGCGGGCTTCATCGTGCTCAACCGGAATGCGCCAGGCTGGCATATTCGCCGCCTTGCGCCATCAACGTCTCGTGCGTGCCGCGTTCGATGATGCGGCCCTGTTGCATCACGATGATCTCCGAACAGTCGCGCACGGTGCTGAGGCGATGCGCGATGATGATGCAGGTGCAGCCGCGGCGGCGGAGATTTTCGTCGATCAGCTTCTCGGTCTCCGGATCCAGCGCGGCGGTCGCCTCGTCGAGAACCAGAATGGACGGATTGCCGACCAGCGCGCGGGCGATTTCCAACCGTTGCCGCTGGCCCCCGGAAAAGTTGCGCCCGCCCTCTTCGACGACCGTGTCCAGCTCGCCGTTTCGCGCCACGATGTCGTCGAGCATGGCCGCGTCGCGCAGCGCCTGGGTCAGCACGGCGTCGGGAATGTCCTTCTTCCACAAGGTCAGGTTGTCGCGCACGGTGCCCTCGAACAGGAAGATGTCCTGGTCGACATAGGCGATGTTGCCGGCGCGCTGCAGCTGCGTCAGATCGTCGAGCGGAATCCCGTCGATGCTGACGCCGCCTTTCCCGGCGCGGAGCAGCCCGCAAATGATGCGTCCGAGCGTCGACTTGCCGCAGCCGGAGCGGCCGACCAGCGCGACGCGCTGCCCCGGCCGGATGCTGAAGTCGATCGCATCCAGCAGTGGCGGCGCCAGCGGATTATAACCGTAGCTCAGCGCCTGCACCCGCACCGCGCCTCGCAGCGCCAGCGGCATTTCGCCTGCGCCCGCGGTCTGCGTCATCGGATCGACCGGATTGCGGAAGGCATCATCGACGCGATTGAGATCGGCCTCGATGCTGCTCATGGTCGTGCTCAGACCGAACACGCGGCCGAGCGGCGCGCTGAAGCTGCGCACCAGAATCTGGATCGCCACCAGATCGCCCACGGTCAGGATACCATGCATCATGCGATAGGCGCCGAATCCGAGAACGGCGACTTCGGTGAGGCCGCCGAAAACGGAGGGCGCGATCGACAGCGCCATGCCGGAGGCGCCGAGTTCACGTGCCGAGTCGAGCGTCTTGGCGTGAAATCCCGACCATTGCGCGAATGAACTGTTCTCCAGGCCCGAGGCCTTGATGCTTTCGATGTTGGCGATGATGCCGACGGTGGAGCCGCCGAGCTTGCCGACATTGGCGCTCTGCTTGTAGGACGCCGCGCGCTGGCGCTTGCGCAGATAGCCGACCACCAGGAAATTCGGCAGCGTCAGCGTAATCGCGGTGAGGCCGAGCGGCAGGTCGTAGCCGAGCAGGATCAGCGCGAAGGCGGCGGCGCTCGCCGCATCGATCACCGAATTGGCGAGATCGCTGGCGATCGCCTTGGCGACCCGGCCGCCGGCATCGACCCGGGTCGCGATCTCGCCGGCCTGGCGTTGCAGGAAGAAGCCGACCGGCAGATGCATGATGTGCCACATGAACTTGCCGGCGCCGACAACAACCAGTTTGCCCTCGAGCCGCAGCATCAAGCTCTGCCGCAGCGCCGTCAGCAGCGCCCGCAGCAGCGCGGTGAGGGCGTACAGCAGCAGCAGGGGGATAACCCAGTGTTCCTGCTGGCGAATGACGATGCCGTCCACGAACAGCTTGCTGAACACGGGCATCACGATGCCCGGAATGATGATGACGACGCTGAGCAGCAGGATCAGCAGCACCGCCAGGCGCGAATTCGAGGTGCGCGCGCGCAACGCCGCGAGCAATCCCGAGGGTTTTTGCGTTCGTTGCAGCGCCACCGTCTTTTCGAAGGCAAGCGCGACGCCCGTAAAGGAGTCGTTCAGTTCCTGCAGCGACACCGAACGCGGGCCGCTCGCGGGATCGCAGATGAAGGCGTTGCGGCCGTCCATGCCCTCGAAAACCACGTAGTGGTTGAAGTTCCAGTGGATGATCAGCGGCCAGGGCAGGTCGACAAGGTCCTTTGGCTCCTTCTGGTAGCCCTTGGCATTGAGCCCGAGGCTGCGCGCCGCCTTCACCAGGTTGCTCGCCTTCGAACCGTCGCGGGAGACACCGCACAGGCCGCGCAACTGCTCCAGCGGAACCCAAGCGCCGAAATGCGCCAGCACCATCGCCAGCGACGCGGCGCCGCACTCGACGGCTTCCATCTGCAGGATCGGCGGCACGGCCCGGCGCCGCGGGCGCCGCAGGCCGGACAGGAATTGGGGGAGGGCCAGGTTCACGCTGCGTCAGCCCCCAAGCGCCGTGATTTTCTTCAGCCACGGGATGACGTAGCTGATCGGCCGGCGGGTCTCGACGGTGACGTCGCCTTCCGCCACCGTGCCGCTGCTCAGCGTCAATGCCGGTCCCTTGCCGTTGGACCAGGCATAGCCGCTCGGGGTCGTCGCATCGCGCTTGAGCACGACGCGCGATGCGAACGGCGCTCCGGTCGGCGCGAAGCTTTGAACCAGCCGGTCGTTCTGCAGCACCGCCATCATGGCCTGCGGCGTCGAGGGAAAGTCGGAAACCGCGGCAACGGTGCCGACGAGGGTGCCGAATTCCTCGCGCTTGACCGTCGACGGCGATACCCAGACGTTCATGCCGACCCCGACCTGCTTGCCCTGGTCAGGCGGCAGATACAGGATCAACTCAGTCCCGGTGACGCCGCCCTCGATGCTCACGATCGGCTGTCCACCCGAAACGCGGCTGCCCGGCGCGGCCTTCCACTCGGTGACGCGGCCGTCGATCGGCGCCAGCACGGCCTGGCGCTGTTCCAGTTGCAGTGCGAGCGAGCTGGCCTGGCGGCGCGCCTCGGCAATGGAATTCTGCGCCCCGCGCAATTGCTGCTCGCGGACGTTGCGGGCGCCGATATCGTCGCCGTCGAGCTGGACAATCTGGCTGCGGGCCTCGGTGGCTTCCTGCCGCGCCGTGGCCAGCGCCTGCTTCGAGCCGTTGAGGACCTGCCATGTGATCAGGTGGCGTTCATACAGCTCGGCCTCCTTGTCGACCTCGGTGTCGAGAATCGCAACACGCGCATCGGCGTCGCTGGCGCGCGATTCCAGCGCCTTGCGCCGCGCTTCAAGGCTGGCGGCGCGAGCCGTGGCATCGGCCTGGACCTGCACGGCAAGCGTTTCATGTTGAGCCATGCGCTCCTTGACAACGGCTTCCGCACTGGCCAGCGCCTGGCTGAGATCGCGATTGTCGACCAGCGCCACGACCTGGCCCTTGGTGACGACCGCGCCGACCAGCGCCGAGATCGAGGTCAGCGTGCCGTCACCGGCGGAAGTCGCATCCAGCAAGCGGCCTCCGGTTGCGATCATGATGCCATGGCCGACCACCTGCACCGGCACCGCGCCCAGAACGCTCCAGGCGATGCCGAGCGCAATCACCGCGACCAGGGCGACCGCGGCGAGCCAGTCGCGCGGCTTGGTCAGCGTGATCAGCCGGTCGAGTTGTTCCGGCGACGACAGCCGGTCCAGCGCCGACTGACGAAAGACCCGGGCGGCTATGCTCTGGGACATGGCAAATCCTTTCGCGCTTCGACCGTGGCCGGGATGTGCGCCTCGCCGTTGGGATCCAAACAGCTCAACTGCATGACGCGAGCGACACGCAGCTCGTCGCGGCGAGCTTGGCCGCTTCGAGGTCGCGCACCGACCAGCCCCCGCCGAGCGCCTTGAACAACGCCACGGCCGCCTGGTAGCGCGCGAGCTGGATCGATTTGAGATCGCCAAGCGCCTGGAAGTAGGTCGTCTGGGTGAGCAGCACGGAGGTCAGGTCGATCTGCCCGGCGTCCAGCTGCTCGCTGCTCATGGCGTAAGCCTGCTGCGCCCGGGTGGCGGCCGCCGACAGCAGCGATTCCTGGCGGCGAATCGTGCGCAGATCGGCCAACGCCGCTTCGACGTCGCCGATGCCGGACACGATGGCTTCGCGATAGGTCGCGATCAGCTCATCCTGCATCGCCTGGGTGCCGCGCAGCTGCGCTGCGAGTCGCACCTGGTCGAAGATCGGAACCGTCAGTCCCGAGATGGTCTGGTACGCCAGCGCCGATGGCGAAAACAGCGTCCCGCTCTGCAGCGACTGCGGCCCGATCGTGCCGGCGAAGGTCAGGCTTGGCAGCATCGCCCCCCGCGCGGCGGTGACGTTATCGGCCGCGGCCAGCAGCCGCGCCTCCGCGGCGGCGATGTCCGGCCTGCGCCGCAGCAGATCGGTCGGGATCCCGGGGCCCACCACCGGCAGGGCCAGACCGTCGAGGCTGCCGCCGCGGATCGTCAGACGGCCCGGCGGGTCGCCGAGCAGGATCGCGATCTGGACCTCGGTCTCCTCGAGCGACCGTTGCAGCTGCGGCACGACCGCGCGCTGCTGCAGCACCAGCGTGTCCTGGCGGGCTCGGTCCGTCGTCGTCGCCGAGCCGGCGTCGACACGCTGGCGGATGGCGTCGGCGATCTTTTCGGTCAGCTTGATGTTGCGCCGGGCGATGGCGATCTGATCGTTGAACGCGACAGCGGACATGAAGAGTGTGGCGACGCGGGCGGTCACCGTCAGGCGGACGGTCTCCTCATCGAACCGGCTGGCACGCAACTGGTTGTCGGCGGCCCGCAGCAGCGCGGCATTCTTGCCCCAGAAATCGATCTCGTAAGTGGCCGAGAGGCCCAGCTGGTACAATTCGTTCGGTGGAAAGGTGTATGCCGGGGGCAGTCCCGTCGCCGTCGCCGCCGCCGACACACGCTCCGCGGTATAGCTGGCGTTGCCGCCGCCCGCCGGCAGCAACCCGGCCACGGCCTGATCGCGGAGCGCGCCAGCCTCCCCGATGCGGGCGATGGCAACCGCGATATCCAGACTGCCGATCTCGGCGCGGCGAACCAGCGCTACCAGTTCCGGCGACCGGAACCCGGCCCAGAAATCGGCGGACGAGGCCAGTTCCGGAAAGTTCGCGCTGGCCGATGAAGCGAAACGTTCCGGCACATTCTGCGTCCCCTGCACATCCACCGCGGTCTGCAGGCAGCCGCCCAAGGCAAGCGAAAGCGACGCCGCCGACAACGATCGCGCCAGGTTCCTGATACTTAGCAACCTGGCGCATGTCATTCGCACAATACTCACGCGAAGGATAATGCTATGGCTGAAACTGACGTCCGCGTCTACCGCGGCGGCAGGGTCGGCATCGGGACACTCGGGAAGTTCCCATCAGGCGACGACCCGTTAGAATGACCGGTTGTCGCGCATTCGTTGTCCGAACCGGCTGACACCAGTTCCAGTTCGGCATCATTGAGTTCGCCCTTGGTCGCGTGGCGAGGATCGCCAAGATCGTAATCCTTGCCGTCATAGCTCAGACGGAAGCCGGATTCGGTGCGCGCCAGTCGTGCGGGCTTCGGCAACGCGATGCCGAAGCGCTCCGCCACCGTGGCTTCGAAGTTTTCGAGCAGGGCGCTCTCCAGGCTTGGATCCGCAACGAAGGTGTCGGCGATGCGGGTGTAAAGATCCGATGCTGTCATGGTCATGTAGCTGTCTCCCTTGGTGGATGTGAAGATCGATAGATCATTCTTTAGGTTAGGTCTTGGGGCTCAGACTGAGTTCCTTTGCAACCACACCGGAAGTCGGACAGTCATCCGCGCCGGCGGAAACCAGCTCGAGTTCGGCATCGTTGAGCTCGCCCTTGAGGGTGCTGCGGGGATCGCCAAGGTCGTAATCCTTTCCGTCATAGGTCAGACGAAAGCCGGAGCCGAGGCGGACGAGACTGGCCGGTTTCGGCAGCACCACGCCGATCCTGTCATTGACGGTGCCTTCGAAATCCTCCAGCAGTGCCGTGACCATCGAGGGGTCGGCGACGACGGCGCCGGCCACCCGGACATAGAGGTCGGCAGGAGAGATGGCAGTCCCTTCAAGCGGTGGCATTTTGACTTCCAGAAATCACATGAAGATTTTGACCGGGCACGAAAGGTCTGGCGACCGCCATCAGGCGTGCGGCAGCCTCGCTGACGAAGCGCCTACTCATGGGTTGATTTGGTCGGATAGGGCTGACCCACAGAACCGCCCGGCTGCGATATCGGACAGTTATAGTCGCTACCGGCCGAAACCAGTTCGAGCTCCATGTCGTTGAGTTCGCCCTTTGCGACCTGGCGCGGGTCGCCCAGATCGTAGTCCTTGCCGTCGAAGCTGAGCCGGAAGCCGGAGCCGGCGCGAACCAGCCTGCCCGGCTTGGGAATCGCCACGCCAAACCGGCGCGCGACGGTGCCGTCGAAATCATCGAGCAGCAACGCTTCCAGAGCCGGATCGCTGGAGACGGCATCGACGATCGTCTTGTAGAGATCGGTGGCGGAGATGGCGGGCTGGACTGTCATTTTCGTTCCCCCTTTATTGTCGGGTGCTGACTTGGAGGCGGCATCACGGACCGCGCGGCGATCCTAGCTGTAGGCCTGCGCGGCATCCTGCGAGGTTTTCTGCTCACCCGCCGGTTGGGTTGGACAATCCCCGGAGCCGCCGGCGGAAACGAGTTCGAGTTCGGCGTCATTCAATTCGCCCTTGGCGGCCTTGCGGGGATCGCCGAGGTCATAATCCTGACCGTCGTAACTGAGACGGAAGCCCGAGCCGACGCGATCCAGCCTGGCCGGTTTCGGCAACTTGATCTTGAAGCGCTCGGCAACCGCGGCGTCGAAGTCGGCAAGCAACGCCTGCTCAAACGCCGGGTCGGCGACGAAGGCGCCGGCAATGCGGGTGTAGAGATCCGCCGCAGTCATGGTAGTTGCGCTCATCGTAAAACTCTCCTGTTTGTGCTGCCACCACGACTGTTCGAACTTCGTTGCAGCGAGTGATCCGAAAGAGCTGAGTTCTCGATCGCTGTCCAGCGTCCAAGGCCCGGATGGGACATAGGCGGCGCATTGTGAGACGGAATCATGCCTTTCCAATCGGAACTTTGCGCCATGCGGCATCAGGGAAGCCGTCCGGCGCGCGCACCACGCCGAATGCCGGCATTGCTGATGGCGCGCGCGCCGTCATTGCTGTATGCCTCGGCTTTCAACCGCCGGTTCGAAGGGCAGTCATCAGCGATCATGCGCGCCCCTCCAGCCCTCCGGTCCCCGATCAGCACTGAACGAATTTTCGGCGATCGCGCCGCTCGTTTCCGCCATCTGACCTTCCCCCGCCTCGGTGCGCGCATCGAGCAGATCGCGCCGCCGTGGTTTCTGATCGGCGCCTGGGTGGACGATGAACCGGCTGGACTGATGATGGCGGGACCGGGTGTCACCGCCGCGGATATGTTGCTCAAGTCTGTCTCCGTTGCCCCGAGCTTTCGCCGTCGCGGCATCGGCCGGCACTTGCTGCAGGAACTCGAAACCGAGGCGCGGGCGCGCAAGGTCAGCCGCATCGCGGCGCGCTTCGTGCCAACGATGAAGCTGGCGGAAGCATTCGTCAGCCTGACAAGCCATCTGAAATGGGAGCGACCAAGGACCGTGTCGTTGAACCTCACGGGGGAGGCCGGTTTGATGGCGCAGAGCGGCGGCGAATGGCCGGGCGTCAAGACCTGGCTATCCGATCCGGGAGAGTTCACCTTCGAACCCTGGCGGCCCCTGACGGTTGCCGACGAAGAGGCGATGGCCCGGCTTCGTGCGCAATCCGCATTTCGCAGCTATCTGGAGTTCACCGGATTTGCCGCGGCGATAGATCCGGCCTGCAGCCTGCACATCCGCCGTTCCGGCGCGTTGCTGGGCTGGATCGCGGCAACGCCGTTCCAGGGCGCGATGGTCGCTCGTTACGGCAATCGCATCGGCCGCCATTATCGAAGTGCCTATGTCGACGAATCCCTGTGGCGATCGGCGGCGCTGATTGCCGGCTACTATCACGCCTTTTCCCGCCAGGGCGAGACCTATGGCAATGACAGCATCGCCACCTACTTCACCGATTTTCCGGGCCAGATGGCACTGACCCGTCGCCGATTCGCTTCAATGGCGTTATCGATGGAAGAAATCCGGGAGGTCGCCAAAACGCTTCAGCCGGGCTGAGGCCGGGCCATTTCCGTTGCCGAAGCCGGATTCCCTCGCCAGCGCAGTCAGCGCGTCTGGATTCTTCCGATAAGCTTCAATAAACCTGGAATGCAACTCGGGGCTCCTATCGACCAGTCGCCGGAATTCCAGGATGGCGGCTCTGTTCATGATGGTCTCCTGCCTCGGACCATCATCGCTCGTGATCGACGGCACCCTGCGCACGCTCGTCTGGATCAAGTGTCCAGCCGGGACGCCGCGCTATCCGGCATCGGGAAGCAATGGGTGACAGGGCCGCCGGCTAAAACTGCCGGAGATTCTCATTTAGGAGTGGTCATGGAACTATCGCGCGGCGGGTCGGTGATCGGATCGCCGACCTGGCAGCCGTTCTGTCCGCCACCGGACACGAGTTCCAGTTCGACATCGGTCAGATCGCCCGACGCCCTTGCCTCGTTGACCGCAGCGATCACGTCCTGCTCCGAGATGTCGAAGCCGGTTTCCTGCGCCAGCGCCGCCAGCGCGGCGGGATTCTGCCAGCAGGCTTGAAAAAACCTGGAGTGCAAATCGGGGTTCCGATCCACCAGGTTCCGGAACTCCAGGATGGCTGCTTTGTTCATGATGTCGGTTCTCCTGGCTGTGGATCATCATCGCCGTGCTCTGCGGCAGCGCGGGCGAGAGAGAAGCGAAAATATCGCGTTCCGTGCAATGTGGATAACATTCGTTTGAGCGTTTCCGCAAGGCGCCAAGCGCGTTGGGACGCAGGCTGCCCAATCAGAGACGGAATGACACTGTCCAAGCCGAACCCGGCGTTCTAGTTAACGCCGACGGCGAGTCCGGCCCGCTGCGGCGCACCTTGTTGGGAGGCCGCTTCGGACTCCCTCAGCAAGGCTCGAGCATGCAGACATCGCCCATCTTGCAACGACAGCCCGGTGCGCTCCGCATCGCTGCGCTGAGCTCCGACGAAACAGCCGACTTTGCCGGCCTGACCTATCCAAGGCTTGCGGGTGAACTCAGCCGGCTGCCATGGCCGTGGATCGCCATCGGGGCATGGCACGGTCAACAGCCGATCGGCCTGGCGCTGGGCCGGGCTGGCACCGCAGGCGACGCCGAACTTACGTCGCTGCTGGTGGAATCCGATACGCGGTGTCGCGGCGTGGGCAAACGATTGGTCGCGGAGATGATGCAAGTTCTGCGGGAAAAGGGCGCGCAACGGCTGACGGCACGGATTGGAGGCGGCAATCCTTCCAGATTGGCGCTCGGCCGCGCGTTGACCGGGCTCGGCTGGCCCGCACTGCAATGTGTGGAACTCAAGATCACTGGTTTCGCCGGCGCGATGGCGGAGCGAGGTGGCCAATTGAATGCCGTGCGCGGACTGCTCCAGGGTGAAGCCGTCACCTTCGACCGATGGAACTCGTTGCAGGCGCAAGATGTCGCCGCTCTGGACCTCCACCTCGCGCAGGCCGGCGTCAACGGCGGCAGTCGCCGCTTTTTCCAATTCGACGGAATGGAGCCGGAAATCAGCGTCATCGTCCGCCGCGCCGGCGCGGCTGTCGGCTGGGTGGTCGGACGACGCTCGGCATCCGCCGTTCCGGCACGCAGCGGCGTCACGGCAATCACCTACACCAGCGGCTACGTCGAGCCCTCGCTGGCGAGGCGCGGCGTTCTGGTTGGCGGCTTCTGGCACGCGTTGACGCGCCAGGCCAGGGTCTTCGGTCCGAGTTCCCTGGCGAGCTTCCGGACCGCAACGCCGCGCATGATCGCACTCGGCCGACGACGGCTCGCCCCGATCGCGCTGGAAAGCAAGGAGGTCTACGCGAGTTGCTGCCAATTGCATTAGTCGGCTCGCCATGTCATCGATGACACGGGTTCACACGGAGTCGTTGCTGCCATGACCGAAACGGTCGTCACCTCCGTTGAAGTCGCCGCAGCAGGGTTGCAGCCTGTCGACAATTTCGAGCACTGGCGCGCTGCCGTTGCCAGCATCTTCGATGTTTCGCCGGCGGAACCCGATTTCAGATCCAGCTTCAGCGCCAGCCTGAAGACCCACAATGCCGGCAATTTCCTGATTGGATCGTCATCTGCGTCGCCCCTGAAGTTTCGCCGCAACGAGTCGCTGGTCTCCGCGGTGGGCGTCGATCACTTCCTTTTCCAGCTTTATTGTTCGGGCATAGGCGAGATCGACACCGAGGGGCGGGAAAGCAAGCTCAAGACCGGCGATCTCGTGTGTTTCGACTTGTCGCGCCGCATGACTTCCTGGGCCAGCGACCTCCATGTCCTGAGCCTCGTCGTGCCGCGGGCGCTGGTGCAATTACCCCAACGGACCCTCGATGCCGCGCATGGCACCGTGATCGACGGCAACTCGCCGATGGCGGCGCTGCTCGGCCAGCAACTGGTCGCGCTACATGACGCCACGCCGCGATTGTCCGGCACCGACCTTCCGCTGGCCACGACCCTCGCATCGACACTGGTCACGGTGGGCCTGTCGGTGGCAAGCACCCGCCGGCTCGAGGATCCGAACGTCATATTGCCGATGAACCTGCAGGCGATACGCGCCTACATCGACCGCAATCTCAGCCATCTCAAACTGTCGCCCGAAATGGTCTGTCGCCACTTCGCCATGTCACGGTCGGCGCTGTACCGGCTGTTCGAACCTTTGGGCGGCATTGCGAACTACATCAGGGACCGGCGGCTCGATCGCGCCAATCTGCACCTGGCTTCCATCGGCACCGGACGCGGCGCCGTGGCCCGGCTGGCATTGCTGTGTGGCTTTCCCAGCGATACGGCGTTCGCGCGGGCGTTTCGTCAGCGCTTCGGCGTCAATCCGCGCGAAGCCATCATGAACGCGGAAGTCCACAAGCGCGACGCTTTTCCACACCTCGCGCGCGAGCGGAATTGGCTGCAGGGATGGATGGAAAGCCTTGCGGTGAGGCACTGAGCGTCCATCCAGCACGGTAAGCATGGTCCGACTTGGGCATCTCGCAATGACCTTATGGCGACGACTCCCGCGGCATCCGCGCACGCCACAATATCGGCAGGGCGAGCATGCCGAATGCGGTCTGGCCGCACTCGCCATCCTGATGGGATATCACGGCGTGCAGGTTTCGCTCGCGGATCTGCGCCAAGAGGCGGGCTCCACCCTGCTCGGATCCACCGTGTTGTCGTTGCGCAATCTCGCGCGCCTGCGCGGCTTTCGAGCCTCCGCGCACCGCGTCGAGCCGGACAGGCTGGCGGCGCTCGGCCTGCCGCTGATCGCACATTATCGCTTCATCCATTTCGTCGTCGTCGAGCGGGTGTCCGCGGATTGGGTAGGGATCAACGATCCCTCCGGCGGACCTCGCAGGGTGCCGTTCGAGGAGTTCGCCGATGATTTCACGGGCGTCGTGCTGCGGTTGGAGCGGCCGGCCGGGCTGGCCGCCTGCGGCCGCTACATCCCGGTCTGGCGGCGCTACCGGCGAGTGCTCGCGCCATGCGCCCTGCGCCTCGCCGTCGCGGCCACCGCAGCCTTGGTTGCGGCTGTCATGATGCCTGCCGGGCTGTGGCTGCTGGCGCGCTCCGCCGCGGCTCACCTCGCCACAGCAGCTGTTTCGCCTGCCGCGCCGGCGAGCGACTTGCGCGACCTTTGCTCAGGCGTGGCCTTGATCGCATGCGCATTGATCCTCGACGGCATCGCTTGCCGCCATGCGGCATGCGCGGTCTCCGAAGCGGCAATCGAGGAGCAGCAGAGGGCGACCGAGGCGGTATTCGCCTCGCCCACCTCGGAGATTCTGTCGCGCGGGCCACAGCAGACAAGCCGCTTCCTGTCGACCCTGCTGGCGTTGCGCGATCCCCGCCCGGTCGTTGCCGCGCTCAACGCGATGTCGTTTCTGGCGCTGACGCTCGCCTGCCCGCTGGTGGCGCCGGTTTTTGGCGGGCTTGTCGCGTTCGCCAGCCTGGTGCAGCTGACCTTGCTGCTCGCAATGTCGTGGCGCCGCGGAGGTGCCATCTCCCGTCACGGCGAAGGCCGCCTGCCTGTCGCCGGCTTTGCCGTTGGCGCCTATGCCAGTCCCGATACCTGGCGGATGGGTGGCAGCAGCGACGTGCTGTTTGGCCGGACGGCAGGCCTGCATGCGCTGGGCGCCGCGGAAGCGCTTCGTGCGGCGGCCGACGGTGCCTCGCTCGACACATTGTTGCGGGCGATTGATCTCGGCAAGGCAATGGCCTGTGTCGGCCTGCTGCTCACGGCGACAACGGCGACCGCGAACCAGGCCGCGCTGACGCTCTTGCTGCTCGCGGCGGCCGGCAGCCTTGCGCTGATTCGCATCGGCGAAGGCCTGCATCTCGCGCCTGTCGTCGGCGCCTTGCATGGCGGCATCGATGCCTCGCCGGTCGCCGCGGTCGCGGCCATCAGGTCCGGCGCGGCAACCGGCCGGTTGTCGCTGTCCAATGTTTCCTGGCGGCCGGCTCGGCTACGGCCGGCGGTCGTCAACGGCCTCAGCGCCAGCGCCTCGCCCGGAACCATCCTCGCCATCAAGGGGCCGCCGGGCAGTGGCCTGTCGACGGTCGCCCGACTGGCGGCCGGATGGCTGGCGCCAAGCAGCGGCGAAGTCTTGCTGGGCGGTGTGCCGCTGACGCAGCTTGCGGAAGGCACCTGCATTTTCGTCGACGCCGACGTGCCGCTGGACTCCGCGAGCCTGCGCGACAATCTCCGATACGGACACCCGATCGACGATGACACGCTGTGCGAAGCGCTGCGCGACGTCGGCCTCACCGCCACGGTGGCCGCACGCGGCGGCCTGGAGCTGTGGATCGCCCGCGAGCGTCCGGCGCTCAGCGGCGGCGAACTCTGCCGGCTTGCCATCGCCCGCGCCTTGTGCCGGCGGCCCGCCGTGCTGGTGCTGGACGGCGTGCTCGACGCCGTGGAAGCCGATCTCGCCGCCGCGATCGCCGGTCGGATCACCGCGCGCGGCATCGTGTTGGTGCTCACCTCCGCCCGCGCCGAAACACTGGCTCTGGCCGACGGCACCATCGACCTGACGGCAGCGGCTCCGGTTGCCGCATGACGCCGCCAAGCCGCGCGCCGAACCGTTTTCGCTGGCGGCCGTTGCGGATGCCGCGCGCCGGCTGGCCGCGGGATGACGCCGGTCCGCTCTCCGTGGTTGCTCCGAACGGCCGGCGGCGCTGGATCGACTTCGGCTGGCGGCGCTACGCCGCGGCACCCGACGATCCCGGCGTCCCCGACGCCGGCATCGCCATGCCTTATCCGGCGGCTCCGCCCGGCGCGTTGACGCCGCGCGCCTGGATCGCGACCTGGCGTCTGGACCCGTCCCCGGCCAAACACGGCGTGCTGGCGCTGGCAGATTCCGCCGCGATGCTGCCGTGGTTTGCACCGGCCACGCTGGCGCTTGCGGGAACCACGGCATCCGGCATTTTGCTGGCGGGCGGGCTGGGCCTGTCAGGCTTGCTGCTGCGCCATGCGGCGCGATTGAACGAATGCGACGGCGACCGCTCCGATAATATCGCTGTCCACGGCCGGCTGTGGGACCGGCTCCTCGCATTGCCGTCTTCGCTGTACGCCCGGCCGCCCACCCGCCTCGCGGTGGACGTCGATCAGGCCATCGCGGGCGCGCTGCAACTGGCGCGGCTGCGCCGCGTCATGACGGCGCCCGCCCTTGCGCTGGGCACGGCCGGTATCGTGCTGGGCTGGATATCGCCGACCATGGTGGGCGTCGCGGCCCCTGCTCTTGCGGTCTTTGCCGCGACAATCTGGTGGCTGAGCGGCCGGCAGGTCGGCGCCACGCGGCGTACCGCCATGGCGGCGGCCGGGTTCCGTCGCGATGTCGGATTTGCCGCCCGGTACCTGCCGCGGCTGCGCGACCTTGGCGTGGCGCAAGCGCGCAAGCTGCAGCTCGACGACCTCGCCGCAGCAACCAATGACGCTGCGGATGAGGTGCAGCACGCCAGGCAGGCCGGCGACGCGGTGCGGCGCCTCGGTATGGCCGTCAGCGCCATCGCTGTCCTGGTGTCGATCCCGTGGCTTGACGCCGGCATGACGACGCGGGAAATCGTGGCGGCGCTGCTGCTGATGCCGGTAGCGGCGGTCGCAACGGCGGATCTGGCCTCCGCTTTCGGCCAGCGCGCGGAACTGGTTCGCTCGATTGCCGCCATCGACGACCTGCTCGGTGTCGATCTCGATCCCGACGGCGGCGCCTGCAACGATATTCAGACGGTGTCCCTGAACGCCGTGACCTATCGTCACAATGCCGGGCCCGAAGTTCTCACCGATGTCAATCTCACGCTGCGTCGCGGCGAGGTCATAGCCTTGTCGGGCTCGTCCGGCGCCGGCAAGTCGACGCTGCTGCGCATCGTCATGGGACTGGTCGATCCTTCATCGGGCGAGGTCTTCGTCAATGGGCGGCGGCTGCGCGCGGCGCAGGCGGCGTCGTTCCGCGCGCGCATTGCCTGTGTTTTTCAGAACGAGGATTTCGGCTTCGCCACCGTGCGCAACGCGGTCTGCGCAGGCCGAACGGGAGTTTCACTGCCCGACGCCGAAGCAGCCCTGGCCGACGTCGGACTGCTGGACGACGTCCTTGCGCTGCCGATGGGACTGCAGACGCTGGTGATTGCCGGTGCGTTTCCCCTGAGTTTCTGCCACCGGCTGATGATTGCCCGCAGCCTGGCCGCCAACGCGGACATGCTCGTGTTCGACGAGACCCTCACCGGTCTCGATCCGGCCGTTGCGCGCCGGATTCTCGATGCCGCGCGCCGTCGCGGCGCGGCGGTGGTGTTCTCGACCCACAAGCCGGCGCTGCTCGGCTACGCCGATCGCATCCTCCGCCTGCCGTCGTCGTCTCAGTGCCCCGAGGGTGACACCTCGATCTCCGAGACCCAGTGATCGTCGAAGAAATCGCAGAACTCGGCGGCATGGCGATCGAGAAAAGCCAGCATCTGCGGCTGGTCGGAAGCCGTATTCCAGCGCCAGCGCGCCTCCGGGCCGTCGCGCAGGAAATGACGCCGGTTGACCTCGACGATCAGCGGCATCATCGCGCCGGAGCTTTGCGGAGCCGCGACACCAACGAGGCGATAGTACCAGATCTGGCCGGGCGCCGTTTCGGTCGTCGTCAACCAGCCGGCGAGCCGCCCGTGCCAGCTCATGATCAGGGACAGTTCGGGAACCACCCGCTCACCGGCCAGCGGCGCGAACGGCCGCCAAGTCTCGGCGATGCCGGCTTGGGCGGCCTGCGCCGTGATGTCGCGCCGTTGCGCTTCGTCCAGATCGGCAAAACTGTCGAAGTGGAGGCCGCGGCGCACCAGCATGCGGTCCATGCCGCGCCGTCCCGCCCAGGCCCGCGCGCTTGCCGCGGTGCCGGAAACGCGGCGCTGATCGAGCCGCTTGCCGCTCCAGCCGCAGCCGAGCAGCGCGGCTTCGAAAGCCGCAGCCGCCGGCAGACGCGATGACCAGTACACTGCCGCGCCTCCGTATCCGAGGCACCGCGGCGAAGCCTCGAGCAGGCGCCGGGCGAGACCTTGCCGGCGGTGCCCTGGATCCACCATCAGCGACAACAGCCGCGCACGCGTTCGATCTGCGGAACATCGCCAGAGCGCCAGGGCGGCCACCGCATCCCCGTCGGCAATCATCAGCGCGGACACATTGCCGCTGGCCGCCGCCAGGAGCGGCCGGTAGGCGGGGAACGTCAGATGAACGGCGCAACCACGCTGGGTCGGGTTCGGCAGCGTCACGAGCTTCATGCAAGATGCCTGGCGTCGCCGAAGCGCTCAGGCGTCGGTGCCTGCGGGCAGTGACACGGCCAAAACCTGTTTCATCCTAGGTATTGTTCAGGGTCGAGGCAGACTTCGGCGATCCCGTCTGCTGAGCGGTGTTGGTCGGCTGATCGCCGCCACCCGCGACATGGTCGAGAAGATCGTCAGGCAACTCGGCGACGTCGGACATCCCGCCATCACGACGTTTCGGCCCCAAACCCGCGTTGGTGCGGAAAAGCATTTTCTTCAGTCGCGTTGCTTGCCTGTTGAACACAATAGCTCCGATCATTGCATGAAACGAACGAACGGCGGATCCCCAAGGGCTGCACCGTCCTGATATTGTATCGACTTCGCCGACCCGGCCGGTTCCGCGGCTACGCAGGTCATCGCCAACCGCGATCTCGGAATTAGGCCGAATCCTTTCGATCGCCAACAGAAATCCGAAGGCGATTGAAGCGTTTGGGACGAAACGCTTTTTGTCTGAGACGCAATCGCACGCCGGCACTTCAACATTGGCGCGACCCGTTGGCAGGGCCGGGACGTAGAAACTTCAGCGGCGCGCGGCTCGTTCCATATGCGACAGCCCTGCCCGGGAAAGCTGGGTCAGCTTGGTTTGCGCTTTTTAACTGCGCGACCATCCGAGCCGCCGCAGCACGGCCTGCACCGCGCCCAATGGCGCGGGGGTGAACGGTCCCGGCGGCGCCCGGCCCATCGGAACCACGACCAGCAGCGTCAGGATCGCGAGCCAGAACGTCAGCCAGAAGCCGTCGATATAGGCCAGCACGTTGGCCTCGCGCCGCACCAGCACGGCAAGCGAGGCCATGGCCCGCGCCGAGGCGGTCGCGGTGCCGTGCCCGGCAAAACCCTCGGTGAGCTGCCGCAAGACGCGGCCGACGTCCGCGCTGCCGTTCTCGACATGCTGTCCGAGAAAATTCGAATGGATCTGCTCGCGGATCCGCAGCCAGGTGCCCATCAAGGCGACGCCGATCTCCGCCCCGCCGAGCCGCACCACCTGGACATAGGCGGCGAACGCCGTCGCCCGGCTCGGATCGGAGGAGGCCACCATGATCAGGATGGCCGGCAGGAAGGTGAAGGCCTGTCCGATCGATTGCAGGATGACGATGGCGACGAAATTTTCCCGCGCCCAGTCATGCGTCAATTGGGTCCCGAGCAGGTTGGCGGCGGCAAAGGCGGACAGCCCGATCACCAGCACGCCGCGCGGATCGAGATGGCGCAGCAGCAGGATCGACAGCGGCCACGTCACCAGCATCGGCAGCGCGCCATAGGTCAGCAGCAGCGCGCCGGTCTGTTCGGGCCGCAGCAGGTCGACAGTGGCGAGAAAATTCGGCACCAGAGACGAATTGGACAGGCTTGTCAGCGTGAACAGAAGGATGACGAGCAGCGCGAGCCCGACATTGCGCGAGAACAGCACGCGGACATGGGCCCAGGGCCGGCGGACCAGGGCCTCGTTGACGAGAAAGGCCGCGCACAACAGGCCGCCGCCGACCAGCAGCGCGGTCACCGTGCCGGATTCCAGCCAGTCGAGCCGATTGCCCTGATCGAGCCCGGCATAGACCATCGAGACGCCGGTGCCCAGCAGCAGCATGCCGCCCCAGTCGGCGTCCCGCACCAGCGCGCGGTTGACCGGCTCGGGCGGGGTTCCAAGATAGACCATCAAACCCATCAGCGGCGCGATCACCGCGCCCTGCCAGTACAGCCACTGCCATCCCAGATGGTCGACGTAGAAGCCGACCGCCGCGGGGCCGGTATCCAGCGCGAACCCGATCCGGATCGCATAGATCGAGACCGCCGGCAGCCACCACCGGATCGGCAGGTTGCGAAAGATGATCAGCAGGGTGGCGGGCACGAAGGTGCCGAGCAGCAGGCCATGCGCGATGCTGAGCGCCAGCAGCGCAGGGTATTGGCGCACGATCGGGATCAGCAGCGAGATCACCGCGTAGATCAGGCTGGGAATGCCGAGCACGCGGCGCAGGCCGAACGCGGTGGCGAGCCACGCCACCGCCGGCGCGATGAAGATCTGCGAACCGATCGCCGCGGTCGAGAGCCAGGCGCCCTCGTCGAAGCCCAGCGAAAATCCGCCGCGCAGGTCGGGCAGTCCGATCGAGGTCAGCCGGCTGTCGAAATTGGCGAGAAAGGAGCCGAGCAGCACGGCGCCGACCGCGAACAGCGGTTGCGGCGCGATGCCGCCCTGCGACAGCGGCCCGTGGCCGGCGTCGTCATCTTCCGCCATCCGCCCCCGCCTGGTCGGTGTGGATGCGGGTGACGACCGACATCCCCGGCAGCAGTCGCTGCAGCAAGGGCTGGCCCCGATCGAGCGCGATCCGGACCGGAATGCGCTGCACGACCTTGGTGAAATTGCCGGTGGCGTTATCGGGCGGCAACAGCGCGAACTGCGATCCGCTGGCGGGTGCGATCCGCTCGACGCGGCCAGACAGCCGCTCGCCCGGGAAGCTGTCGACGCTGACGTCGACCGGCTGGCCCGGCCTCACCCGGGTCAGCTGGGTCTCCTTGTAGTTGGCGATGATATAGACATCCGGCAGCGGCACGACGTCGATCAGATTGGTTCCGATATTGACGTAGTCGTTGGGCTGCACCTGGCGTTCGCTGACGACGCCGTCGAACGGCGCGACCACCCGGGTGTAGCCGAGCTTGAGCCGGGCCGCAGCCAGCGTCGCCCTGGCGGCTGCGATGTCCGCCGCGCGCTCCTTCTTGTTACCCGCCAGCACTTCGAGCTGGTGGCGTTGCGCGGCGATCACCGCCCGGCTCGCGCGGACATCGGCCTGGGCGCGGGCATAGGCGGCGGTGGCCTGTTCGAGCTTTTGCCGGGTGCCGGCGTCGGTCTGTGCCAGAGACTGCTGCCGCTCCTGCTCCTGGCGGGTTTCGACCTCCTGGGCGACCGCAGAGACTTGCTGCGCCTCGCCTTGCGCAATGGTGGCGTATTGCAGCTCGATCTGGTTGGCGAGATTGTCGAAGGCGGCCTGTGCTGCGGCGACGCCGGCTTCGGCCTGGTCGACCACCGCCTGGTAGTCGGCGGGATCGATCTGCACCAGCAGATCGCCGGCCTTGACGCGCTGAAAATCGGTGACGGCGACGGTCAGCACCGCGCCGGCCACCCGGCTGCTGAGCCGTGTCGTCTCGGCCTTGATATAGGCGTCGTCGGTGGTCTGGACCACGGCACGGCCGACCCAGGCATCCCAGTTCAGGGTTGCCAGCGCGACGAAGCCAAACGCCGCCAGCACGGCCAGTAACGGAATCGCCAGGCGGCCAAGCGAACGGCGCCAGCCCGGTGACGGCGCCGCCGGCGCATCGGCTGCGGCCGGCACGGCCGGCGTCGGCAAGGGAGGCCCGGCCTGGGCCGCCACCGCCGCTGCAGGGCCGATTTGATCCTGCTGAGTCAAGGGTGTCCCCCTCCGACCGAGTTCCCGCAAGCCCAAAGCGTTGCCGGCCGCGGGGCGCAGCCGACCGGTCGGGATCATGCCTCAGACCGTCTTTTCCGGCCAGCGGCAGAGATCGTTGATCAGGCATACCTCGCAGCGCGGCCGGCGCGCCAGGCAGGTGTAGCGGCCATGCAGGATCAGCCAGTGATGCGCGTGCAGCATGAATTCGGCGGGGATGGCCCGCTCGAGCCCGAGCTCGACCTCCAGCGGTGTCTTGCCGGGCGCCAGGCCCGTGCGGTTGCCGACGCGAAACACATGGGTGTCCACCGCCATGGTCGGCTGGCCGAACGCCATGTTGAGCACGACGTTGGCGGTCTTGCGGCCGGCGCCGGGCAATGATTCGAGCTCGGCGCGGCTGCGCGGCACTTCGCCGTTGAACTCGGCGATCAGTTTTTCCGACAGCGCGATCACGTTCCGGGCCTTGTTGCGGTAGAGCCCGATGGTCTTGATGTAGTCGCGCACCCGTTCCTCGCCGAGCGCAACCATCTTCTGCGGCGTGTCGGCCACCGCGAACAGGGCCGCGGTCGCCCGGTTGACGCCGGCATCGGTGGCCTGCGCCGACAGCACCACGGCGACCAGCAGGGTGAACGGATTGAGATGTTCGAGCTCGCCCTTGGGCTCGGGGTTGGCCTTGCGAAAGCGGCTGAACGCCTCGACGACCTCGGCCCTGGTCCAGGGTTTTGCGGGCTTGGCGGTTTTCCCGGCGGTTTTCCCGGCGGTTTTCCCGGCGGTTTTCCTGGCGGTTTTCCTGGCGGTTTTATTGGCGGTTTTATTGGCAGCTTTTTTGACGAACTTTCTTGCCGCCTCGGGGGTTGTGGTCTTGGATCTGGATTCGATCGGGGCTTTGCGGGTGATTTTCGGCATGATCCGGGTATACTGAGGCGCGATGGACACAGGCAACGATTTTGATCCGGCACTGCCGCAGCCCGAACTGTTTTCGGCACTGCTGACGCCGCATCGCTCGCTGCACCGTACCGGCTTTTTGGTGCTGATGGCGTTTCTCAGCGTGGTCAGTTTCGGCGCCGGCCTGGCATTCCTGCTGATGGGGGCATGGCCGGTATTCGGCTTCTTCGGCCTCGACGTGCTGGCGATCTATTGGGCGTTTCGCGTCAACTTCCGCCGCGCCACCGCCACCGAGGAGATTTCGGTGACGCCGTTCGAATTGCGGGTGCGCCGGGTAAGTCACCGCGGCCAGGTAGCCGAATGGGTGCTCAATCCGCTGTGGGTGCGGATCGAGCAGAAGATCCATGCCGAATTCGGCATCGAAAAGCTCTATCTGGTGTCCAGGGGCCGCAGCCTGGCGATCGCGAGCTTTCTCGGCGCAGACGAAAAGGCAAGTTTTGCCAAAGCCTTGACGGCAGCGCTGCAGGCCGCACGGCGCGGCCCGAGCTATCATCCGCTGGCCTAGCGGGCTCGTCGGGAATCGGGTGGCCTGCCGGCGCCCGCTGGCCTACATCTGGGCCATGATGAACCTTGCCATCCATGACCATCGCCTCGCCAAGCCCGGCCCGCAGAACGCGGCGCTCCGCGACTATGATTCGGTACGTCGCGCCATCGCCTTCATCTCGGAGCACTGGCGCGCGCAGCCGACCATCGAATCGATGGCGGAGGCGGCGAGCGTCACGCCCGACGAGCTGCACCATCTGTTTCGCCGCTGGGCCGGGCTGACGCCGAAGGCCTTCATGCAGGCGCTGACCCTGGATCACGCCAAGGGCCTGCTGCGCGATTCCGCCAGCGTGCTCGACGCCGCGCTGGAGTCGGGGCTGTCAGGTCCGGGCCGGCTGCACGATCTGTTCGTCACCCATGAGGCGATGTCGCCGGGCGAATGGAAGAACGGCGGCGCCGGCATGACGCTGGCCTACGGATTTCATGCCTCGCCATTCGGCGCCGCGATCGTGATCGCCAGCGGCCGGGGGCTCGCCGGGCTGGCCTTCGCCGATGCCGGCGAGGAGGCCGCCGCGTTGGCCGACATGCAGCGGCGCTGGCCGCAAGCGCGCTATGTCGAGGACGTCCAGGGCACCGCGGCGCTGGCGCAGCGGGTGTTCGACACCCGGATGTGGCGGCCCGACCAGCCGTTGCGCGTCGTCCTGATCGGCACCGATTTCGAGGTCCGGGTCTGGGAGACGCTGTTGAAGATCCCGATGGGCCGGGCGGTGTGCTATTCCGACATCGCCTGCAACATCAACCGCCCCAAGGCCTCGCGCGCGGTCGGTGCCGCGGTCGGAAAAAATCCGCTGTCGTTCGTGGTCCCCTGCCATCGCGCGCTCGGCAAGGGCGGCGCGCTGACCGGCTATCACTGGGGCGTCACCCGCAAGCAGGCGATGCTGGGCTGGGAAGCCGGCCAAGTGGGGATGCAGTAGATCGGGTGGGCAAAGCGAAGCGTGCCCACCTTTTTCAACATCAGAGAATTCCGTTGATCGATGCTGGGCACGGCGCCAGATGCGCCTTTGCCCACCCGGACTGATCGGGCAGACCGGAAATAACGGGCACCCGGTCAAAGCGTCGCGACGCATGTCGGACATCGATGCAAAGCTGCACCGTGCCGACAATCCTCCCATGAGTGCCGACCGCGTGAAGCAATGTCCGAGTTCGGAGGCAAGGCGCTTCCGCCGCGCGACCGAGACGCCGTTCAACATGATCTTCGAAGTGCGTTCCTGACCAATCGGAGCAACGGTGCGCATCAGCCCGGATGGTGCAGGAAATGCGGCTCCCAGAGCGCTGCATTCACTCCGGACTGATGTCGCCTATGGCACCAACGGATCAGTCGGGCCGGTCCGATGATGTCCGCTGATCGGAGCAGGCCGGAAGCAACCGGCCCCCGATCGAAGTGGACGTCGCGACCATATCCGGCGATGTCGGCTTTCGAGAATAGCCGCTCATACCTTGATATGATCGGCTTCCTCCAAGGGTTGAATTGCGGGGCAGGCCAACGGCTTTGTATAATCGCCAGCGGCGCGCGTGAAGATCGCACGGAGCAATCACAAGATGGAGCGGCCTATCGAAAACACCCCAGCAACGGCGGACCACGCAACCGGCTACGACATGCTGCGGAATCCGCGCCTCAACAAGGGAACTGCCTTCACCGAGGCCGAGCGCCGTAAATGGGGCCTCGAAGGGCTGCTGCCGCCCGCGATCACCACGATCGAACTGCAGGTGGCGCGCCGGCACGCCGAAATCGCCGCGCTCGAAGATGATCTTCAGAAATACCTCGTGCTGTCCGATCTGCAGGCACGCAACGAGACGCTTTACTACGCGGTTCTGATGTCCGACCCCGCCACCTACATGCCGCTCGTCTATACGCCGACCGTCGGTGAGGCGTGCCAGAAATTCGGCCATATCTTCCGAGCGCCGCGCGGTATCTATCTGCCGATCAGGGCGCGCGGTCGCGTCAAGGAATTGCTTTCCAACTGGCCGGAGAAGGACGTGCGCTTCATCGTCGTCACCGACGGCGAGCGCATCCTCGGGCTCGGCGATCTCGGCGCCGGCGGCATGGGCATTCCGATCGGCAAGCTTGCGCTCTATACCGCCTGCGCCGGGGTGCCGCCGCAAGGCTGTCTGCCGGTCGTTCTCGATGTCGGCACCAACAATCAGGCGCTGCTGGAAGACCCGCTCTATCTCGGGCTGCGCCAGGACCGCGAACGCGGCGAAGCCTATCTGACCTTTGTCGACGAGTTCGTCACCGCCGTGCAGCAGCTCTACCCGAAATGCTGCATCCAGTGGGAGGATTTCGCCAACGTCAATGCGGTGCCGATTCTCGCGCGCTACCGCGACAGCATTTGCACCTTCAATGACGATATCCAGGGTACCGCCGCGGTCGCATTGGCGGGCATCCTCGCCGCCTCGCCCCTCACGGGGAAAAAGCTCACCGAGCAGCGGTTCCTGTTCCTCGGTGCAGGGTCGGCCGCGACCGGCATCGCCGAGTTGATCAGCCTGGCGATGGCGCGGGAGGGCATGGACCTCGCCGAGGCGCGGCGCCGCAACGCGTTATTTGACGTCAACGGCCTGCTGGTGACTTCGCGCACCGATCTTGCCGGGTTTCAAAAACCGTTCGTCCAGGACCGGGCGGCGGTGTCCACCTTTGTCGAGGCGGTCGAGGCGTTGCGGCCAACCGGCATCATCGGCGTTAGTGCCGTGCCGAAACTATTCACCCGTGAGGTGATCGCCGCGATGGCGCGGATCAACCAGCGCCCGATCATCTTCCCGTATTCCAACCCGACCTCCCGCTCCGAATGCACGGCCGAAGAAGCCTACCGCTGGTCCGATGGGCGGGCGATTTTTGCGAGCGGCAGTCCGTTCCCGCCGGTCGAGATCTCCGGCAGGCGTTTCGTGCCGGGCCAGGGCAACAACGTGTACATCTTTCCCGCCATGGGCATGGCGGTGTTCGCCACCGAAGCGACGCGGGTGACCGAGGAGATGTTCCTGGTCGCTGCGCACGCCGTCGCCGAGCAGGTCACCGAGGAGAACCGTTCGATCGGGCTGATCTACCCGCCACAGAGCCACATCCTCGAAGCCTCGCTCCATGTCGCCGAACGGATCGCAACCTCCATCTTCGACCAGCGGCTGGCGGGGGTTGAGCGGCCGGACGATATCGGCGCGCTGATCCGAAGCCGCGTCTACCGTCCCGCGTATCGCGGGTGAGATCAATGCCGGCGATCGTCCGGTCGGTGATGGCTTGGCGCGGCCGAATCTGCGCTTGCGGCGCCTCGATTACGGCAATGTCGGCCGCCGCGGCTCACGCCAGATCGAGCTTCGAGGCGACGGTAGAGTCGGCATTGAGGCGGTAGACGATCGGCGCGCCGGTGGCCAGTTCGCGCGCCAGGATGCCTTCCGGCGTCAGCTTCTCCAGCACCATGATCAGCGCGCGCAGCGAGTTGCCATGCGCCACCACCAAAGTACGCTCGCCGCGCAGCACGCAGGGCAGGATCTCCTGGACATAATAGGGCAGCGTGCGCGCCAGGGTATCCTTCAGGCTTTCGCCGCCGGGCGGCGGCACGTCATAGGACCGCCGCCAGACATGGACCTGCTCCTCGCCCCATTTCTTGCGGGCGTCGTCCTTGTTGAGGCCCGACAGGTCGCCATAATCGCGCTCGTTGAGCGCCAGATTTTTTTTGGTCGGAAGTCCGCTCTGGCCGATCTCGGCCAGCGCCAGGTCCAGGGTGTGCTGGGCGCGTATCAGCACCGAGGTAAAGGCGACATCGAAGGCAAGTCCCTGCGCCTTCAGCTTGGCGCCGGCGGCCCTGGCCTCGGCGATACCGGTCTCGGTCAGGTCGGGATCCTTCCAGCCGGTGAACAGGTTCTTCAGATTCCATTCGCTCTGGCCGTGACGCAGCAGCACGAGAAGACGGTCGCTCATGGCAGTGATTCCATTTCGGTTGCAGGTGTCGCCGTCTTCCGGCGCATGATCCGGAAAGGCATGCCCTCGGTCCACGCCCCAATGGCTGGACAGCGGTTTTCCGAAAACATCATGCCCATCGCGCTAGATGTCGCCGAGGCCGAGCACGTCGGCCATCGAATACAGCCCCGGGGGCCTGCCATGCGCCCACAACGCGGCCTTGATCGCGCCCTGCGCGAACATGGCGCGGTCCTCGGCGCGGTGCGTCAGCTCGATGCGCTCCATCGGGCCTGCAAAGATCACGCTGTGATCGCCGGTGACGGTGCCGCCGCGCAGCGACGCAAAGCCGATGTCGCCGCTCCGCCTTGCGCCGGTGATGCCGTCGCGCCCGCGCGCCGAATGCTGATCGAGCGCGATGTTGCGGCCCGCGGCGGCGGCCTCGCCGAGCATCAGCGCGGTGCCCGAGGGCGCGTCGATCTTGGCGCGGTGATGCATCTCCAGGATTTCGATGTCGAAGCCGGTATCGAGCGATTGCGCCACCCGCTTCACCAGCGCCGCCAGCAGGTTGACGCCGAGGCTCATATTGCCGGACTGCACCACGGTGGCGCGCGAGGTGACGCTCTTGATCACGGCGTTGTCCGACGCCGTCAGGCCGGTGGTGCCGATGACATGCACCAGGCCGCGCTGGGCGGCGATCGCGACATTGGCGATGGTCGCCCCCGGCACGGTGAAGTCGAGGATGCCGTCCGCCTCCGCCGTCATCGTCCAGAGATCGGCGGACAGCAGCACGCCGTTGGCCGGCAGGCCCGCCAGCACGCCGGCATCCTTGCCCAGCAGTTCCGAGCCGGGCGCCTCCAGCGCGCCGGCGAGGATGGCGCCCGGGGTTTCGGCGATGACGCGGGTGAGGGCGCGGCCCATCCGGCCGCCGGCCCCGGCAACGATCAAGCGCATGTCGGACATGTTTCGACCCTCATGGCGTCCTCGCCGTATAGCCGGGGCAAGCCGTCCCGGCAACCGAACAGAGGTCAGGTGCGGCTGCGTTCCCCGGATGCAGCGCAATACGCCGCTCTCGCGGCGTGGTGCGCTGCTGATCCGGCGCCCATGTCAGAAGCCCGGTGATCCCGGTTTCCTGGGCCCGGATCTGCCAACGGGTCGCGCGAATGCGCGACCGATGACGGGCTCCGCAACGCAAGTGCGCGTCACCGCGTCCGGGACACGATGACGCTTTGGCCAATTGGCAGCTAAGGCTGCGGCCCGTCAAAGCCTTCGATGACGATGAGATCGGCGATCGAATGCGGCTGCCGCACCTTGATGTTTTCCTGATATTCCGGCGAGCGGTAGCAGGCCAGCGCGGTTTCGTAGTCGGGAAATTCGATCACCACATTGCGCGCGCGGCTTTCGCCCTCCACGCCGGTGAACCTGCCGCCACGCACGACATAGCGGCCGCCGAATTTCCTGAAGATCGCCGGATTGCCGGCCGCATAGGCCTTGTAGCCGTCCTCGTTGTGGACGTCGACGCGCCCGATCCAATAGCCTTTCGCCATGCCTGGTTCCTTCCGCTGCTAGCCCAACGCCTGCCTGATTTCCGCCTGGACCGATTCCGCCGCCGCCCTGGGTTCGGCGGCCTGCAGGATCGGCCGGCCGACTACCAGATAGTCGGCGCCATTGGCGATGGCGAGACCCGGCGTCATGATGCGCTTCTGGTCGCCCGCGGCCGAGCCGGCCGGGCGAATGCCGGGCGTCACCAGATCGAGCCCGCGACCCACGATCTTGCGCAGGTTGGCTGCTTCCTCCGGCGAGCAGACCAGGCCGTCGACGCCGATTTCCCTGGCCTGGCGGGCGCGGGCTTCGGCCAATTCGGCAACGCCAAGGCGATAACCCGCGGCGTGAAGGTCGGCGTCATCATAGGAGGTCAGCACGGTGACGGCCAGGATCCTCAGCCTGGATCCGGCGCGCGCCTCGACCGCCGCCTTCATGGTCTGCGGATAGGCGTGCACGGTCAGGAAGGTCGCACCAAGCGCGGCAATGCTCTCGACACCGCGCCCGACGGTATTGCCGATATCGTGCAGCTTGAGATCGAGGAACACCTTCTTGCCGGCATCGGCGAGCTGACGCGCAAACGGCAATCCCCCGGCATAGGCGAGCTGATAGCCGATCTTGTAAAACGTCACGCTGTCGCCGAGGGCCGATATCATCGCTTGCGCGGCGGCGAGATCCGGCAGGTCGAGCGCCACGATCAACCGGTCGCTGGGAACGATCACGCTCGGCTGCATGCTACCTCACATCTGGCGCTGGGAAACGTCGATCAACTGCCTCACCAGGGCGGCGAGCGCCTCGATGTCGGCGGGATGTTTCAAGCGGTCCATATCATCATAGGCCTGATCCGCAAAACCCAGCGCCAGCTGGTTCGGAATCACGATGGCGTGGCAGGCGGTGAGGATCAGCCGCAGCGCCGCCAGCGCGCGGGTGCCGCCGAGCCGGCTTTCTGACGCTGCCGCGATCGCGAAAACGCGCTGGCGAAATACCTCGCCGCGGGTCTCGTGCGGATCCTGCACCCGGCTCACCCAGTCGATGGCGTTCTTGAGCAGCGCCGGCACCGACGAATTATATTCCGGCGTCACCATCAGCACGCCGTGATGGGCGGCGATCATGCGCTTGAGGTTGATCGCATGCTTCGGCACGCCGGATCTGGTCTGCAGGTCGCCGTCATAGATCGGCAGCGGAAAATCCCCGAGCGAAATCCGGGTCACTTCGGCGCCGGCCTGCGCCAGTGCGTACGCCGCCGCCGCCGACAGCCTGGCATTGTGCGAGCCGGTGCGAAGCGAGCCGGGGATCACCAGGATTTTCAGCGCGGACATGATCTAAAATCGCGTTGCCAGCCGACCCGCCGACGGCATGCCTGTTTCGAAAATCGGCAGCGCCGCAGTCAGCGCTTGCGATACACCCAGACGCGGGCCGGCGGAAGGTTCATCCAGATCCGCTCGGAGGCTTCGGTGGTAACGCCGGGCAGCGATTTGGGAATCGGCGGCGCCACCGAATAGGTGAACTGCACGAAGGGCGCGCCGGGCGCCAGCGCCAGGAAGGCGTCGCGGATCAGCTTCAGCCGCGTCAGCATCGGCTTGGTGACCAGCGGCAGGCCGGACACCACCGCGGAGGCCGGGGCGCTCAACACGTTCCAGAGCGAATCGCGCAACGCATAGGCATCGCCCTGCACCACCTTGGCGTGCGGATAGCGGTCGCGCAGCAGCGCGCAGAAGCCCGGATTATATTCCACCAGCACGAGGCGCTTCTGATCGACGCCATGCTCGATCAGCGCGCTGGTGATCGCACCGGTGCCCGGCCCAAGCTCGACCACCGGGCCCGATGAATTGATATCGACATATTGCGCCATGGTGCGGGCGAGCACCCGTCCCGACGGCATCACCGCGCCCATGTGCAGCGGCTTCTCGATCCAGGAACGGAGAAAACGAACCTCGTCGTCGAGACGAAGCGGTTTTTTCAACGCACGCACGGACGATTGCAAAGGCATGTCGCTTCCAGGCGGGACCGCAAGATGGCGGCAGTGTCAGAAAATAGTCATAAAGACGTATAGGTAGCGGCCGATACGGTCAAGCCGAATGGTCCTGCGCACGGCCCGCCGAGCGCTCTCAAGCGTTGCCGCGGGTACCAAAGAAGTCCTTGACCTTGGTGAAGAAACCCGCCGCCTCCGGCTGCGTTGCGCCGGACGACAGCTTTTCAAACTCGGCGAGCAACTCCTGCTGCTTCTTGGTCAGATTCTGCGGGGTTTCGACCACCACCTGGACATACATGTCTCCGGACTGCCGCGAGCGCAGCACCGGCATGCCTTTTGATGCGATGCGAAAGCGCCGGCCCGACTGGGTTCCGGAAGGCACCTTCACCTTGGTCTGGCCCTTGTCGATGGTCGGCACTTCGAACTCGCCGCCCAGCGCTGCAGTCACCATCGAGATCGGCACGCGGCAATGCAGATCGGCGCCGTCGCGCTGAAAGAACTGATGCGACGCCAGCGACAGGAAAATGTAGAGATCGCCCGGAGGCCCGCCATGGGCGCCGGCCTCGCCTTCACCGGAAAGCCGGATGCGGGTGCCGTCTTCGACGCCCTGCGGGATATTGACCGACAAGGTCCGCTCCCGCGTCACCCGCCCCGAGCCGGCGCAGGAGGGACAGGGGTCTTCGATCATCTGGCCGCGGCCCTGGCAGCCGGGGCAGGTTCGCTCCAGGGTGAAGAATCCCTGCGCCTGGCGCACCCGCCCCTGCCCGCCGCACATCGAGCAGGTCTTCGGCTTGGTGCCGGCCTTGGCGCCGGTGCCGGAGCAGGATTCGCAGGTCACCGAAACCGGAATCTCGATCTGGGCGGTCTTGCCGAGGAAGGCCTCTTCCAGGGTGATTTCCATGTTGTAGCGCAGGTCGGCGCCGCGCTCGCGGCCGCCGCCGCGGCCGCGCTGCCCGGCCATGCCGAACAGGTCTTCGAAAATGTCGGAGAATGACGAGGCAAAGCCGGCGCCGAATCCCGGACCGCCGCCGCCGCCCTGTTCGAAGGCGGCATGACCGAACCGGTCATAGGCGGCGCGCTTTTCGCCGTCCTTCAGCACTTCATAGGCTTCGTTGATTTCCTTGAATCGCATCTCGCTGGTGGCATCGCCCGGATTCTTGTCGGGATGCCATTTCATCGCCAGCTTGCGGAAGGCTGCCTTGAGACGGGGCTCGTCCGCGGTCCGATCGACTTCAAGGGTTTCGTAGTAGCAGCGCTTGGTGGACATCAGTCAAATCCGCCCGAAATGCGAAGGCCTGCGCCTTGCCAGCATGCAGCCCCCGGCTTAACAAAAAATGACCCCCATCCTTCGAGACGCGGCGCTCGCGCTCTGGGGAATGGGGGCCATGTTTCACCCGCCGCTTAAGCAGATTTCTTGTTGTTCTTGTCGTCGTCGACCTCGGTGAATTCCGCGTCGACCACATCGTCCTTGGCGGCATCCTTGGCCGCGTCGCTCTCGGCCTGCTGCTTGTACATCGCCTCGCCGAGCTTCATCGAAGCCTGCGCCAGGGTGTTGGTCTTGGCCTTGATGGCCTCGGCATCGTCGCCCTTCAGCGCTTCCTTCAGATCGCTGACGGCGTCCTCGATGGCGCGGCGCTCGCTCTCCTCGACCTTGGCGCCGTGTTCGGCCAGGGCCTTCTCGGTCGAATGCACCAGGCTGTCGGCATGGTTCTTGGCGTCGACCGCCTCGCGGCGCTTCTTGTCCTCGGCGACGTTGGCCTCGGCGTCCTTGACCATCTTCTGGATGTCGGCTTCGGACAGCCCGCCGGACGCCTGGATCCGGATCTGCTGTTCCTTGCCGGTCGCCTTGTCCCTCGCCGACACGTTGACGATACCGTTGGCGTCGATGTCGAAGGTCACCTCGATCTGCGGCATGCCGCGCGGCGACGGCGGAATGCCCATCAGGTCGAACTGGCCGAGCACCTTGTTGTCGGCCGCCATTTCGCGCTCGCCCTGGAAGACGCGGATGGTAACCGCGTTCTGGTTGTCCTCGGCGGTCGAGAACACCTGGCTCTTCTTGGTCGGGATCGTGGTGTTGCGGTCGATGATGCGGGTGAACACGCCGCCCAGCGTCTCGATGCCGAGCGACAGCGGCGTGACGTCGAGCAGCAGCACGTCCTTGACGTCGCCCTGCAGCACGCCGGCCTGGATCGCCGCGCCGATGGCGACGACTTCGTCCGGATTGACGCCCTTGTGCGGCTCCTTGCCGAACAGCTGCTTGACCACTTCCTGGACCTTGGGCATGCGGGTCATGCCGCCGACCAGCACCACTTCGCCGATCTCGCCGGCGGTGAGGCCGGCATCCTTCAGCGCCTTGCGGCACGGCTCGATGGTCTTCTGGATCAGGTCATCGACCAGCGCCTCGAACTTGGCGCGGGTGAGTTTCATGGTCAGATGCTTCGGCCCGGAGGCGTCCGCCGTGATGAAGGGCAGGTTGATTTCGGTCTGGGTGGTCGAAGACAGTTCGATCTTGGCCTTTTCGGCGGCCTCTTTCAGGCGCTGCAAGGCAAGCTTGTCGTTGCGCAGGTTGATGCCCTGCTCCTTCTGGAATTCGTCGGCCAGGTAGCTGACCAGCCGCATGTCGAAGTCTTCGCCGCCCAGGAACGTGTCACCGTTGGTCGACTTCACCTCGAACACGCCGTCGCCGATCTCGAGCACCGAGACGTCGAAGGTGCCGCCGCCGAGATCGTACACCGCGATGGTGCCGGACTTCGACTTGTCGAGACCGTAGGCGAGTGCGGCCGCGGTCGGCTCGTTGATGATGCGCAGCACTTCCAGCCCGGCGATCTTGCCGGCGTCCTTGGTGGCCTGACGTTGCGCGTCGTTGAAATAGGCGGGAACGGTGATGACGGCCTGCTCGACCTTCTGGCCAAGATGGGCTTCGGCGGTCTCCTTCATCTTCTGCAGAATGAAGGCCGAGACCTGCGAGGGCGAATAGGTCTTGCCGTCGGCTTCGACCCAGGCATCGCCGTTGGACGCCTTGACGATCTTGTAGGGGACAAGCTTCTTGTCCTTTTCCACCATCGGGTCGTCATAGCGGCGGCCGACGAGGCGCTTGACCGCAAAGAAGGTGCGCTCGGGATTGGTCACCGCCTGGCGCTTGGCGGGCTGGCCGACGAGGCGCTCGCCGTCATCGCTGAAGGCGACGATCGACGGGGTGGTGCGCATGCCCTCCGCGTTCTCGATGACTTTCGCTGTCTTGCCATCCATTACGGCGACGCACGAATTCGTGGTGCCGAGATCGATCCCAATGACCTTTCCCATGGTCCTCATATCCTTGTTTTTGCGGCAGGTTGGCTGGGCCCTGACGGCGCACCAATCCAAACCCCCAACGTTCAAATGCTCGCGATATTGCGACGGTGAGCCTCATATAGGAGGGGGGGGCAGGCCTGCAAGGACCGGGACGCAACCTTGAGGCTCGAAAACCCGCAACCTTTGAAAGATAGTATCCGCGCCGGGCGCCGCAGCGCCGGCCCGACGCGCCGGCGCCCGATGTCGCCATCCGCGCCGGACCCCGGAGGGGCCGCTGCCGGCAACGGAATCGCCAGCCCGGTCTGTCGCCGGGCCGGCAAAAGCGCTAAAGCGGACCGGCCGGAAACGTGGCCCCCCGGCACCGGGGCTGAACCCGGCCGACCATCGAACGGCCTCAATGCGAACCCAGTAGATTTTTCATGATGCACATTCGACTATGGTCCGCAGTTGCCCTGCTCGTCGCCGCCGTCTGTCCGGCCCTTGCCGCGGATGCGGTTTATCCGCCGGGGATTCGGGTCGGGATGACGCCGCTGGTCGGCCTTGTCCCGGCCAAGAACTTCGTCGGATTCGAAACCGAGGACCAGAGCGTCAAGGTGCTGGTGGCGGAGCTCCCGGCCGAGGCCTATGGCGAGGTCGTGAATGCCTTCAAGGCCAGTCCGGCCGGCGCCAACGGCATCAGGCCCGAAACCATCGAGACCGCAGCCGGCCTTGCCTATTACACCACGGAAAACGCCGGCAGCGGTGCCGGCACGGTGCGGCGCTATTCGATGATCCTGCCGGGCGGCACCTTTTCCGGCTATATCGCCGTGCAGGTTCCCGAGAATGCCGCCAAGATCTATACCGACGATGCGGTCCGGCAGATGTTTGCCTCGGCGGTGATCCGCAAGCAGGTTCCGGTCGAGGAGCAGCTGGCCCTGATGCCGTTCCAGATCGGCGACCTCGCCGGTTTCAAGAACGTCCGCACCCTGGCGCCGGGCGCGGCGCTGATTCTCGCCGACGGCGACGAAGCCAGCGGGTTCGAGGCCGCCCCCTATATGGTGATCAGCGTGATGGGCAATGCGCCGGCGCAGCCGCAGGATCGCGACCGCTTTGCCCAGGAGGCCGCCACCTCGATTCCCGGAATCCGCGAGGCGCGGCTGACGGTATCGGAGCCGATCAGGATCGACGGCATGGCCGGCTATGAGACCCGCCTCGATGCAACCAGCGGCAAGGACAATACCAAGGTCACCGTGGTGCAATGGCTACGCTTCGGCGGCCCCGCCGTGCTGCGGATCATCGCCAGCGCCCCGCGCGACGTCTGGCCGGCGGCATTCACCCGCTTCCGCGCCGTGCGTGACGGAATCCATCCGCGCTGATCGCAGGATATTCGCTGGAATTTTATACGGCCGCCTGCCGCCGGAAATCTGGCGGCTCAGGCGGCGCTGTCGGGCTGGGTGCCGTTGGTCGCGGCGCCGGCCTTGGCGCCGCCCTTGGACACGGCGACCAGCGCCGGCCGCAGCACCCGCTCGCCGATGGTGTAGCCGGCCTGCACCACCTGGATCACCGTTCCCGCCGGCACCGACGCGTCCGGGACCTCGTACATCGCCTGCTGGAAATTCGGATCGAACTTCTCGCCCGACGGATCGAATTTCTTGACGCCGTTTTTCTCCAGGGTGTTGTGCAGCGATCGCTCGGTCAGTTCGACGCCTTCGATCAGCGCCTTCAGCACCGGATCGGCGGCGGCCCTGGTATCGGCCGGAACCGCGTCGAGCGCGCGCTGCAGATTGTCGGCGATATCGAGCACGTCGCGTGCGAAGGCGGTGATGCCGTAGGCGCGGGCGTCGGCCACCTCGCGCGCCGTGCGCTTGCGCAGGTTTTCCATTTCCGCCAGCGTGCGCAGCATCTTGTCGCGCGATTCGGCGGCTTCCTTGGCCAAGGCCTCGACCGATCCGGTTTCCGGATCGTCGGGCATGATGTAGGGCTTGGACACCACCGGCTCGGCGGCCTGCGCCGGGCTGACCGGATCATCTTTCTGCAGGTTGGGATCGGTCATGGATTGCCTTCTTGAAAATCGTCCGGAGATCAATGCGGGAGAGCTGGCCCGGATATCATGCTTTGGCCGCAGAAAATCAAGCGCAACCCGCGCCGCGCCGGCGGATCAATTGCCCAGCATCCGGCTGACGATGCGCGCGGCATAGTCCACCGTCGGAATCACCCGCGCATAATTCAGCCGCGTCGGCCCGATCACGCCGAGCACGCCGACAATGTGGCCCGCGGCATCGCTGTAGGGCGCGATGATGGTGGAAGAACCGGACAGCGAAAACAGCTTGTTTTCCGATCCGATGAAAATCCGCACGCCCTCGGCGCGCTCCGCGCGTCCCAGCAGGTCGATCACGCCGCGCTTGGTTTCGAGATCGTCGAACAACAGCCTGACCCGCTCCAGATCCTCCAGCGCGTGCAGGTCTTCCAGTAGATTGGCATGGCCGCGCACGATCAGCTGGCGGTCGTCGTTTTCGCCGCCGGACCAGCTCGCGATTCCGGCCGCGATCACCTTCTGGGTCAGCTGGTCGAGTTCGGAGCGGTTTTGCGTCAGGGCAGTTTCGAGCTCGAGACGGGCCTCGGCCAGGGTGCGGCCGCGAATCCGGGCATTGAGAAAATTGGTGGCCTCGGTCAGCGCCGAGGAGGGCACGCCGGGCGGCAGCGTCAGCACGCGGTTCTCGACCTGGCCGTCCTCGCCGACCAGCACCACCAGCGCCCGTTCCGGCTCCAGCCGCACGAATTCGATGTGCTTGAGCCGCGAATTGGACTTGGCGGTGAGCACCACCGCGGCGGCCCGGGTCAGGCCGGACAGCCGGGTCAGGGCCTCGCCAAGCGCGGCTTCGACCGATTGCGCCTTGCCGACCGATGCCAGCTGGGTCTGGATCGACTGCCGCTCCGGCTCGGTGAGATCGCCGACCTGCATCAGGGCATCGACGAAAAACCGCAGGCCCAGTTCGGTCGGCAGCCGGCCGGCCGAGGTATGCGGCGCATAGATCAGGCCGAGCTGCTCGAGATCGGCCATCACGTTGCGGACCGAGGCCGGCGACAGCGGCACCGCGATGAGGCGCGAAATGTTGCGCGAACCGACCGGCTCGCCGGTGGCCAGATAGCTCTCCACGATCTGGCGAAAGATGTCCCGCGAGCGCTCGTTGAGCTGGGCAAGCCCGCTATTGGGCGCGATCAGGCCAATCGGATCGTGGTGGGCCACTGGCTTCTCCCGGCACCTGATCCGCCGAACCTGCCCTCTCGGGGGTCAAATGCCCCCCGGTTTCGGCGGTTTGGCGGTAAAATCATGCTTCTGTTCGTGCAGGAAGCGGCGACCGGGCCAAAACCGGACGGCATTCTGGCCGATCGGGCCCTGCACAGACCCCAATTTGTCCATCCCGGGCGCCGGTTACAAGCGCGCATTGGCGCCTTGTGCAGCGGCAAGGGCCTTGCCGCTGCCGCCTCCCCCTCCTACAAGCACGCGAGAATCGTACCTTTTGCCAGAATTTGGAGAATTGCCATGCGGCCAAGCCGCCGTGCGCCGGATGAACTGCGCGCCGTGTCGCTGGAGCGCGGCGTGGTCAAATACGCCGAGGGTTCCTGCATGGTCAAATTCGGCGACACCCATGTGCTGGTCACGGCGACGCTGGAAGAACGGCTGCCGCCCTGGCTCAAGGGCCAGGGCCGCGGCTGGGTCACGGCCGAATATGGCATGCTGCCGCGGGCGACCCTGGAGCGCACAAGGCGCGAGGCCAGCGCCGGCAAGCAGAACGGGAGAACCGTCGAAATCCAGCGCCTGATCGGCCGCTCGCTGCGCGCCACGATCGATCTCGAAGCGCTCGGCGAGCGCCAGATCACGGTGGACTGCGACGTGCTGCAGGCCGACGGCGGCACCCGCACCGCCTCGATCACCGGCGCCTGGGTGGCGCTGGCCGACTGCATCGGCTGGATGAAGGCCCGCAACATGGTCAAGGGCAAGGTACTGCGCGACAACGTCGCGGCGATCTCCTGCGGCATCTACAACGGCACGCCGGTGCTCGATCTCGATTACGCCGAGGATTCCGAGGCCGATACCGACGCCAATTTCGTCATGACCGGCGACGGCCGCATCGTCGAGGTGCAGGGCACCGCGGAAAAGACCCCGTTCTCGCAGGACGAATTCCTGGCGCTGATGGCGCTGGCGCGCAAGGGCGTGGCGCGGCTGGTGGACCTGCAAAAAATGGCCGTGGCATGATCGGATGCCGTGCCGCCGCGATTTTGCCGGCGGCGCATCATCTGGCGTAGACTGAACGACATGCATCGTCGAATCACCGGCAGGCTCGTGATCGCGACCCACAATCCCGGCAAGCTTTCCGAGATGCGCGAATTGCTGGCGCCCTACGGCATCGCGGCGGTATCGGCGGGCGAACTCGGCCTCCCCGAGCCCGAGGAGACCGGCGACAGTTTTGCCGCCAATGCCAGGATCAAGGCCCTCGCCGCGGCCAAAGCCGCGCAGACTGCCGCCTTCGCCGACGATTCCGGCCTGGTGGTCGATGCGCTGGACGGCGCGCCCGGGATCCTGTCGGCGCGCTGGGCCGGTCCGGCCAAGGATTTTGCCGCCGCGATGACCCGGATCGAACGCCTGCTGCAGGAGCGCGGCGCCGCTGCGCCCAGTCAGCGGGCCGCGCATTTCGTGTCCGCGCTATGCGTCGCCTGGCCGGACGGCCATGTCGAGGAAGTCGAGGCGCGTGCCGACGGCACAATGGTCTGGCCGCCGCGCGGCAGCGCCGGCTTCGGCTATGATCCGGCCTTTCTGCCCGAGGGCCACAGCCGCACCTTCGGCGAGATGACCAGCCAGGAAAAGCACGGCCTGCCGCCGCTCGGGCTTGGGCTGTCGCACCGCGCCCGCGCCTTCGTCAAACTGGCGGAGATCTGCCTTTGAGCGGCCTCACGCCTGCCTTCGGCGTCTATGTGCACTGGCCGTTCTGCCTGTCGAAATGTCCCTATTGCGATTTCAACAGCCATGTCCGCCATGCCGCGGTCGATGAGGAGCGGTTTTCCCGCGCCTTCGCCCGCGAGATCGAAACCACCGCGGCGCGCGCGCCGGGACGGCAAGTGTCGTCGATCTTTCTCGGCGGCGGCACGCCGTCGCTGATGCGGCCGCAAACCGTGGGCGCGATCCTCGATGCGATCGGCAGGCATTGGCGGGTCGCGCCGGACGTCGAGGTCACCCTGGAAGCCAATCCCACCAGCGTCGAGGCCACGCGCTTTCGCGGCTACCGCGCAGCCGGCGTCAACCGGGTGTCGCTCGGGGTGCAGGCATTGGACGACGCCTCGCTGAAGGCGCTCGGACGCCTGCATAGCGCGCGCGAGGCGCTGGACGCGGTGGCCATCGCGCGGTCGACCTTCGAGCGCAGCTCGTTCGACCTGATCTACGCCCGCCCCGACCAGACCCCGCAGATGTGGGCCGACGAGCTGAAGCTGGCGATTTCGGAAGCCGCCGAGCATCTGTCGCTCTATCAGTTGACCATCGAACCGGACACGCCGTTCTTCGGCCTGCATGCCGCCGGCAGATTGAAGACCCCGGACGAGGCGACCGCGCGCGCGCTGTACGATGTCACCCAGGAGGTCTGTGCGGTTCACGGCCTGCCGTCCTACGAGATCTCCAATCACGCCCGGCCGGGCGCGGAATGCCGGCACAATCTGGTCTATTGGCGCGGCGACGAATATGCCGGCATCGGTCCCGGCGCGCATGGCCGGCTCGATATCGACGGTGTGCGGCATGCGATCGCGACCGAAAAGCGGCCCGAGGCGTGGCTGATGCGGGTCGAGGCCGACGGCCACGGCGTCATCACCGACGATCGCCTGAACAGCGAGGAGCGCGCCGACGAATTCCTCCTGATGGGGCTGCGGCTCACTGAGGGCATCGATCCGCTGCGCTACGCGGCGCTGGCGGGCCGCACGCTCGACCCGGACCGGATCGCGGTGCTGCGCGAGGAAGGCGCCATCATGGTCGACGACAGCGGCCGGCTGAAGGTCACCCAGGCCGGATTTCCGGTGCTCGACGCCGTGGTGGCCGACCTCGCAGCCTGACCGCGCGGGGTCAGGCGCCAAAGCTCTTCGGCGAACCGGCGACCGGCACGCCGCCGCCCGATCCGACCCGCATCACCGCCAGGCCGCGTTCGTTGGTGCCGTCGGCGCGGAATCGAAACAATCCGTCGATGCCGGAAAAACCGGATGGATTGGTCAGCACTTCCGGCGAAAACCGCTGCGCGCCCTGGGTCCGCGCCAGGGCGGCGACCAGCGCGACCGCATCATAGGCCAGCGTCGCGGTGCGCACCGGTTCGGCGCCGTATTTGGCGCGGTAGCGGCCCGCGAAGGCGCGGAAACCGGCCGGATCCGGCGCGGCATAGAGGCCGCCCTGCAAGGCCGGGCTGGCGAACACCCGCGGATTGTCCCACAGCCCGGTGCCGAGCAGCTGGATGTTCTTCAGGTTGGCCCCGGCCGCCGTCAGCGCGTCGGCCACCGCCACCACCGAATCGCCGTCGTCGGCGAGAAACAGCGCATCCGCCGAGCCCAGCGCCTGCGCCACGGTGCGCGCCGCGGCGGCGCGGTCGGCGCCATATTTTTCGAATCCGACGATGCGGCCGCCCTTGCGGCTGACGGCCTGCTTGAAGGTGGCCTCGACCACATTGCCATAGGCGTTTTCGGGCAACAGGGCGGCGAAGGATTTTTTTCCGATGCTGGCCGAGTAGTCGATGATGCGGTTGACGTCGGACTCCGGCAGGAAGCTCAGCAGATAGACGCCGCGGCCGGCCACGCTGGAATCGGTCGAGAACGCGATCACCGAGATGCCGCGGGCGCGGGCGAGCTGGGCGGTGGCCGGAACCGACAGCGCAAACAGCGGTCCCAGGATGATCTCGGCGCCCTCGTCGAGCGCCTGCTGGGTGCCCTGCTGGGCGCCCTGCGGGCTGCCGCCGTCATCCTTGATCAGGAGCTGCAGGTTGGGATTCTGGAATTCCGCCAGCGCCATCTCGGCGGCGTTCTTCATCGACTGCGCGGCGATGCCGGCATTGCCCTGGGCCGACATCGGCAGGATCAGGCCGACCTTGACCTGGCCGTTGCCGACCGCGAGCGGCTGCTGGGTCGGCCCGCCGGGAGCAGGGCCGGGCGGCGGCGAACTGCTGAAGGGATTGGAAAACGAGCTGAGGCTCTGCTGCACCCCGGCGCAGGCCCCGAGCAAGGGAGCGCCGAGAATCAGGCCGACCGCCGTCCGCCGGGTGGCCCGCGGCCGGGCGGCCGGGGGCCTGACGGCCGGGGAAGGCTGAGACTTTGGATCGAGCGGCCCCACCATCTGTTCTCTTGTTTGGACCGGCCGAGCCCGGCGCGGCCATCAACCGCCTGACGATCAGGCGGCTGGATTCAGGCATATTGTCGGCGAATAGTTAACCAAAACAAAAGGATTGTGGCCTTTCGACGCGGCCTTTGGTTGCAGCGCCCGGTTTTCGACACCGCGGCGCGGAGCCAAAGCGGCCCGCCGTTGCGCGCAGCCCGGTGGCGTCCGCGCCCTGTCCCCTCTAGATTGCCATTATGCGCGCAAAAGCGGCTTCCGCAAAACCACCTGACGACCTGAACGCGCCCGCGGCGCGGACGTTCTGCGTGGCCGGCCATGTCCTGACCGCGCCGAGGGCGGTTCCGGGCCTGCATCTGGTGGCGACGCCGATCGGCAATCTCGGCGACATCACCCTGCGGGCGCTGGAAACGCTGGCCGGCGTCGACATCATCGCCTGCGAGGATACGCGGATCTCGCGCCGGCTGACCGAGCGCTACGCGATCTCCGCCCTGCTCAAACCCTATCACGAGCACAACGCCGCGCTGGCGCGGCCGAAAATCCTGGAAAGGCTGGCGCAGGGCGCCTCCATCGCGCTGGTGTCGGATGCCGGCACGCCGCTGATTTCCGATCCCGGCTTCAAGCTGGTGCGCGAGGCCTGCGCCCTGGGCCATGCGGTGATCGCGCTGCCGGGGCCGTCATCGGTGCTGGCGGCCCTTGCGGTGGCGGCGCTGCCGACCGACCGGTTTTTCTTCGAGGGATTCCTGCCGTCGAAGGCAGCCGCGCGGCGGGCGCGGCTGACCGAGCTTTCGCGGATCGACGCCACGCTGGTGATGTTCGAATCCGGCAACCGGGTGCAGGACACGCTGGCCGATCTCGCCGCCATCATGGGCGCGCGGGATGCGGCGGTATGCCGCGAAATGACCAAGCTGCACGAGGAGATCCGCCGCGCCAAACTGGCGGCGCTGGCGCAGGAAGCGGCCACGCTGGAGACCCGCGGCGAGTTCGTGCTGGTGATCGGCCCGCCGCCGGCCGATGCGCAGGTGATGAGCGCAGAGGCGCTCGACGATCTGCTGCGCGGGCAGCTGAATCACCTCAGCGTCAAGGATGCGGTGGCGCATGCGGTCGAACTGTCGGGCCGGCCGCGCCGCGAGATCTATGCCCGCGCGCTCGAACTCGGCAGGAACAGCGATCTCACCGCCGGTCCGGAAGGCGAAGATGGCACGGAGTGACGGCGCCCGTCCCGAAGCTTCGCCGGAGCCGGCGAAAGCGCCTGAGCGGATCGCGGCGTTTCGCACCGGCATCTCGGCCGAAAGCCGCGCCGCCGCGCTGCTGATGGCCAAGGGCTATCGCATCCTGGCGCGGCGGTTCCGCACCCCCCATGGCGAGATCGACCTGGTGGCGCGCCGCCGCAACCTGGTGGCCTTTGTCGAGGTCAAGGCCCGCGCCGACCTCGACGAGGCCGCCTATGCAGTGACGCCGCGCCAGCAGCGCCGCATCATCGATGCCGCGCAGGGCTGGCTGATGGCGCATCCCGAACATGCCGAATTCGAGCTGCGTTTCGACGTCGTGCTGATTGCGCCGCGGCGGCTGCCACGCCATCTGTTGGCGGCGTTCGACGCCTCGACCTGAAAACCCGTTTTCCCGCAACCGTTCCGGACCCGCCCCATGAAACTGAATGTCGCCGTCCAGATGGATCCCATCGCGCAGATCAACATCCGCGGCGATTCCACCTTCGCGCTGCTCCTGGAGGCGCAGAAGCGCGGCCACGGGCTGTCCTATTACACGCCGGACAAGCTCTCGCTGCGCGGCGAGGAGCTGGTGGCCCCGGTCCAGACCCTGAGCGTGCGCGACGAGGCCGGCGATCATTTCACCCTCGGCGAGGCCCAGCGCCATCCGCTGGCCAATTTCGACGTCATCCTGCTGCGGCAGGATCCGCCGTTCGATCTCGCCTACATCACCTCGACGCATTTTCTCGAGCGGCTTCATCCCAGGACGCTGGTGGTCAACAATCCGGCGAGCGTGCGCAACGCGCCGGAAAAGATCTTCGTGATGGATTTTCCGGACCTGATGCCGCCGACCCTGATCTCGCGCGATCTCGACGAAATCAACGCGTTCCGCGACACCCACGGCGCCGTGGTGATGAAGCCGCTGCACGGCCATGGCGGCGCGGCGGTGTTCCGCATCATGCCGCAGGACATGAATTTCGGCTCGCTGTTCGACATGTTCTCGGTGACCTTCCGCGAGCCCTGGGTGATCCAGCGCTTCATTGCCGAGGTCAAGCACGGCGACAAGCGCATCATCCTGGTCGACGGCGAATTCGCCGGCGCGGTCAACCGGGTGCCGGCGCCGGACGATCTGCGCTCCAACATGGTGCGCGGCGGCGCCGCCCAGGCCACCGAGCTTTCCCCGCGCGAGCGCGAGATCTGCACCCGGCTCGGCCCGGCGTTGCGCGAGCGCGGATTATTGTTCGTCGGCATCGACGTCATCGACGGCTATCTCACCGAGATCAACGTCACCTCGCCGACCGGGATCCGCGCCATTGCCCGGCTCGGCGGCCCCGACATCGCCGCGAAGATCTGGGACGTGATCGAGAAGAAGCGGGGCTGAAGCGGCGTCGATCCAGCGCGTCGGCGCACGGCGCCGCCGGGAGGCACTTGCGCCGGAATCGGCGAGCGCGCCATGTGATCGGGATCGAATCACGAGGGAGGCCCGCTTGGCCGAGCGAGACACCGACAAACCGCCCGCTGCGATCATCTACGAGGACACCGGAGGCACGGCCCAGCTGGTCTATTTCGACATCGTCGCGGCCTATGGCACCATGCATGGCGCCGTCGAGATCGAGCTTGCGACCCGCATCCTGGTGCCGAAGCCGGACGGCGCCATCGAGGTCAAGTTCCTGTCGTCCGGACGGCTGCGCTGCAGCGCCACCGCCGCCGCCAATCTGCGCAACGGCCTCGATGCCGCGCTCAAGATGCTGGAGCAGCCGCAGGCCAATCCGGTGGCGGCCTCCAAGCTGAATTGAGGGGCGGTGCCCCGTCCACACGAACACGGTTGAGGGTGCTATATGGTTTTCAAACGCGGCATGCGCGGCGTCTATCGGCATGGCAAGGAGAAGCACTTGCACCGACACTTATCGGAGTTATAGCGATGCTGTCGACCGCGTGGTTGATAAGAATGGCCAAGAAGAAGCCATCTCAAGATCAGTAGGATTTATCCAGCTGCGAATGGCCGGATACAAATCTGGTCACATCCCCCAAATTTTGAACTCTGAATTCTCCAAAAACCTTGTGGAATGCCTCAAACCCAAGAAGTTTCTCGCCAATTGTGGAAGCCATTTTCATGGCTTCGCTTAGCTCCGAAATGTATTTTTCTCTGTCTATTTCCTTGGTAAGGAGCAATCGAGCTAATTCTAGCTGGCGCGCCTGAAGCTTCGTTTGCAGCTCAAGCAATTCCTCGCAGATTTTCGGATCTACCGAATATCCGAGCCCCGCCTTTACCAGTCGGGCTATATCCGAGCGCCGATCCGCCCCCCCGCCCTGCTGGAATCCAACGGTCAAGGTGGCGCATATGAAGACCTCCCTGCACCCAAAGAAGGTCCGGAAGCCTGGGAACCTTTGCAGACATTCGCACGATCTGGCCACTGCGGCCAGCCGGGTATCGGACGCCATCGAAGCCAACGGCACGACCCAGTCCCGATCGTTCCCTTAATGTTCTTGCTCCCGGCACCGCTTTCCGTTAGCCTCCGCTGCCGGGAGAGGGCGGCATGGTCCAGCGGGTTTCCACCGTAGCCTTTGAGGGGATCGAGGCCCGCGGCGTCGACGTGCAGGTGCAGGTCGCGCCGGGATTGCCGGCCTTCGCCATCGTCGGATTGCCGGACAAGGCGGTGTCGGAGGCGCGCGAGCGGGTGCGCTCGGCGCTGATCGCCTCCGGGCTGGCGCTCCCCGCGCGGCGGATCACCGTCAATCTGGCGCCCGCCGACCTGCCCAAGGAAGGCAGCCATTACGACCTGCCGATCGCGCTCGGGCTGATGGCGGCGATCGGCGCCATCCCGCCGGATGCCCTGAGCGGCTTTACCGTGCTCGGCGAACTCGGGCTCGACGGGTCGATCGCCCCGGTCGCCGGGGTGCTGCCGGCCGCGATCGGCGCCAATGCGCGCGACGAGGGCCTGATCTGCCCGGCCGCCTGCGGCGCGGAGGCCGCCTGGGCGAGCCCCGATCTGGAGATCGTGGCGGCGTCTTCACTGATCCAGATCGCCAACCACTTCAAGGGCACGCAGGTGCTGTCGCGGCCGCAGCCGAAGGTGCAGGAAGCGAGCAGCCACCTGCTCGACCTGCGCGACATCAAGGGCCAGGAAAGCGCCAAGCGCGCATTGGAAATTGCCGCGGCCGGCGGGCACCATCTGCTGATGATCGGCGCGCCCGGCGCCGGCAAGTCGATGCTGGCGGCACGGCTGCCCTCGATCCTGCCGCCGCTGTCGCCGCCGGAGCTGCTGGAAATATCGATGATCGCCTCCGTTGCCGGCGAGATCCAGGGCGGCGCGCTGACCGCGCGGCGGCCGTTCCGCAGCCCGCATCATTCCGCCAGCATGGCCGCATTGACCGGCGGCGGCATCAGGGCCAAACCCGGCGAGATCTCGCTGGCGCATCAGGGCGTGCTGTTTCTCGACGAATTGCCGGAGTTCGATCCAAGGGTGCTGGATTCGCTGCGCCAGCCCCTGGAGAACGGCGAGGTCTCGGTGTCGCGCGCCAATCATCGCGTCACTTATCCGGCGCGCTTCATGCTGGTGGCGGCGATGAATCCCTGCCGCTGCGGCCAGGCCTACGAACCCGGTTTTGCCTGCAAGCGCGGCCGCACCGACCGCTGCACCGGCGATTACCAGACCCGCATTTCGGGGCCGCTGATGGACCGCATCGATCTGCGCATCGAGGTGCCGGCGGTATCGGCCGCCGACCTGATCCTGCCGCCGCCGGCGGAAGGCTCCGCCGAAGTCGCCGCACGTGTCGCCGCGGCACGCGCGATCCAGCGCGCGCGTTATGCCGCCGCCGGCCTGCCGCAGGTCCGCACCAATGCCGAGGCGCCGGCCGCGGTGCTGGAAGCGGTCGCCCAGCCGGACGCGCCGGGACTAAAACTGCTGCGCGACGCTGCCGACACCATGCGGCTGTCGGCGCGCGGCTATCACCGCGTGCTGCGCGTCGCCCGCACCTTGGCCGATCTCGACGGCGCCGACAGCATCGGCCGGCTGCATCTGGCCGAAGCGCTGTCGTACCGCGCGCTCGCCGAGGATCTCAGGCGCGCGGCGTGAACCCATTCCATGATTTTGCGCAAGACCCGGGCGCGCATGTCGCAAATTATCGCACCCTTGTTTGATTGGATTCCAACTAACGACTTTTCGCACCGGGAGTAGATCAGTTGTCGAGGAAGACCACATTCTCTTTGACCGGTTCGCGGGCGACGTCGATCCGGTTGGCAGGAAAATCTGGGTCTGGGTAACCCACGGCGAGACCGCACAATATCGATAGTTCAGACGGGATTGACAGCTGTGCGCGGACAATCTCGGGGTAACCCGCGATGGAGACCTCGACACAGCTGCCAAGACCCCGCTCGGTCAGGGCTAGCAACAACGTCTGCAAGAACATTCCCACACCAACAGCGTCCACTGGGCCAAGGTCGCGGTGCATGCAAACGACGGCCGCGACTGGGGCGCGGAAAAACTGCCAGTTGCGTAAAACAGCGGCTTGATGGTCCGCCTTGTCGGTGATCGGAATCCCCATCGCCCCGTAGACTTGCCTTCCGAGTTCGCGGCGATAGTGCTGAAACTCCTTGGGCAAAGGCGGAACGTCGGGTGGGCCGTGCTTAGCCGCATCAAGCAACGCAGCAACGAGACGATCACGCCGCGCACCCGATGAAAATACGACATGCCATGGCTGGGTGTTGGAGTTCGACGGAGCCTGTTGCGCCAAGGCCAGAGATTCGTCCAACAACTCGCGTGGCACCGGCCGTGACACAAACATTCGGGTCGAATGCCGCACTCTGACTGCCTGATCGAGGTCCAGCATGCCGGTGTCTCCAAACCGCACCTACCTCAGCGTCGGCTCTCAGCGAACTCCAAGCTGCCGTTTTCTACTGCGACAGTTGCGAGACCGTACCATGGTGAACACGCTCCAGAACTTATACCCTCGTTTGAGGCCGTAATCCCTTCGAACAGTGTCGATTGGCGGGAAGCCAGGTTGTTAATCGTCGGCGACGCGGGCGGCCGCGACAGTTCTGCGGACGCGCCGGATGAAAACTGCTGCGCGACGCTGCCGACACCCTACGGCTGTCGGCGCGCGGCTATCATCGCGTGCTGCGCGTCGCCCGCACCTTGGCCGACCTCGACGGCGCCGACGGCATCGGCCGGCTGCATCTGGCCGAAGCGCTGTCGTACCACGCGCTCGCCGAAGATCTCAGGCGCGCGGCTTAAAAATCGATCCTGGCGCCGCCGCCGTCGCCCCTTCGTCAACCCGGCGGTAACGAGTTTTGTTTACGCTCTGCCAACCATAAGCCGCCGCGGGTTGCGCGGCTTGTCGTTCGAGCGGGTGCGTATCATGCTGCGTTTCAAGATCCTGGCTTCGGCCGTTCCCTTGCTGGTGGCCGCCGTGTTCGCGCGCGGCGGGCTGTCCGCCGGACCGCGTCCCTGCATCGCG
>Ga0302279_10000702_pt1 | contig 49208 bp, 40 predicted proteins | sample III_Bog_N3_3_FD_194541 | JGI IMG/M metagenome (GOLD analysis project Ga0302279, IMG submission 194541) | Peat permafrost microbial communities from Stordalen Mire near Abisko, Sweden - III_Bog_N3_3 | ecosystem: Environmental > Terrestrial > Soil > Wetlands > Peat | place: Sweden: Abisko... | reverse complement strand
GGACACCCTGGTATGGTTCGCGGCCCTGGTGATGATGGCGAGCTTCCTGAACAAGCTCGGCATGATTCCCTGGTTCAGCCAGAGCATCGGCGGGCTGATGGCCGGCCACGGCTGGGTCTTCGCCTTCCTCGTCCTGAGCCTCACCTACTTCTACAGCCACTATTTCTTCGCCAGCAACACCGCCCATGTGGCCTCGATGTACGCGGCCTTCCTGGGCGTGTCCGTGGCCCTGGGCGCGCCGCCTTTGCTGTCGGCCCTGGTGCTGGGCTTTTTCGGCAACCTGTTCGCCGGCATGACCCACTACGGTTCCGGGCCGGCCCCGGTGCTGTTCGGCACCGGCTACGTGGAAATCGGCGCCTGGTGGCGGATCGGTTTCCTGGTGAGCGTCCTCAACCTGGTGATCTGGATCGGTATCGGCGGGGTCTGGTGGAAACTGCTTGGGCTCTGGTAGGTGGCCCGGGCGAGTCAGGCTCCTGGCGTGCCGGTTCAGCTGCCCCCGGGGGCCGGGCCGGCCTCCGGTTCCGGGAGGATGGCCCAGAGGTAGCGTCTGGCCACCAGCAGGTCATCCTCGCCCTCTTCCAGCCAGGGCAACTCCAGCCGCAACCGGTACAGGATGGAGGTTCGGTCCATGGGCGCGTCAGAGGACAGATAACCTTCCGCCAGCATCCACTGGCTGAACTCCGCGAGGGTATCCTTCCGGGCTCGTTTCACCTCCTTGGCCTTGTCCATGAAGGCCACCGGATCCCCCTCCGCATCCATGGCCAATTGCTGCCATTCCATCCAATAGGCGGTGCCCTTGGGCAGCGGCGCCCGGGCGAAATCCGCGGGCAGGAACCGGCTGCCCCGGCCCACCAGGGCCCATTCATGGGCCTTGGCCAGCATGGCGATCCGGCGCAAAAGGCCGTTCGGGTCCTGCCCGGGGGGCACGGCCAGGGTCAACTGGCCGAGGGTGCCCAGCCCCTGGTTGAGCAAGGTGTGGAGATCCCGGCTGCGGGTGAAGGCGTGCCAGGCGTGGAGGGTTTCCACCGGCTGGTAGCGTTTGGCGCCCGGCACCGCCAACGCCAGGCCGAAGGCCCCGTAGTCCTCCAGCAACTCCTGGATCGGCTCGGGTTCGGGCAGAAGGGTGGCCAGAGGCGCCTGGGCCGCGGCCTGGGTCCGGGTCAGACGCTCCAAGGGGATTTCATGCAGGTTTCCGGCCCCCGCCCAATCCCGCAGCTTGGACACTTCGTCGCTCTGGGCGGTGAAGTAGAAGATCTGGCGCTCCTCGGCCAGCGCCATGATCACCTGGACGATGGCCCGGGCCCGGCGGTCGTCGCTGTTGCCGAGCACCTCGTCCAGGAACAGGGGGAGCCTGGCGCCGCCAGGCCCCTCCAGCACTTCGATGAAGGCCAGCCGGACCGCGAACAGCAACTGCACCCGGGTGCCGCTGGACAGTTCCTCCAGTCCGAAATTCTGGCCCTTGGTGGTGTCATGGGCGAAGAACCGGCCCTTGGGGTCGATGCCCAGCCAGAAGCGGTGCTCGGTGAAATCAAGCAGCCTCCGGCTGGCCTGTCGCAGCACCTCCGGCTGGTCCTCCTGGAAGGACCGCTGGTCCAACCGGGTGGTCAGGTGGTCGACCATGCGCTCCACGAGATTCTCCACCTTGGCCCGCCGCAACGCCGCTCCGGCCTCGTCCAGGTTCAGCTTGGCCGAGGCCAGCGCGCTGCCGCCCAGCAATTGCCTGTGCAACTCCCACAGGCCTCCGCGCTCACCCAGGTGGTCCTGGGTCGCGGCCATCAGCTCCCGCAGCCGCGCGACCTCAGCGTTCAAGTCGTCCAGGCCGCCTTCGGGCGGGTGGCCCTGGAGGGAATCCAGCAGGGTTTTCAACTGCCGGGTGGCCAGGGCCAGGTCGTTCTGGAGGGCCTGCCAGTCCGGCAACCGGTCCACCAGGGCTGACAGCCGGCGGGGATCGGGCCCGGCAAAGCCCAGGTTCAGCCAGAAGCCGGCGATCTTCGCGTCCAGGACGGCAAGGCGGGACCGGCTGTCCTGGGCGTCCTGGTCCAGCCCGGCTTCCTCCCGCAGCAGGCTGACCGCCCTGGCCCGCCGCTCGAGGAGTTCCTTGCCCTGGGCCATCAGGATGCCGGGCTGATCGGAAGGTTCCGGGCAACCATTGGCGGCCAGCAAGGCCCGCAGGCCGTTGCGCAGGTCCAGGCCAAGGTCCCCGCAGTGCGCGCATTTGGCCTCGGCGCCGGCCACCTGAGCCCTCAGTTCGGCCCATCTCACCAGGTGCATGGCGAAATGGAAGAACTGCGCCCCTTCCAGGGCCGCCTCCGCCCTGGGCAGATCAAGTCCCCTGGCTTCGGCGGCCAGGTCCTCCTGCCACCTGCCATAGGCCGCCCTGGCCTCCTGGACCGCCGCCCGCGCCTGTTTCCGGGCGGCGTTCCGGGCCCGGGTGGCCTGGGCCTGGCCCAGCAACCGGGCGATATGGCAGCTCAAGGTGAGCGCCGAGGCCCGGGTCCAGGCGGCCGGAACCAGTTCGGGCAGGCCTTTCAGGATTTCCCTGGCTCTGGCCTGGACCAGGGCCGGCGATGGGGCCGCCCCCGGTCCGGCCGCGCTGCCACCGCCGGGCCGGGACAGGTACAGACCCAGCGCCACCGCGGCCAGGCCCAGGAGGCCCAGGGCGGCCATGGCCGTCCCGCCGGCGGGCGCGAACCCTTGCCAGCCCAGGCCCAGCAGCGCAAGCACGGCCAGGCCCAACAGGCAGGTCCGGACCGTCTTCCGGGGGACCCGGTCCCGCATCAGAACCGTGAGATCGGCCTCCAGCCAATCCCCGAGCCGGGTCTGGAGCTCGGAAAGGCTTTCCTCCGCCACCGGGATGGTCTCGTCGTCCTTCCCCAGCGCTTCAATCCGCCGGCCGGCCGCGTCCAATTGGCAGCGGAGCGGTTCACACTGTCCGGCAAGGTCTTTCAGCTTCTGGACCATGGCCGGGAGGATGGGGATTACCGGGGGATCCGGAAACAGCCAGAGGTGCTCCTTGCGCCATGCGGCCTCCGCCCCCTGGTCGCGCGTCCGTTCCAGGTCCGCCGCCCCGAGGGCGGCCTGGGCATCCTCGATCCGGTCCAGCAGAGCCGCCAGATGGACCCGCTGGACCTCCTCCTTCAGGAACCCGGTAGACAGGCCCAGACCGGTCCGTTCCACGCCCTTTTGCCGGGCTTTCCGCTCAGCGTTTTCCAGTGCCCGGACCTGTTCCTCGGCATCCCCGGTCAGCTGTTTCAGCCGCTCGAGATCACCGGCGCCGATCCTTTCCATCCCGGCCGGAAAGGCTTCCAGATTGAGCTTCAAGGCGTCAATGCGGGCCTCGGTCTCCCGGTATTCGATCTGCCGGCGCAGGGTCTTGAGTTTGCCGGAGGCCTCGCTGGCGCTGTCGATGAGGCGGTTCAGCGCCTCGATCCGATCGGGGATGTCCTTCTGCCGTTCCTGCTCCTTCTTCAGAGCGGTGAACTCGCCCACGGCCTTTTCCAGGTTCTTGAATTCGTCCCTTGCGGCGGTGATCCTGGCGCGCTTGCCGCCGGCCTCGAGGTTCGCCTTCGCCAGGTCGACCCCCCAGCGCATCCGGCTCTGGATGTAGCTGGCGAACGGGTCCTGCTCCCGCTCCACCTGCAGCAGTTCATGCAACGGCAACCAGTAGCGGGCGGCATTATCCTCCGGACCCCAGCGGTCCTCGGAACGGCTGGCATCAGCCAGCCGTTCGTGGGTGAGACGTTCACCCCTGCGCACGAACCGCCAATCCTGCCCGTCGAAGACCGCCTCGGCTTGGGCGTCGATATCGTCCTGCCGGGGCCAGATCAGGCTCTTCATGGCCCGGGCCAGACTGGACTTGCCGACGCTGTTGGCGCCCCAGACGACGTTCAGCCCGGAATGGAATTCGGGGATGGGCGGAAAGGCGTTGATTCCGAAGCCCGGAAGCCTGCTGATGGTGATCCGCTTGAATCTGAGCGCACGGGAAGTCATGGTTCATTTCCTTGGGCCTGGCCGGCGGCGGCATGGAGCAGGCGATTGGCGGCCAGCAGGACGATCTCCGCGGGATCCACTTGGGCGAAATCCGGATCCCGGCACCAGTCCCGTGCCTCCTCCAGGAGGCCCGGCATCTCCTCCAGGCCTGAACCCGGAGTCCGGGCCTGGAGGATGAGACGGGCCAGGGAGCCCTTCGGGCCCCGCTGGGTCGCCAACGCCTCGAGCTTGAGGTCGGGCAGCGTCGCATCCACGGTGCGCCGGGTGACCCGGGCGAACACGCCCGAACAGGGCACCACCAGCCTGGTCAGGCCATCGTCCCCGCTGTCCAGGGCGGCCACCAGCCGGCCCGCCAGGGGTGTGCGGCCCCGGAATACCAGCGAACAATAGAGGTCGCCCTGGAAGGCCGGGGCCTCCTCCCCGGCCGCGGCCAGGAGCGCCGCGGCGATCCGTTCCCCGGCTTGGGCCGCCGTGGCCACCTGGTCCAGGGCGACTTCCAGGGTCCTGAATTTCCAGGGCGAAAGGGGGATCCGTTCCCGCTCCATGACGCCCCCGTCGAGGGTCAGGGTGATCAGCCAGGCGCCGTGGGGCCCCTCCTCGCCGGGGTCCAGGGCGAACGGCGAGCCGCAGTACCAGGCCCGCTGGTATTTTCCGGGGCCGCCCGCGTGGATATGGCCGAGGACCCAGTCCCCCCCGGTCCGGGCCAGGGCCTGGGAGGAGACCGGGGCATAGCGGCTGTGGGCGGGGCCGTCCAGGTCGCAGTGCAGCAAGCCGAGCCAAGGGGTTGCCGGGGGCGGCGGATCGAAGGTCGCCAGCGGATCACCCTGGAAGTGGCTGTCTTTGAAGGACCAGCCATAAATGCGCAGGCCCTGGAAATCCGTCCATTCCCAGTTCCCGTCCAGGCCCAGGAGCTTCACCTGGGGGCAGGTTCGGGCGATGCGGGCGAACACCGCCGGATCGTGGTTCCCGGCCACGCCGAACACCCTGATCCCCTCCCGCTCCAGGCTTTCGAGTCCTTCGCGCAGCGGTCCGAAGCCTTCGAAGTAGGCGTTCTCACCCTGGACGACGTCCCCGGCCAGGAGCACGGCGTCCACCTTCCGATCGATGGCGCACCGTACCACTGCGTCCCAGGCCCCGCGGCTGGTGGCGTCGGCATGGCCCACCGGGGTGGCGGGGATCCGGCCAATGTGGATATCGGAGACGGCCAACAGGCGCATGGTTCACTCCAGGACAGGCTGTCCGTGTCGCCCGGGCAAAGCTCGCAGGCTCTGGAAAGGGGGTTGTTGAATTACCTTAGCAGCTGGAACTGGCGCGCCGGACCCTGCCGGAGCGGGTGCCCGCGGAACCCGATGGCTGTGCCGACGGATGAGGAATAAAAGTTAAAATCGCCTTGAAATAAATTTAAATTGCAAGATAAGAAGATACATTGGCGTAAGGGTCCAGCGATGAATGAGAAGAGTGCCTATCCCCAGGAGTCGTCATGAAAGACCGCCGGCGCGCCCATCATTCCCGCAGTGGAACGCGGATCTTTCCGGACCGCCGGAATGGGTGGATGGACCGGCGCCACCACTTCGGCTTCACCCGCATCCTGTTCATTGGGGTCGTCGACCTCTGGGCTCGCTTCGTCTCATAGAAGCAGCCACTTCCAGGGGGCCCCGGGCGGCAAGGCATCGCCTTGTCCACTCGCTGGGACCGCACGGACTTCCGGCGATCCCAGCCCATCCCTGCTGGTGGCAAAAAGATAGAAATGTACTAAAATCTATCTATTTTAATCTTGTCTGATACAAAATTAATCTATATCCTCATGCATATACCCTAAGTCATGGATGGCGTGTGTCGGTCATTCATCGCCAACCCCGCCCCTTTTCTTCCAAGGAGAAGAACGATGAAAATGTTTCGGAAAACCCTTCTGATGGTCGCCGCCGTCGCCCTTGCGGCGATGCCCGCCCTGGCCGCGCTGCCCAAGCTGACCTTCGGCTCGGACTGCACCTACCCGCCCATGGAGATGCTCGATGCCAACAAGAAGATCGTCGGCTTCGACATCGACATGATCGAGGCGGTGGCCAAGGCCGGCGGTTTCGAGGCGGTGGTCAAGAACACAGCCTGGGACGGCATTTTCGCCGGCCTGTCCGCCGGTGATTACGATGCCGTGGTTTCGGCCGTGACCATCACCGACGAGCGCGCCCGCACCATGGACTTCTCCATTCCTTACGTGGACGCTGGCCAGGTCATCATCGTCAACAAGAACCTTAACGGCCTCACCACCCTGTCCCAGTTCGGCGGCAAGAAGGTGGGTGTCCAGATCGGCACCACCGGCGCCATCGAAGTCCAGAAGTTCAAGAACATCAAGATGAAGTCCTATGACGAGGCCGGCCTGGCGGTGGAGGACCTCTTCATCGGTCGCACCGACGCGGTGGTGGTGGACTCGCCCACCGCCAAGACCTATGTCCTGCAGAACGCCAAGTACAAGACCAAGCTCAAGATCGTCGGCGAACAGTTCACCGACGAGCACTACGGGATCGCGCTGAAGAAGGGCAACCAGAAGGCCCTGGACATGATCAACAAGGGCCTGGCGATCGTCATCAAGGACGGCACCCTGGCCAAGATTGCCGACAAGTGGCTGAAGTAGTCCAACGCTGACTGAGCCCATCGCAGCCACCAAGGAGAACCCATGAACCGTTCCCGTTTCGTCATCACCGCCCTGGCCGCCGCGCTGCTGGCGATTCCGACCTTCGCGGTCGACATCACCCCCGCCTCCAGCACCAGCACCCGGTTGAGCGTCACCGGCTTCATCCAGGCCTACGGCACCTACTATTTCAATGCCAGCCAGGGCGCCACCGGCGAGATCGGCCTGGATGACCGGGCCCAGCCGAGCAACCAGTTCGTGGACACCATCCGGACCTCGCGCCTGGCCTTCAACACCATCACCCCCAACCCCGAACTGGGCGACATCAGCACCTGCTTCGAATTCGATCTGGCCGCGCCCGGCAACGTCACCAACTTCCGGCTGCGCCAGGCCTACGGCACCTGGGGCAACTTCACCCTGGGCCAGACCTGGAGCACCTGGGTCGACGGCGACGCCGCCGCGGACGAAGTGGACTGGTTCGGCCCCATCGGCCAGGCCAGCTACGACACCCCCCGGGTGCCCCTGGCCAGCTACAAATGGCAGCTGAACAAGGAAAACAGCGTCATCCTCGCGGCCGAGCACAACAACGGCGCCACCAACGGCGACGGCACCAACTGGGGTTCCGGCTTCACCCCCGCCGATGCGAAGTACCCCAATTTCGTCGGCGTCTACCAGTACTACGACAAGTGGGGGCACATCGCCCTGCGCGCCCTGGCCCAGAACTACGGGGTCTACGACACCACCGCCGCCGGTTCCGGGGTCCACACCAACAAGTGGGGCAGCGCGGTCCAGCTGTCCGGCCAGCTGAACTGCTTTGGCCTGGACGTCGAGCGGGACAGCCTGGTCTACAACATCTACACCGGCAGCGGCCTGGGTTCCTACGGCATCGGCGCCCAGGCCGCGGTCTACAATCCTGACCAGACCATCAGCCTCTACAAGAACACCGGCTGGACGGTCGGCTACACCCACACCTGGGATCAGAAATACCGCTCCAACCTGGTGCTCAGCGCGGTCAATTTCAGCGCCACCAGCAATCCCCAGACCGGCGACATCAAGAGCCAGGGCGATATCCAGGTCAACACCTTCGTCAAGCTGACCAAGACCGCCGAACTGGGCCTGGAGTACATGTACGAGACCATCAAGTCGGTGGATCCCAACGGCGTCACCAAGAGCGACGGCACTTTCAGCAACAAGAACACCTCCGGCAAGTTCGAGGTGGAACTGAAGTACAGCTTCTAACTTCCGTTGCGGAGATTTTGTCATCAAACAGGTCCACATCAAGTGGGCCTGTTTTGTGACAAAATCCGCTACGGCAGCTTGTGCCTCGCACGGTCGTTCAATTCCACCAGGGCACCAACGGTGCCAGCCCGGATCCTCTCACCTCCTAGACTCCCGCGGCGGTGAACGCGGCCTGGACGATCTCCTGGGCCTCCCGCTGCAGGAGTTCCAGATGGGCCTGGCCCTTGAAGCTTTCCGCGTAGATCTTGTAGACATCCTCGGTGCCGGAGGGGCGCGCGGCGAACCAGCCGTTTTCGGAGATCACCTTCAGTCCGCCGATGTCGGCGCCGTTGCTGGGAGCTTTGGTCAGCTTGGCCAGGATCGGCTCCCCGGCCAGGGTGGCCGCCGTGACCCGCTCCGGGGAGAGCTGGGCCAGGACCTTGCGCTGGGGCCCGTTGGCCGGGGCGTCCATGCGCTCATAGAGCGGCGCGCCGAAGCGTTCCGTCAGTTCCTGGTAGTGTACTCCGGGATCCTTCCCGGTGCTGGCGGTGATCTCCGCGGCGAGCAGGCTCAGGATGATGCCGTCCTTGTCGGTGGTCCAGACCGAGCCGTCCTTGCGCAGGAACGAGGCTCCGGCGCTTTCCTCGCCGCCGAACCCGAACGACCCGTCCACCAGTCCCGGAACGAACCACTTGAAGCCCACCGGCACCTCCGCGACCCGGCGCCCCAGGGCGGCGCCCACCCGGTCGATCATGGAACTGCTGACCAGGGTCTTGCCGATGGCCGCGTCGGGGCGCCAGCCGGTGCGGGTCCGGAACAGGTATTGGATGGCCACGGCCAGGTAGTGGTTCGGGTTCATCAGCCCGGAACTGGGGCAGACGATTCCGTGCCGGTCGAAGTCGGGGTCGTTGCCGAAGGCGATGTCGTAGCTGTCCTTCAACGCCACCAGGCCGGCCATGGCCTGGGGCGAGGAGCAGTCCATGCGGATCTTGCCGTCCTTGTCCACGCACATGAAGCCGAAGGTGGGGTCGCAGTGGCCGTTGATGAGGTCGATCTTGAGGCCATAGCGCCGGGCGATGGGCTCCCAGTAGCCCAGGCCCGCTCCGCCCAGGGCGTCGGCGCCCAGGCGCAGGCCGGCCGAGCGGATGACGTCCAGGTCGATGACGTTGGCCAGGTCCTCGACGTAGGGGGTGATGAAATCGAACGGGTGGATGCAGGCCGTCTTGAGCGCCCGCGGGTAGGGGATCCGCTTGACCTCGCGGTTGCCGTCCCTCAGGAAGGCGTTGGCCTGGTCCGCCACCCAGCCGGTGATGTCGGTGTCGGCGGGGCCGCCGCTGGGCGGGTTGTACTTGATGCCGCCATTGTCCGGCGGGTTGTGGGAGGGGGTTATGACGATGCCGTCCGCCAGACCCGAGCTGCGGCCGCGATTCCAGGCCAGGATCGCGTGGGAGACCGAAGGGGTGGGGGTGTAGACCCCCTCCGCCGCCACCATGGTCTCGACCCCGTTGGCGGCGAGCACTTCCAGCGCGGTGATCTGGGCGGGTTCGGACAGGGCATGGGTGTCCTTGCCCAGGAACAGCGGCCCGGTGATCCCGGCCTGGGCCCGGTAGCGGCAGATGGCCTGGACCACGGCCAGGATGTGGTCCTCGTTGAAGGTGCCGTTGCTGGAGCTGCCCCGGTGGCCGGAGGTGCCGAAACTCACCAGGCAGCGGGCGTCCGCGGGGTCGGGCTGGATCGTGTAGTAGGCGCTGACCAGGGCCGGGATATCGGCCAGGATGGACTTCGGGGCAGGTTTGCCGGCCAGTGGATGCATGGGGGGTCTCCCAGGGGAACGGACGTCGATGGTTAATCGATCATACGCAAAAAACCTTCACATGGCCTTGGCCAGGATTGCCACCAGGGCCTCCCGTCCCAGCGGGACCGGGTTGGCTTTCATGCTGCTGGCTACCATGGCCCTCTCCGCCACCAGCTCCAGGCGGTCGGCGCTGAGCCCGAAGGCCGCCAGGCCCGGCACCTCCAGGTCCGACACCAGCGCCTGGACCCAGGCCACGCCGTCCAGGGGCTGGGCCTGAGCCTGGCCGGTGAGGATCCGGGACAGTTCGCCGAACTTCACCAGGGCCGGGTCTCCGGGCCGAAGCGAAAGCAGATTGGCCTCCAGCACATGGGGCAGCAGCCGCGCGCAGGCGACGCCGTGGGGCACCTCGACCAGGCCGCCCAGGGGCGCCGCCAGGCCGTGCACGGCGCCCAGCCCGGCGTTGGCCAGAGCCAGCCCGCCCAGGAGGCTGGCCAGGGCCAGGTCGCTCCGGGCGGCCCGATCGCCGCCCGAAGCGCAGGCCAGGCGCAGGGAGCGGACCGCGTGGCGGATGCCCTCCAGGCAGAGGGCGTCGGTGAGTGGGTTGGCCTTGGTCGAAAGGTAGGGCTCGATGAGCTGGGTCAGGGCGTCCAGTCCGGTGCTGGCGGTGAGGTTTCTCGGCAAACCGAGGGTCAGGGCCGGGTCCACCAGCGCCACCGCCGGCAGCATCCACTCATGGCGCAGGCTCGCCTTGACCCCATGCTCCGGCGAGGTCAGCACGGCGTTGCGGGTGACTTCCGAGCCGGTGCCGGCGGTGGTGGGGATGGCGATGCAGGGCAGGGGCCGCAGGCTCAGGGGCTGGCCTTCCCCGATCACTTCCAGGTAGCGCAGCGGGTCGCCGTCATTGACCGCCAGGGCCGCGATGGCCTTGCCGCCATCCAGGGCGCTGCCGCCGCCGAAGGCGATGATCAGGTCGGCCTGGACCGCCCGGGCCTGGGCGGCGCCCTGGCGGATATCGGCCAGGGTCGGCTCCCCGCGCAGGGAGAACAGCGACGGCTCCAGCCCCTGGGCCCGGAGCAGTCCCAGGAGGTCCCGGCTGCGGGAGGGATCACGCCCGGTCACCACCAGGGGCCGGCCGCCCAGGCCCTGGGCCAGGGGACCGGCTTCCGCCAGCACCCCGTCGCCGAAGATGATGCGTTGGGCGGTGGCGAATTCGAACCGTTTCACCAGCCGGACTCGTCGGGAAAGACCACGGAATATTTCAGCGCGGTCCTGGGTTCGGCCATCATGGGCGCCACCGCTTCGATCCAGGTCGCGTAGTGGGGGGTCAGACGGTGGCTGGCATGGTCCTCGGCGGCCAGGTAGGCCTCCGCCAGCACGAACCGGGTCGGGTCGTCCAGCTGCTGGATGACATCGAACCGCCGGGCGCCAGGTTCCCCTACGGTGGCCGCGGCGTTGGCCCGGGTGGCCGCCTTGAAGGCATCGATGGCCTCCGGCTTGACCTGAATCTGCACATGAAGGACGTACATGGGAACTCCCGGGACATGATTGGAATGGTACTCCGGTCCGCCCTTGGCCATTGCAGTCACCGAATTTATACGGCCATTTGATTTTCGATGTGGGCTCCCGGCGGCCTTGACTTCCCGGTTTCCCCGCGAGAATAGTAAAAGCATCATGATGTGCCTTCCCGCCACCTTCGCCTTCGGCGCCGGCCATGCCGGGCGCCGGGGCGCAGCCGCGGCCGAGACCGTCCTGGCCCTCGCCGCCCCGAAGGCGGTCCTGATTATTGGGCAACGGACGGGGGCTTTCTAGCTGGCGCGAACAGCAACCCACCCGCCCCGCACCTTCAGGTCGCGGGGCTTTTTCCCATTTGGAGCATCCCATGTCCCACCCCCCCAGCCTGGACCCCCTCTCAGCCGCAGCGGTGTTCGAGGCCATCCTCACCGCCCCGGTCTACGACGTGGCGGTGGAAACCCCGCTGGAGCCGGCCCGGCTCCTTTCCGCGGCCCTGGGCAACCGGGTCTGGTTCAAGCGTGAGGACCTGCAGCCGGTGTTCTCTTTCAAGCTGCGCGGCGCCTACACCATGATGGCCAAGCTGGATCCGGCCGCTCTGGCCCGGGGCGTGGTGGCGGCATCCGCCGGCAACCACGCCCAGGGGGTGGCCCTGGCGGCCGGCAAACTGGGCTGCAGGGCGGTGATCGTCATGCCGGTCGCCACGCCCGCCATCAAGGTGGAGGCGGTGCGCCGGCTGGGCGGGGAGGTTCGGCTGCATGGGGACGCCTTCGACGACGCCGCCGCCTATGCCTGCCTGGTGGCGGAACAGGAGGGGCTCACGCCCATCCCCCCCTACGACCATCCCGACGTGATCGCCGGGCAGGGCACCGTGGGCATGGAACTGCTGCGGCAGCGGCCGCTCGGGCTGGACGCGGTGTTCGTGCCGGTGGGCGGGGGCGGACTGATCGCCGGTGTGGTGACCTGTCTCAAGCGCCTGCGGCCCGGCATCAAGGTGATCGGGGTGGAGCCGGCCGATTCGGATTGCCTGGCCCGCAGCCTTGAGGCCGGGCGTCCGGTGCGGCTGGACTATGCCGGGAGCTTCGCCGACGGGGTCGCGGTGCGCCAGGTGGGCGACCTGCCGTTCCGGCTCTGCCGGGACACGGTGGACGAAGTGGTGCGGGTGAGCACCGACGAGATCTGCGCGGCGATCAAGGACGTGTTCGCCGAGAACCGCACCGTGCTGGAGCCCTCGGGCGCCCTGTCGGTGGCCGGCCTGCGCCGGTGGGCGGCGGGCCGGAGCGGCCTGGACCTGGCTGCCATCCTCTCCGGCGCCAATCTCAACTTCGACCGGTTGCGGTTCGTGGCGGAACGGGCCGGGTCCGGCGAGCACCGGGAAGCGTTGTTCGCGGTGACCATTCCCGAACGCCCCGGCAGCTTCAGGGCCTTCTGCGAACTGATCGGGTCGCGGCCCATCACCGAGTTCAACTACCGCTACTCGGATCCCCGCCTGGCCCGGATCTTCGTGGGGATCCAGGTGGCGGACCGGGGCGAGACCGAAGCGCTCATGGCGCTGTTCCAGGCCCATGGGCTGGGGGCGGTGGACCTCAGCGACAACGAGATGGCCAAGCTGCACCTGCGCCACCTGGCCTGGGGCTTCACCCCCGACCCGGAACTGGAGCGGGTCTACCGGTTCGAGTTCCCGGAGCGGCCGGGCGCGCTGCTGCGCTTCCTGACCCGCATGAGCGTGGGCTGGAACATCACCCTGTTCCATTACCGGAACTACGGGGCCGACCTGGGCCGGGTCCTGGCGGGGATGGAGGTGCCCCGGGCGGAGGAGACGGCCTGGAACACCTTCCTGGAAGAGCTGGGCTATCCCTGGACCGACGAGCAGGACAACCCCGCCTACCGGTTCCTGCTGGCCCGGCCCGGCCCGGAGCCTGCGGCGGCTCGTTGAGCCGCAGGCTCCTCAAGGAACCACGAGCATGGCGTTGACCTTGCCATTGACCATCGTCGCCGGCGACGGCGCCAGGCCGACCCATTCCCCGTTCAACCAATAGCCGGGAAGGTACAGGCCAGTGGTGTTCTGGTACCAACCCCCGACATAGACATCGCTCCCGGACAACACCAGGGAATTGCCGGCAGTGGCCTGGGTGTCCGCGACGTCCGGGGACAGGAGGTCGATCCAGAACCCGTTCTTCCAATAGCCGGCAAAAGTCGTGGTTCCGTCGTAGCTGCCTCCCGCGACATAGACATCGCCTCCTTCGACGGCGATGGCCGTCACGGTCGATTCGGCCGCGCCGTTGGTCGCCGGCAGCTCGAACCAGGTGTTGTTTGCCCAGAAGCCGGGAACAATCGTTCCTGCATCGGCCTGACTGATGCCCGCGGCATAGACATCACCGAACTCGGTGAGCGTCGCGTCCTGGAGGGACGATTGGAACAGGGGATTGATCACGGGGAGTGGAGCCCAAACCCCATTGTTCCAGCCGCCGGGAATGCGCACGCCCTGGGGCCCGGTGCTGCTGCCCCCGGCCAGGATCGTGCCGTCCTCCAGTTCGAGGGCCTTGACGATCGAGGAACTTGGATCTGCGGTGGGGTCGGCCGGCGGCAGCGGGTTCCAGTTCCCGTTCAGCCAGAAGCCGGCCACGGTCAGATCGACGTCCTGGGTGCTTTTGCCGCCGACATAGACATCGGTGCCGGAGACGACCATGCAGGTGGCTGCGGAGCTCTGCGTTGGATCGAGGGATGGCAGGGGATTCCAGGTGAAGCCATGCCAGTACCCGGCCACCAGCACCCCGGTGTCGGCCAGGACGGCGTTGCCCGCGGCATAGACGTCGCCTCCGGAAAGGACGAGTTTGTTGACGAATGCTTCGCCGGCGCCGGCGGGCATCTGCAGGTCAACCCAGGTCCCGTTCTTCCAGTAGCCGGGAACCCGATTCCCGTTCACGTCGGCGACGTAGCCCGCGGCATAGACGTCCGGGGCGGCGGCGGGTGAGACCGCCAGGGTCCCCGGGTTGCTGGTGGCTTTGCCCGCGCTGTTGCTGGCCACGGCCTGGAACAGCGCACCGTTGTCGGTGAGCTGGGCGTTGGCCAAGGTGTAGGTCGCCAGGGTGGCGGGGGGGGTGATCGGGCTCCAGGTGGCGCCGCCGTCGGTGCTGCGGGACCAGGCGAAGCTGGGTGCCGGGATGCCGTTGGCCGTTACCGTGAAGCTGGCGCTGGCGCCCGGGGTGATGGCGACGTTCAGGGGCTGGGTGGTGATCGCCGGGAGGGTGGTGAGGGCGCTGCCGCCGACGGTCAGCCCGGCCGGATTGCTGGTGGCGCTGCCCGAGGGATTGCTGGCCACGGCCCGGAACAGGGTGCCGTTGTCGCCGGCCTGGGCGGGGGCGGTATAGCTGGGGGAGGTGGCGCCGGCGATGGCAGCGCTCCAGGTCCTGCCCCGGTCGGTGCTGCTGATCCAGGTGAAGGTGGGCGGGGGATTGCCGCTGGCGGTCACGGTGAAGGTGGCCGTGCCGCCCGGCATGACCGAGGCATTGACCGGCTGGCCGGTGATGACCGGGGCGGTGGGGCCGGCAGTGCCTTGGACGGTCAGGGTTGCCGGGCTGCTGGTGACCGCGCCCGAGGGGTTGCTGGCCACGGCGTGGAACTGGGCGCCGTTGTCGGCCACCTGGGTGGTGAAGGTATAGGTGGGCTGGGTGGCGCCGTTGATGGCGTTCCAGGTGGTGCCGCCATCGTTGCTCCGGGCCCAAATGAAGCCTGGGCCGGGACTGCCGCTGGCCGCCACCGTGAAGCTGGCGTTGCTGCCCGCGGTGACCGTGAGGTTGGCCGGCTGGGTGGTGAAGGCCGGAGCGGCCGGGGCGCCGCTGCCGCCGCCACTGGAGCCGCAGGCCAGGGATCCGGCCAGGATGGTGGCCAAAAGGCCCATGGGTAACCCTGATTTCCGCAAGATTCGCATGGCTCGCTCCAAATTATAAATATTATATTTTTTTTAGAAGGCGGTGCCAGGTCATTTTTAGCCACCCGGTGCCCCCGCCGGGTGGAGCGGCCCCCCATCCAGGCATCCAAGGCCCCATGAAATAGGAGAAACCCGCAGCGGGCACGGCAAGTCCACCCGATGCCGACCCGGTTCAAGGTGTTAAAATTATTTATAAATATTGAATATTTAATTCTAAAATGCCATCCCCGGGACGGCCAAGGTCAGCGCACTCCGTGGCGGCGCAGGGTGCCGGCGTATTTGCGGTCGGATCCCTGGATGTGCGGGATCAGCCAGTTCTTGAGGAAGTTCGGCAGGGCCATGGCGCTGAGGCTGCCGCTGAGGAATTGCCGGAGCAGATCCTGGGCCTCCCGGAGCAGGACCGCATGTTCGGCGAGGTGGACCTCCCGGCCGGGGAAACCGGCTGCCTCCATCTCTCGTTCCTCGTGGGCGAAGTGCGCCCGGGTCTCCCGGATGAGGGTCTCCATGAGTTGCTGGGCGCGAACCCGGTCCCGCTTCTTCACCAGGCTGGCATGCACCTGGCTCACCAGCAGGACCAACTCCTTATGTTCCTGGTCAAACAATTGGACCCCGACCGAGTGGTCCGGGTCTGACCAGACGAAGAACGGTGTCTCCGGTTGGGGTTTGGATCTTGAAAACCACATAAGAAGACGATCGCACAAACCGGGGCGAACCGGGAAGCAAGCCGGGCCCTCAATCGATCCGGTCGTGCTCGCGGATCTCCACCCGCCGGATCTTGCCGCTGATGGTCTTGGGTAACTCCTTTACGAATTCAATGATTCTAGGGTATTTATAGGGAGCTGTGACCTTCTTGACGTGTTCCTGGAGCTCGGCCACCCGCTCGTCACTGGCCTGGAACCCGGCCGCCAGCACCACCGTGGCCTTGACCACTTGTCCGCGCAGGGGGTCCGGGGCGGCGGTCACCGCGCATTCCAGCACCATGGGATGCTCCAGCAGGGCGCTCTCCACTTCGAATGGGCCGATGCGGTAGCCGGAACTCTTGATCACGTCATCCTTGCGGCCCACGAACCAGTAGTAGCCGTCCTCGTCGCGCCAGGCGGTGTCGCCGGTATGGTAGACGCCGTCGTGCCAGGCGCTGGCGGTCAGTTCCGGATCCCGGTAGTAGCCGTCGAACATGCCCACCGGGATCTGCCGGCCGGTGCGGAAGATGATCTCCCCCACTTCGCCCACCTCGCAGGAGCAGCCGTCGTCATCGATCACGTCCGTGTCGTAGCCGGGCGAAGGCAAGCCCATGGAACCCGGCCTGGGTTCCATCCACGGGAAGGTGGCGATGGCCACGGTGCATTCGGTCTGGCCATAGCCTTCGCGCATCTTGAGCCCGGTGAGGCGCAGGAACTGGTTGTAGACCTCCGGGTTCAGGGGTTCGCCGGCGATGACGGCGTATTGCAGCTTCGAAAGGTCGAACCGGGTGAGGTCCTCCTTGATCAGGTAGCGGTAGATGGTCGGCGGGGCGCAGAAGGTGGTCACCCCGTGCCGGGCGATCACGGTGAGGATGTCGGCAGGCACGAACTTCTCATAGTCGTAGACGAACACCGCGCAGCCCGCCAGCCATTGTCCGTAGATCTTGCCCCATACCGATTTGGCCCAGCCGGTGTCGGCCACCGTGAGGTGCAGGCCATTGGCCACCACCTTCTGCCAGTAGCTGGCGGTGAGGATGTGGCCCAGGGGATAGGTGAAATTGTGGCGCACCATCTTCGGATAGCCGGTGGTGCCCGAGGTGAAGTAGAGCAGGGAGATGTCCTCGTTGCCTGGCAGTTCGGCTTCGGCGGGCTTCTTGAAATCCGCGCCGGCCGAACGGAAGGCCTGGTCGAAGTCGACCCAGCCGGGCCGGGCGCCGCCCAGGGCGGCTTTCTGCTTCAGGGAGGGCGACCGGTCCTGGGCGGCGTCGATGTGCTCCAGCACCTGAGGGTCGGCCGCCGCTACCACCAGCTTGACGTCCGCGGCGTTGTTCCGGTAGACGAGGTCCTTGGCGGTCAGCAGGTGGGTGGCCGGGATGGCGATGGCGCCGAGCTTGTGCAGCGCCAGAAGGCAGAACCAGAATTCATAGCGCCGCTTCAGGATGAGCATCACCGGGTCGCCCTTGCCGATGCCCAGGGAACGGAACAGGTTGGCGGTCCGATCGCTGGCTTCCTTCATCTGGAGGAAGGTGAAGGTGGCGGAATCGCCGTGCTCGTCGCACCAGACCAGGGCCACCTTGTCCGGTTCGGTCCTGGCATACTCGTCCACCACGTCATAGGCGAAGTTGAAGGCCTCCGGCACCCGGACCTGGAAGTTGTCCCGGAAATCTTGATAAGAGTTGAATTCCGTACGGTCGAGATAACGATCGAGCAGCATGGATAGGCTCCTAGAGGATCACGGCCAGGAGCTTGACCGGGGCATGGTTGAGGGCCGTCAGACTGTGGGCGACGCTGGAGTCGAAGTAGAGCGAATCCCCGGGTTCCAGCACGATCTCGTGCCGATCCAGCATCACCCGCAGGGTCCCTTCCAGGACGTAGTGGAACTCCTGGCCCGGGTGGCTGTTGACGTGCTCCGGGGCGTTCTCCGCGCCCGGCGCCACCGTGATCAGGAACGGCTCCGCGCGCTTGCGGACGAAGTTGTGGGCGAGGTTCTGGTACTCGTAGGCCTTGCGCCGCTCCACCGGGACCCCTGAGCCGCGCCGGGTCAGGGCATAGGTATGCAGCCGGGGTTCCTCGCCGGTGAGCAGGGTGGTCAGCTCCACCCCGAACCGCTGGGCGATCTGGTAGAGGATCCCCACCGGAATGTCGGCCGTGCCGCTTTCGTAGCGCCGGTAGTCCTCCTCGGTCACCTGGAAGGCCTGGGCCAGCTCGGCCGGGGTCGCGCCGAAGATCTCGCGCAGCTCCCGGATCCGGCTGGCGACCTGCTTGACCTGTTCCTGCATGGCGAACCTCCTCTGGCTTGGCTCCCGCTGTCAGGCGGGGCCTTCTGGGCGGTGTGGGGTTGGGCGGCAAAAGGTGATGATGCATAGGATGTCACGGCTGACGATGCGGATGAACTCTCCCTCACCAAAAAGGAGGGGGTTTCTCGCGTCCCAGAGGCTGCGGAAGCCTGTTCGCCATGATTCCGGCTTACGGCCCCTCGTCCTTGCGGACGGTTCGGTCGCGCCGAATCTGTGCGAGCGCTGCCCGCCATCCGCGGAAGCAGCCACTACGGCGCGGGCGGCGTAGCGGCCGCCAGCAGGCTGGCCATCCGCTCCGCCGGCGCGCTGAGGGCCCTGGCCTTGAGCCAGCAGAGGCCCAGGGACTTGGGATGGGAGCCCAGGATCGGCAAATGCTCGAGCCCGTCGCCGGGATCCAGGGCGTACCCGGGCAGGATGCCCGCGCCCAGGCCGGCCCGCACCATGGCCTTCTGCACCGAGACGGTGCCGACCTCCAGCACCTGCTCGGGGTGCAGGCCCTGGGCGGCCACGGCCTCGTCGAAGGAGCGGCGGGTGGCGCTCTCCCGGGTGAGCAGGACCAGGGGGCCCTGGCACAGGGCGTCCAGAGTGATGGCGGCAGAGGTCTTCGGACCCCGCCCCGGGGGGAACACCGCCGCATTGTGGTAGGTGAGCACGGGCTGCCGCTCCAGGCGCGGGTTGCGCAGGGGCAGCAGGACGATGCCCAGTTCGCAGGTGCCCCGCTCCACCAGGTTGACGATCCCCGGGGTGGTGCCGCTGGTGATGCAGATCCGCACCCTCGGGCATTCCCGCGCCAGTTGCCCCAGGAAGGGCGCCAGGAAGTGGCAGGCCACCGTATCGGAGCAGGCCAGCAGCAGTTCGCCGCTGGGGCCGCCGTCCCCGGAGCCCAGGTCCTTCAGGCTGCGCAGTTCGGACAGGATCCGGGTGCTCCGGGCCCGCAACTCCTCCCCCTGGGCGGTGGGCTGGACCCCGCGCGGGGTCCGTTCCAGCAGGCGCGCCCCCAACTGGGCCTCCAGGGCCTGGATCTGCCGGGTGACGGCAGGCTGGGTGCGGAACAGCCGGACCGCGGCCCGGCTGAGGTTGCGTTCCTCACATACGACCAGGAAGGTTTCGAGCAGTTGGATGTCCATCATGCATTCCTTGCATACCTACAATAGTCATTATGAATTGGATCGCCATTCCGGGAACCTTAATCTGGATGGGGTCAAGAACCCGGCCTTTCCCTTCCACCGAAACCTTGTGAGGGCTCCATGAAGCTGAACATCCTCGTTCTTCCCGGCGACGGCATCGGAATCGAAATCACCCGGGAAGGGGTGAAGGTGCTCAAGGCCGTCGCCTCAGCCTTTGGCCATGAGCTGAACCTCAGCGAAGGCCTGATCGGCGGCGCGTCCCTGGACGCCACCGGCGAGCCCATCACCCAAGCGACCCTCCAGGCCGCCAATGCCGCGGACGCGGTGCTGATGGGCGCCGTGGGCACCCCCAAGTATGACGACGCGCCGCCGGCCAAGCGTCCGGAGAAGGGCCTCCTGGGCATCCGCAAGGCCATGGGGGTGTTCGCCAACCTGCGCCCGGTGAAGGCCTACCCGGCCCTGTATGCGGCTTCCCCGCTCAAGGAATCCCGGATCAAGGGCACCGACATGCTCATCCTGCGGGAACTCACCGGTGGCCTCTACTTCGGATCGCCCAGGGGGGTCGAGGGCAGCGGCCAGGACCGGCACGGCTTCAACACCATGACCTACTCCTACCATGAGATCGAGCGCATCGCCCGCATGGCGTTCGAACTGGCCCGCAAGCGCCGGAACAAGGTCACCAGCGTGGACAAGGCCAACGTGCTGGAAACCAGCCAGCTTTGGCGCGCGGTGGTGATCGAGATCGCCAAGGACTACCCCGAGGTCGCCCTGGACCACCTCTACGTGGACAACGCCTCCATGCAGCTGATCCTCCGGCCCAGCGCCTTCGACGTGATCCTCACCGAAAACCTGTTCGGCGACATCATCAGCGATGAGGCCGCGGTCATCGGCGGCTCCATCGGCCTGCTGCCCTCGGGCAGCCTCGGTGCGCCCAGGGCCGACGGCAAGCTGCCGGGCCTCTACGAGCCCATCCACGGCTCCGCGCCGGACATCGCCGGCAAGGGCATCGCCAATCCCCTGGGCACGATCGGCTCCGTGGCGGTGATGCTGGACTGGAGCTTCGGCCTCAAGGAGGAGGCCAAGGCCGTCCAGGAGGCCATCGACCATGTGCTGGCCGTCGGCCCCACCACCCCCGACCTGCTGGACGGCAAGGGCACTACCACATCCGTGGGCGACGCCGTCGTCGCCCGCATCCTGGAAAGCTCGAAGGTGGCCAAATGACCGCACGCACCCTCTACGACAAGATCTGGGACGAGCATATCGTCGCCCAGCGGCCTGACGAACCGGCCCTGCTCTACATCGACCTGCAGCTGGTGCACGAGGTGACCAGCCCCCAGGCGTTCGAAGGCCTGCGCCAGCGCGGCCTCAAGGTGCGCCGTCCGGACCGGACCATCGCCACCATCGACCACAGCATTCCCACCACCGACCGTTCCCTGCCCATCGCCGATCCCATCGCGGCCAAGCAGGTGGCGCAGCTGGGCGTCAACTGTGCCGAGTTCGGTCTGCCCCTGATGGCCCCGGGCAGCGGCCACCAGGGCGTGGTCCATGTGTTCAGCCCCGAACTGGGCCTGATCCAGCCGGGCATGACCCTGGTCTGCGGCGACAGCCATACCGCCACCCATGGCGCCTTCGGCGTGCTGGCCTTCGGCATCGGCACCAGCCAGGTGGAGATGGTCCTGGCCACCCAGTGCCTGTTGCAGCAGCCGTCCCGGAACCTTCGGGTGAACGTCACCGGCCGGCTGAAACCGGGCGTCACCGCCAAGGACGTCATCCTCGCCCTCATCGCCAAGATCGGCGTGGGCGGCGGCACCGGCTGTGTCATCGAGTACTCCGGCGAGGCGATCCGCGGCCTGTCCATGGAAGGCCGCATGACCATCTCCAACATGAGCATCGAGGCCGGCGCCAGGGCCGGGCTGGTCGCTCCCGACGAAGTCACCTTCGCCTACCTGAAGGACCGCGCGTTCGCGCCCAAGGGCGCGGCCTGGGACGCGGCCGTGGCCCGGTGGCGGACCTACGTCAGCGACGAGGACGCGGTGTTCGACCAGGAAGTCACCCTGGACGGTTCGGCCCTGGAGCCCATGATCACCTTCGGCACCAACCCTGCGATGGGCATCCCCATCACCGGTTCGGTGCCCGAGCCCGCGGCCCTGCAGGCAGGGGTCGAGCGGGATTCCCTGGTCAAGGCCCTGGCCTACATGGGCATGGCGCCAGGCCAGGCGATCCTGGGCCATCCCATCGACGTGGTCTTCGTGGGCAGCTGCACCAACGGCCGGATCGAGGACCTGCGGGCCGCGGCCGGGGTCCTCAAGGACCGGAAGGTGAGCCCCAAGGTGCGGGTCCTGATCGTGCCCGGCAGCGAAGTGGTGAAGAAGATCGCCGAGGCCGAGGGCCTGGACAAGATCTTCCTGGCCGCGGGCGCCGAGTGGCGCGAAGCGGGCTGTTCCATGTGCCTGGCCATGAACGGGGATATGCTCCAGCCCGGGCAGACCAGCGTATCCACCAGCAACCGCAACTTCGAAGGCCGCCAGGGCCCCGGCGGGCGCACCCTGCTCGCCAGCCCCATCACCGCCGCCGCTTCCGCCATTGCCGGCGTGGTCGCCGATCCCCGGAGTTTCGCATGAAGCCGTTCACGACCTTCGAATCCGCCCTCGCCGTGTTGCCCATGGACAACATCGACACCGACCAGATCATCCCCGCCCGCTTCCTGAAGACCACCACCAAGGAGGGGCTGGGGCTCCAGCTGTTCCACGACTGGCGCTACGGCAAGGACGGCGCGCCCAAGGGCGATTTCCCCTTGAACCGGCCCGAGGCCAAGGGTGCCGAGGTGCTGGTCGGCGGCGACAACTTCGGCTGCGGAAGCTCAAGGGAGCACGCCCCCTGGGCGCTCACCGACGCCGGGTTCCGGGCCGTGGTGTCCACCTCCTTCGCCGACATCTTCTATGGCAATTCCCTGAAGAACGCCCTGCTGCCGATCAAGGTCACCGCTGACGTGCACCGGCAGCTGCTGGCCGCCGGCAGCGGCGCCCGGGTCAAGGTGGATCTGGAGCACCAGACCCTCACCTTGCCCGACGGCAGCACCACCACCTTCCCGGTGGACGCCTTCCCCAAGCGCTGCATGCTGCTGGGCGTGGACGAGCTGGGCTACCTGCTGCAGTTCAGCCAGGAGATCGACGGCTTCGAGGCCGGCCACCAGGCCGGGTTCGATACCCGCGCCAAGGTATAGCCCTGCTTCCGTTGACGGCTGATCGTTCGCGATCAGCCGTCAACGTATCCGGGCCCAGTCCTCCAAGGGCAGTCCTTCGATCCGGGAGAATTCCCGGGTGTTGTGGGTGACGAGGATCAGCCCGTTGGCGACGGCGACGGCTGCCGTGACCATATCCCGCTCCCCGATGGGGGCGCTTCGAAGGGCGAAGCGGATCTCGGCATGCTTCTTGGCCGATTCACTGTCGAAGGGCAGTACCATGACCGGATCCAGAAATGCCGCGACCTGGGGTTTCGCCCGCTCCGAGTCGCCGCTCTTGATGGCGCCGTAGGTCAGTTCGGCCTCGGTCATGGCGCTGACCGAGATGTCGTCGGGGCTCTCCTGGAGCAGCCGGTCCAGAACCCCCATGCGCTGCTGGAGCGCGAAGATGCAGATATCGGTGTCGAGGATATATTTCAAAGCTCCTCCAGCAGCGCATCCCGGTGGTCGGAACTGGGCAGCGGGCCCGGTCGTTCGAAATCCTCGGGCATGTTGGCAAAGCCCGCGGCATATCCCAGGGGCCAGGCCCGTTTGAGCACCGGCTCCAGGATCAGCGCATCTCCGACCTTGCGGATGGTCACTTCATCCGTGTTGAATCTGAACGCTTTGGGAAGCCGTACGGCTTGACTGGGGCCGCTCCAAAAAACCTTGGCTCTGGTGGGCAGCATGGTGACCCCCCTTTCAAACAAAGTATATATCATATCTATTTCTACGCCAGGGTCAGCTCTCGCCATCCAGAGTGGTCATCTCCAACTTCATGCGGAAATGATCCGCTTTTCAAGACCTTGACGGTCCAGCATGAGTTTGTACATCAGGCTGTCGATGAGGGCCAGCCAGGAGGCTTCGATGATGTTGGTGGAGACCCCGATGGTGCCCCAGCGCGCCGTGCCGTCGGTGGATTCGATCAGCACACGGACCTTGGCGGCGGTGCCGGCTTTGCCGTCCAGCACCCGGACCTTGTAGTCCTCCAGCTTGACCTCGGCCAGCCTGGGGAAGAACTTAACCAGGGCCTTGCGCAGGGCCGCGTCCAGGGCGTTGACCGGGCCGTCGCCCTCGGCGGCGGTGTGTTCGACCACGTCTCCTTCGCGCACCTTGATGGTGGCCTCGGAGATCGGCGCCCCAGCGCCGTTCTTCTCTTCGATCACCCGGAAGCCCAGTACGGTGAAGGGTTCGGTGAACTCGCCGAGCATGCTCATGGCCGCCAGCTTGAAGGTGCCGTCCGCGGTCTCGAAATGGTAGCCCTCGGATTCCATCTGCTTGATCCGGGCCAGCAGTTTCTTCACGGTGGGATCAGAGCGGTCCAGGTCCGGCTTGATGTCCTTGAGCTTTTCCAGGATGGTTCCACCACCGGACTGGTCCGACAGGACGAAGTGCCGCTCGTTGCCCACGCTTTCCGGAACGATGTGCTCGAACGACTCGCGCACCTTGCGCACGCCGTCCACGTGGGCCCCGGCCTTGTGGGAGAAGGCGGCGGAACCGACGTAGGGGGCCCGGATATTGGGGGAGAGGTTGGCGATCTCGCTCACGTACATGGACAGGTCGGACAGATGGGCCAGCTGGTCTTCCCGCACCAGGGCCATGCCGCGCTTGAGCTGGAGGGCGGCGACGACGGTGATGAGGTTGGCGTTGCCACAGCGCTCGCCGATGCCGTTGACGGTGCCCTGGATCTGGGCGGCGCCTTCCTCCGCGGCGAGGATGGAATTGGCTTCGGCGCAGCCGGTGTCGTTGTGCACGTGCACCCCCAGGGCCGCGCCGGTGCGCTCCCGCACCTCCCGGTAGATCCGGAGGAAATCGCTGGGCAGGGTGCCGCCGTTGGTGTCGCAGAGCACCAGCACGTCGGCGCCGCCCTCCTGGGCGGCCAACAGGGTCTTCAGGGCGTATTCGGGATTGTGCCGGTAGCCGTCGAAGAAGTGCTCGGCGTCGTAGACCACCTCGTCCATGTGCCGCTTCAGGTGGGCGACCGATTCCCCGATCATGTCGACGTTCTCGGCCAGGGAGCAGCGCAGGACCTTTTCCACGTGGAGATCCCAGCTCTTGCCGAAGATGGTCGCCACTGGAGCCCCGGTCTCCACCAGCAGCTGCATGAAGGCGTCGGTTTCCACCGAGGCCCCGGGCCGGCGCGTGCTGCCGAAGGCGGCGATCCGGGACTGGAGCTTCAGCTGGTGGACGGCGGGATAGAATGAGCGGTCGATCTCGTTGGTGGGGTTGGGCCACCCGCCTTCGATGTAGTGGAAGCCAAGATCCGAAAGCTTCTGGGCGATCAACAGCTTGTCCCGCAGGGAAAGCCCGATGCCGATTCCCTGGTTGCCGTCGCGAAGGGTCGTATCGTAGATCCGCAGCTGGGGATTCGTTGTCATGTCCAAGCCCTTGCAATGAGGGTTGCGCTGGATGGTCCGCAGGATCCGCTCGATCGTTGCGGTGACCAATTACCAAGATAGATGGTTCCTGGCAAGAGACCAAAGTCATCTTTCAGGCCGTTGCCGGTTCTTGACCAGGGCGGTCCTTTGGGCGACAATAATTGGGTCATGTTCGCACCCGCCTCCCACCTCCTGCTTCTGGGCCTGCTTCTTAGCGGCGCAGGAGAGGACTGAGGACCGACGCGAACGGAACTCGAAACCCTCTCCTGCGGCCCCCGGAGAGGTTCTTCGGCGCACGCGCGTTCCTTTCCGGCCCCCTGTTCGAATCCTTGGAGGCCCCATGAATCCTCAACGTTACCGCCCCGTTCCCCCCATCGCCCTGCCGGACCGCACCTGGCCAGGACGCACCATCCAGGCCGCGCCGCTCTGGTGCAGCGTGGATCTGCGCGACGGCAACCAGGCGCTGGTGGAGCCCATGGGCGCCGACCGCAAGCTGAGGCTGTTCGAAGCGCTGGTGGCCATGGGGCTCAAGGAGATCGAGGTGGGATTCCCGTCGGCCTCCCTGACCGATTTCGGCTTCGTGCGCATGCTCATCGAACAGGACCGGATCCCCGCGGACGTGACCATCCAGGTGCTGACCCAGTCCCGGGAGGACCAGATCGCCCGCACCGTGGAGTCCCTGCGGGGCGCCCGCAAGGCCATCGTTCATTTCTACAACTCCACCTCGACCCTCCAGCGGCGGGTGGTGTTCGGCCAGGGGCGCGACGCGATCCGGGATCTGGCGGTCGCGGGCGCCACCTGGATCAAGCAGGCGGTACGAACCCTGGAAGGGACCGGGATCGTCCTGGAGTATTCCCCCGAAAGCTTCACCGGAACCGAACTGGATTTCGCGGCCGAGGTCTGCGACGCGGTGCTGGAAACCTGGGCTCCCGGTGCCGGTGAAAAGATCATCGTCAACCTGCCGGCCACCGTGGAGATGGCCGGCCCCAATCACTACGCCGACCAGATCGAATGGATGCACCGCCACCTCCGGCACCGCGACCGGATGATCCTGAGCGTCCATCCCCACAACGACCGCGGCTGCGCCGTGGCGGCGGCGGAACTGGCGCTGCTGGCAGGGGCCGACCGGGTGGAGGGCACCCTGTTCGGCAACGGCGAGCGCACTGGCAACGTGGATCTGGTGACCCTGGCCCTGAACCTCTTCACCCAGGGGGTGGACCCATGCCTGGACGTGCATGACCTGCCCGCCCTGGTGGAAGTGTTCGAGCACTGCAACCGGCTGCCGGTTCCGGCCCGCCATCCGTATGCGGGCGAGCTGGTGTTCACGGCCTTCAGCGGCAGCCACCAGGACGCCATCAAGAAGGGCCTGGCCGCCCTGCAGCGGGAGCAGAACCCGGTCTGGGAAGTGCCCTACCTGCCCATCGATCCCGCCGACGTGGGCCGCCAGTACGAGCCGATCATCCGCATCAACAGCCAGTCCGGCAAGGGCGGGGTGGCCTACGTGCTGGAGCAGTCCTTCGGCTTCCTGGTGCCCAAGGCCCTGGCCGCCGAGTTCAGCCCGTCGGTGCAGCGCATCACCGACTCCACCGGGGAGGAACTGTCGCCCGCCGGCATCTTCGACGCCTTCATCGGGGAATACTTCGCCCCGGGCCGGTTCGACCTGGCGGACTTCGCGGTGCACCACGAAGGCAAGGACCGCTGCACCCTGCAGGCCTCGCTGCTGGACAACGGCAGCAGCGTCACCCTCAAGGCCACCGGCAACGGTCCCATCGACGCCTTCGTCCAGGCCCTGCGCGCCCATGTGGCCATGGACCTGCACGTGGCGGCCTACAGCGAGCACGCCCTGGGCGACGGCGAGAACGCCGAGGCCGTGGCCTACGTGCAGCTCCGCACCCCTGCGGGCCTGGCGCGGTTCGGGGTGGGCCGGGACGAAGACATCGTCGCTGCCTCCCTGCGGGCCGTGCTGGGCGGGCTCAACCGGCTGGCCGGAACCCCGGCCCTGGAAGGGCTGACGGCGGAGGGACGAGCCCGGTAACCGTTTCAGTTCGGGTCCTTGATGGGTTCCCCGCGGATCCAGTGGAGGATCTCCGCCACCGTCTCCGGTTCCTTGCCCCAGTAGCCATGGGGCGAGCCGGGTTCGCAGGGGCCGGTCACCTCGGCCTTGCCGCCGTCCACGGTGATCAGGGGCAGCTGGAGGTCCCGGGCGAAGAACTGGGCGTTCCGGTAGGGGCTGGCCTTGCAGCCGTCGTGCCGGTGATGGACCAGCAGGATGGGGATGGCGATGCTCTTGAGCTGGGCTTCGGAGTCCAGCACCGAGGAGGTGAGCACGAGTCCCTTGAGCCGGCCCTCCAGCCGTTTCCCCGCGTAGGCCGCGGACACGGTGCCCCGGCTGGTGCCCACCAGATAGAAATCGGCCGCCCCCGGAAAGCGCGACTTCAGGAAGTCGAGGACGCAGCCGATGTCCACCGTGTGTTCCGGGCTCATCCTGAAGCCGTCGGAGATGCCACCCGGCTGGTCGGATGGGACGTTCAGGACGGCGGTGGCGGTGTCCTTGGCCACGAACAGGGCCCGGGAGCGCACCAGGAAATTGGCCGTGGGCTTGGTGAGCGCCTTGGCGCCGACCGTGCCTTCGCCTCCGGTGAAGAGCAGCAGGATGCGGGTGGGCTCCGAATCCGGCTCCCGGGTGACCAGGCATTCCACCTGGACGCCAGGGCGGGTGGTCACCGCCGTCCAGTCCTCCACCGGTGTCGCTGCCAGGGGGCCGGCGAGTCCCAGGTACAGGCCCATGATCACCAGGATGCTGCGGGTCGACGCCATGGGTCACCTCACGGAAGAGGTTAGCGGCAAAGGCCGTATGCACCCCCCTTCTCGGGAGCCTATTTATTATTTATCGCATTTCTGGCTTGGGCTGAGCTGGCCAGAGACTTGCCCCGGCGGCCGTCCAGAACTGGAGTCTCCCATGACCTTTTTTCAGCGTGCCCAAGGGGGCATTCCCGCCGTTCTGGCGCTCATCCTGGCTTCCCTCGCCGGCAATCCCGGCTCAGGGATGGTTGTCCTGGGCGGGGCGGCCGCAGCGGAAAACCAGGCCCTGCTGGACGCCAGCCACGAGAAGGTCGGCATCGACTTCGAACCGGACGGAGCCAAGCCCGAAGCAGATTCCTGCCCCGTGGCCTTTCCCAAGGCCGAGTCCAAGGTTCCCTAGCATCCGCTACGGCTGCTTGTGCCTCGCACGATCGTTCAACCCAGCCAGGGTAGCAACGGTGCTGGATCAGACTCGGAAATGGCCGATGCCGTCCCTCAGCTGTTCCGAGGTCGAGGCAAGATCCGCTGCGGTGCGGCTCACCTCCTGGATGCTGGCCGACATCTGCGTGGTGGCGGCGCTGTTGGTGGCCACCTGGGCGCTCACCTTGTCCAGCTGCCGGGTGACTTCGTGGCTGGTGATGGATTGTTCGCTGATGGCGGCCTCCATCTCCTTGGTCATTCCGGCGATGACCTGGGTGGATTGGCGGATGCTGTCCAGGACCCGGGCCGAGTCCTGGACCCGGCCCACCCCGTCCTGGACCGCCTCGTTGGTGCGGGTGATCAGGTCAGCCACTTCCCGGGCCGCCTGGCCCGAGCGCTCCGCCAGCTTGCGCACTTCCTCGGCCACAACCGAAAAGCCTTTGCCCAGCTCTCCGGCCTTGGCGGCTTCGATGGCGGCGTTCAGGCTGAGCAGGTTGGTCTGGCTGGCGATCTCCTGGATCACCCGGACGGCCTGGACCATCCGGGCGTTGGTTTCATGGATGGAGGCCATGGCCTTGCTGGAGGCGGTTCCGGCGGCGGTGCCTTCCTCGACCGCAGCCTCCGCCCGCTCCACCTGGCCCCGGGACGCGCGCACGTGCTGGCTGACCTGCTCGATGGAAGCCGCCAGTTCGGTCATGGCCGAGGCCACCTGTTCCAGGGCGTCCCGCTGCTGCTCCGAGGACTGGCTGATCTCGTTGCTGGTGGAGGCCATCTGGTCGCTGGCGGCGCTCAGTTCCGTGGACCCGCCGGCCACCTGCAACGCATTGCCCTTGACCTGGTTGAGGGCGTCGCGCAAGGCAGCCATGGTCCGGTTGAGGGTGTCGCCCATCTGGCTGATTTCGTCCCCGCCGGCGGAGCCCACATTGACTGTGAAGTCCCCATCTCCCAACCGTTCCAGCCCCCTCTGGAAATCCTTCAGCGGACCGGAGAGGCTCCGGCCGATCCAGACCATGACCAGGATGGCGGCAGCGAACGCGGTAAGCACCATGACCACCAGGATGATCCGGGCCATCCGGGCACGGTCGACCGTGCGGTCGTGAGCCTGTTTAGCCTGCTCCTGGACATACCCATTCATATCTTTCAAGGAATCCAGGAACGCCTGCCTCAGCGGCTTCACCGTGGGCATCGCCTGGATGGACTCGGCCTTTTTGCCTTCACCGGCCAGTTTGATCAGGCCATCCCGGGCGGCCATGTAGGGAGTCCGCTTGTCCAGGATCGCCTGGAACAGGGACTTGCCCTCCGGCGTCGCCAGCGAGGCCTTGAGCTGGGCCATATTCTCGTTGGTGGCCTTGCGGTTCACGCCGGTGAGTTCCAGTTCGGCTTGAACGGTGTCCTGGTCGCTGGCCAGGTTCGCTTCGTCGATATGAAAGGCGCTGGTTTCCACGGCCTCGGTGATGTCCGACACCCTTTTCAACTGGGGGATGCGGGTTCCGAGCAGGTCCTCCATGTTGGCGCTCAGGGTTGAAATGGCCAACAGGGCGGTGATGGCCACCGACAGGGCGGCCAGGAGGGTGACCCCGAGGCCGATCAGCATCTTGATCCTGATTTTCATGAAACGGCTCCCCAGGAAGGATTGAACTTTTAAACTTGTTGCTTCCCCCCACTGGATCGGAGGTTGTCAGGGTCCCCATTAAAAAAATTTCGAATGGATGGGGAGCGGGCATGAGCCGGCTTGGCGAATGAGCGAACCGGTCGCGGAAGTCGCGCCCCCCTGGAAAGTCGGCCATTCTGGAGTCCGACGTTCGCCGCAATTCCCGAGGAGTCCTGCTCATGTCCTTCATTTCCCTAGGCCTATGCGAGAGCCTCCTCCGCGCCCTTGAAGCCAGCGGCTACCATGCGCCCATGGACATCCAGCGTCAGGCGCTGCCCCCCGCCCTGGCCGGCCGGGACGTGGTGGCGGTCGCCCCCACCGGTTCCGGCAAGACCGCCGCCTTCGCCCTGCCGATCCTGCAGCGGCTGGCCCAGTCCCCCGATCCGGCCGGGAGCGGGGTTCGGGCCCTGGTCCTGGTGCCCACCCGGGAGCTGGCGGCCCAGGTGGGGGAGGTGTTCACCCAACTGGGCCGCGGGCTGCCCGTGCCGGTGCGGGTGCGGGTGGTGTTCGGCGGCGTCTCCATCAACCCCCAGATGATGGCCCTGCGCGGCGGCACCGAGGTGCTGGTGGCCACCCCCGGGCGCCTGCTGGACCTGGTGTCGCGCAACGCCGTCCGGCTCGGGCAGGTGGAGACCCTGGTGCTGGACGAAGCGGACCGCATGCTGGATCTGGGGTTCAGCGAGGAACTGGCCAGGCTGCTGGACCTGCTCCCGGCCCGGCGCCAGAACCTTCTGTTTTCGGCCACCTCGGATCCGGCGGCCGGATGCGGAATGCGGGCGATGCTGAGGGATCCCGTGGTGATCGGCAATCCGGAACGGCCGCCGGCGGAGGTCAAGCAAAGGGTCTACCTGGTGGACCAGGCCAGGAAGGGGCCGCTGCTCCGGCACCTGATCCAGCGGGGTGGCTGGGATCAGGTGCTGGTGTTCGTGGCTTCCCACCACCGGGCCGACACCGTGGCGCGAAAGCTCCAGAACAACGGCATCAGCGCCGAGGCCATGCACGGCGACTTGAGCCAGGGGGCCCGCACCGGGGCCCTGGCCGGGTTCAAGGCCGGCGGCACCCAGGTGCTGGTGGCCACCGACCTGGCCTCTCGGGGCCTGGACATCGAACGGCTGGCCTGCGTCATCAACTACGAACTGCCCCGGTCGCCCAAGGATTACGTCCACCGGGTCGGACGCACCGGCCGGGCCGGGGTGGACGGGATCGCCATTTCCCTGGTCGGTCCGGGAGAGGTGGCGCACATGCGGCTGATCGAAAAACGGATCGGCAAGGCCATCCTGCATCTGGACTCCGCCGACATGGCCTTCGAGTGACCGCTCAGGGAACCAGGAGCACCTTGCCGATCGCCCGCCGGCTTTCCAGGAACCGGTGGGCCGCCGCGCCTTCGGCCAGGGGGTAGGTGGCGGCGATCCGGACCCGCACCCGGCCCGCCCGGATCCAGCCGAACAGTTCCCCGGCCCGCTGGATCCGGTCTTCCCGGGTGCTCAGCACGTTCCACAGGTCCCCGCCGGTAAGGGTGAGGGAGCGGTCCATGAGCAGGCGCGGATCCACGGCGGGTGGCGTGCCGCCCGCCATGCCGAAGAACACCACCCTGCCGCCCGTGCGGGCGGCGGCGAAGCTGTCCAGGAGAGTGGTGCCCACCGAGTCGAACACGGCATCCGCCCCGGCGCCGTTCCAGGCCCGGACCCGCTCCGGCCAACCTTCCTCATAGAGCCCAGGGCCTATTCCACCCCGGCCCCCTCGTAGCCCGCGATCCAGGGCGGGGATCCGGCCAAGTGATAGCGTCCCTGGCGGCGGTAGACATCGGCGAAATTGAGCCCGATGGCCTCCAGGGCCACCAGGCACTGGTCCGGTCCCGGCACAGGGTTCGGCAAGTCCTGATACTGCAAGACATCAGCATCGCCGAAGCGGGAAAAACCAAGCACCTTCATCGGGAACTCCATGGGTTGCCACAGGTACCCGTTTCACCGGGACGGGGCCCGGGTGAAGGCATGAATGAGTTTTATGCGTTCTTAATGTGTGCCGACCTTTTCCAAACACTTTCTTGACGGCCGCAAGCCGACCTTGGTTCCGGTGACGATCGGACCTCCGCCTGCTCGTCAATCCCTGAGGAGAAAGTCAAATGAGCCCTGGAATCTGGTTTTCCGCAATGTTCTTGCTGGGGATCGGCGCCCTGGGACTCTGTTTTCTGTTCATGCGCGCATGCGAAAAAATATAGAAAAGGAGGCCTGTGATGCTGATCTATCTCACGGTAGCAACCGTGGCTTCCCTGTTCGTTTACTTGTTCGTCGCACTGATCCGGCCGGAGTGGTTCTGAGCGGGCACAGCGGCGGCTTGAGCCGTCCCAAGGAGCTGAAACGATGATCTTTCAAACCTGGTTTTTGCCCATAGCGCTGCTGGTCACGGCGACCGTCCTCCCTTTCCATTGAGCCGGTACATTGCGTGGATCATGGACGGCAAATTCCGGCAGCTGCCAGGTGGTCTACCTGTTCGTGCCGGTGGCTTTGGTTTTCGGCCTGGTGTTCCTGGCCCAGGGCAGCCCCATGACCCTGAAGAGTTCCTACCAGGTGGCGACCCTGGAACCCGGAGCCATGGGCAGTACCGACAAGGGTGAAGCCAAGAAGCAGACCATCGTGGTCGGTCCGGTGGCGGCCTTCGAGGCCATCAAGATGCTCGGCACCAACGGCGGCAGTTTCTTCGGCATGAACTCCGCCCATCCGTTCGAGAATCCCACCGGGGTGTCGGACTTCTTCAACGCCCTGGCCATGATGCTGTTCCCGTTTGCCCTGGTGTTGACCTACGGGCGGATGCTGGGCCGGATGCGGCATGGCCTCGTCATCTTCTCGGTGATGCTGGTGCTCATGGTCCACCCGCTGCTGATCCTCATGCTCACCGGGCTGTTCGCGGCGACCAGCTGGGGGCTCAAGGCCGTCAGCAACCCGGGCGCCCATGGCCTGTCCCAGATGCTCTACCAGTTCTCCTCGGCGTCGGCCAACAACGGCTCGGCCTTCGACGGACTGGGGGTCACCCTGGGGTTCGCCAATAACGTCACCGCCGCAGGCCTGGCGGCCATCCCCTGGGATATCGCCACCGGCCTGGTGATGCTGTTCGGCCGCTTCCAGCCCATCATCGCGCCCATGGCCATGGCCGCCTACCTCGGCGCCAAGAAGGCCAGCCCCGAGGGCCTGGGCACCCTGCACGACCATACCCCCACCTTCGGCATCCTCCTGATCGGGACGATCCTCATCGTCGGCGCCCTCCTCTTCCTCAAGGTGGCCGTGCTCGGTCCGGTGGCGGAGCACCTGGGGCCCTTCCCCTTCGGCGGCTGAGCCATGAACGAACGGGAAAACGCTGCCCTGTCCAGAACCAACCTAGGAGTTGCCCATGTCTAACGTGTTGAATCCCACCCAGACCGCCCCGGTCCAGCGCATGCCGGTCAAGGCGCCGAAAAAACCGAAGCCCAAGCGGGAGTTCGGGCTCCTGGACCGGGCGACGGCGCTGCCGGCGCTGAAGCAGGCGTTGGTCATGCTGCGGCCGGACCTGCAATGGAACAACCCGGTCATGTTCGTGGTGGAGATCGGAGCCTTCCTGACCCTGGTCGCCATCGGCCAGATGGCCCTGGGCAAGGCGGCGAGTCTGGCGCCCCTCACCTATTTCATCGCCCTGGACGCCTGGCTGTTCCTGACCGTGCTGTTCGCCAATTTCGCCACCGCCCTGGCCGAGGCCAGGGGCAAGGCCAGGGCCGATTCCTTGCGCGGGGCCCGGCAGAACACCGTAGCCTATCGGCAATCGGCCATCGGCACCCTGGAGGCGGTTTCCTCCGCCGAGCTCAAGCAGGGCGACATCGTGGTGGTGACGGCGGGTCAGATGATTCCCGGCGACGGGGAGATCATCGAAGGCGTGGCCTCGGTCAACGAGTCCGCCATCACCGGGGAATCGGCACCGGTCATCCGCGAATCCGGCGGTGACCGTTCGGGCGTCACCGGGGGCACCGAGGTGCTGTCCGACCGGATCGTGGTCCGGATCACCTGCGGCCAGGGGGACTCCTTCCTGGACCGGATGATCGCCCTGGTGGAAGGGGCCATCCGTCAGCGCACTCCGAACGAGATCGCACTCACCCTGCTGCTCTCGGCCCTGACCCTGGTGTTCCTGATCGTGGTGGTACCGCTCTGGCCCATGGCCTGGAACGCCGAACAATACATGATGGGCTACCTGGGCCTCACGGAACCGGTCAAGAGCCTGGGCACGGATATCCCCACCCTGATCGCCCTGGTGGTCTGCCTCATCCCCACCACCATCGGCGCCCTGCTGGCGGCCATCGGCATCGCCGGCATGGACCGGGCCATGCAGGCCAACATCATCGCCAAGAGCGGCAAGGCGGTGGAACTGTGCGGTGACATCGACGTCATCCTGTTGGATAAGACCGGCACGATCACGGTCGGCAACCGCCATGCGACCAGGTTCATCCCCGTGGGCGAACATTCTCCCGCGGACGTGGGACGGCTGGCCGCCCTGGCTTCCGCCGCCGACGACACCCCCGAGGGCCGGAGCATCGTCACCTTGTTCGAGCAGGACAGCAAAAGTCCGGTGAAGGTCCCCGCCAATGCGTTGCCGGTGCCGTTCACGGCCCAGACCCGGATGAGCGGCATGGACCTGGCCGACGGACGCCGGATCCGCAAGGGCGCCTCGGACGCGGTCATCCAGTTCGTCCAGGCCAGCCGCGGCCGGATCCCGGCCGAACTGCAGGACATCGTCGAAGGCATCGCCTCCAAGGGCGCGACCCCTCTGGTGGTCGCCGACGGGGCCGAGATCCTGGGGGTGGTGGTGCTCGAGGACATCCTGAAGCCCAACATGAAGGCACGGTTCGACCGGTTGCGGATGATGGGCTTGAGGACGGTCATGATCACCGGCGACAATCCGCTCACGGCGGCAGCCATCGCCGCCCAGGCCGGGGTCGACGATTTCGTCGCCCAGGCCACTCCCGAGACCAAGCTGGCCTACATCCAGGAACAGCAGGCCAAGGGCCATCTGGTGGCCATGACCGGGGATGGCACCAACGATGCCCCGGCCCTGGCCCAGGCCGACGTGGCCCTGGCCATGAACGCCGGCACCCAGGCCGCCAAGGAAGCCGCCAACCTGGTCGATCTGGACAGCGACCCGACCAAGTTGATCGAAACCATCGAGATCGGCAAGCAGCTCCTGATGACCCGGGGAGCGCTGATGACCTTCTCCATCGCCAACGACGTGGCCAAGTATTTCGCCATCATCCCGGCGCTGTTCGCGGGGGCGCTGCCCTGGCTGGCGCCGCTCAACGTCATGGGCCTGCATTCGCCCACCTCGGCCATCCTGTCGGCGGTGATCTTCAACGCGCTCATCATTCCGGCGCTGATCCCCATCGCCCTCAAGGGCGTCAAATACCGGCCGCTGGGCGCCGATGCCCTGCTGCGCCAGAACCTGCTGATCTGGGGGCTGGGAGGGGTGGTCATCCCCTTCATCGGCATCAAGCTGATCGATCTGGCTCTGGTGGGTGCGCACCTGACCATGTAGCGTCGCCAATCCCTTAGGAGGCATGAACCATGTTGCGAATCATCACCAAAAGCATTCTGCTGGCGCTCGTTTCCGTCGTGATCTGCTGCGTCCTCTATCCACTGGCCCTGTGGGCCATCGGCCAGACCGTGTTCCCGTTCGAGGCCAACGGCAGCCTGCTGAAAGGGCCGGACGGGGCGATCGTGGGTTCCTGGATCATCGCCCAGCCGTTCACCAAGGACGAATACTTCCAGCCTCGTCCGTCGGCGGCCTCGTACGACGCTTCGGCGTCCGCCTCGTCCGCCCTGGCGGCTTCCAACTACGCCCTGCGCGACCGGGTGGCCCGGATGCTCGGACCGATCGTGAAATACGCCGCGGGGGCCAAAGCCGGCCAGCCGGTGGCGCCGGACATCGAGCAGTGGTTCCAGAAGGACACCTTCCAGGGGGCCCCGCATATCGTCGGCCAGTGGGCGGACCTGCACAATGGCCTGGCCCAGGCCTGGGTCAATGCCGACCCCAAGAACGCCGCCTATGTCGATGACTGGACCAGGAAGCATCCTGCCCTGGTGGCCCAGTTCCTCAAGGACAATCCGGCCACCCCCCAGCCCAAGGCGGCCGACCTGGCGGTGGTGTTCTTCAAGGATTTCGCCGGGGCCAACCCGGGGCGGTTCCCCTCCGCCGTGACCAAGCCCGGCGCCGACGGGAAGCCGGTGACGGCCATCGAGCCGGTCAAGGACGGTTCGGACATCCAGTCGATCTATTTCGACATGTGGCGCCAGGACCACGCCGAAGCCCAACTGCAGGAGGTCCCCGGCGACATGGTCACCGCTTCCGCCTCGGGGCTGGATCCGCACATTTCCTTGCAGAACGCCGAGTTCCAGCTGGATCGGGTGGCCGCCAAGTGGGCCGTCGACCTGAAGCGCGACCCGGCCGTGATCCGGGGCGAGATCGAACAGATCCTGCAGCGGAATGTCTCGGCGCCATTCAATGGCCTGGCCGGTGAGCCCTTCGTCAACGTCCTGGAGGTGAACCTGACCCTGCGCCAACGGTTCGGCCAGCCCTCCTGAGCACGCCGTCCGTGAGGGTGCGATGATGCGGCCGCCGGGGCCTTCGGGTTTCCGGCGGCTTTGCGCTATTCTTGCCGGCTTCCTTCCGGTCCGTCATCCGGGTCCTACCCCCATGCGTTCTCAACTCCGTCCAGCGATCCTGTCCCTGTCATACCGCCGCCCCAGGATGGCTCGCGGGATTACATGGACAGGCTCCTCGGCTTCCTGGGGCATCTGCCCCGGGCCCAGGGCAGCCGTCCGGGGTACCCCCGTTCGCCGAAATTCGCCAGGATTTCATAATGAAATTTTATTCTAGAAATTTCAAATTATTTTATTTTCATAGCCGTTCCCATATTCAAGGGCATCATGGGTGGCCAAGGGACGCGGGAGGGTGTTTTAGTGGGGGCCGAAAGGCGGTGCGCAGGATACCCTAATTTTTTTCCGCTGCTTCCCCCTCTGCCGGAAGCGCGGCTATACTCAGCAAAATCCAAAAATTCAAAAAAAGCGATTGTTCAAGGAGATGAAGCCTATGCATATCATCCTTTTGGGCGCCCCGGGCGCGGGCAAGGGCACAGTGGCCAAGCTGTTGACCGCCCACGACGGTTCCGTTCAGATTTCCACCGGAGACATGCTCCGCTGTGCGGTGAAAAACGGCACGGAACTCGGCCGGAAGGCCCAAAAGTTCATGGAGAGCGGTGATCTTGTGCCGGACTCCCTGATTCTGGAGATCATCGGTCACAAGTTCGAACACGATCCCCCCCAGGGTTTCCTCCTGGACGGGTTCCCCCGGACCATCCCCCAGGCGGAGGCCCTGGACGCGTTGTTCCGGCGGCTGAACATCCGGCTGGATCTGGTGGCGGACCTGATCGTGCCGGAAGAGGTCGTGCTGGACCGGCTCAGCACCCGGCGAACCTGTTCCAACCGGGATTGCCAGGAGATCTACAACCTGAAGAGCAATCCTCCGGGCCCCGGCGGCACCTGCAGGAAATGCGGCAGCCCGGTGGTCCAGCGCGAGGATGAGACGGTGGAGGCCATCAGCCACCGGTTGGCCGTCTACCACGATCTGACCGAACCCCTCATCGCCTACTACACCCGCAAGGGGATGCTGTTGGCGGTGGAGAGCCTGGACAAGGACGTGGCCGCCAACGCCATCATCCAGGCGGTCACCGCCAAGGTCGGCGCGACGGTTTGATCAGGCGTGGGCCCCGGTGCCTCTTAGTTCCTTGGCGGTCCGGCGGTAGTCGGTGAACCATTCGGACAGGGCCTGCACCTGGGTCATCACATCCCCGGGGCGGGTGCCGTCCATGAACGGCAGGACGGTGCCGTCGTGCTTGAGCACCCGGCCGCTGGCCACCACGGTGTCCACTTCGGAACCGTCGGTCGCCCACAGGAGGTTCTCGGTGAGGTTGTCCAGGCGGGTGGGCACCAGGTTGGGCCGGGCCAGGTCCAGGAGGACCCAGTCCGCCTGGCGGCCCTCGGCCAGTTCGCCCTGGTTCAGCCGGAGGATCCGGTTGGGGGCCACGGTGATCATTTCCAGGAGCTGCTGGGAGGGCAGCAGGGTGGCATCCTGATGCAGGGCCTTCTGGTACTGTGCCGCCAACCGGGCCGCGGCGAGGATGTTCTGGTTGTCGGCGGAGCCGGAGCCGTCGGTGGAGATGGCCACCGGGATCCCGGCCCCGAGCATTTCCATGAGGGGGGGCATCCCTGAGCCCAGGATGGTGTTGGCCAGGGGATTGTGCACCACGGCGGCGCCGCTGGCGGCGAGGATGGCCACGTCCCGGGGGCCGCAGTTCACCTGGTGGGCTAGCACCGTGCCGGCGTCCAGAATGCCGATCTGCTGGAAATACTCCACCGGCGTCAGGCCCGGCTCGATGGATTCCATGAACCATTGGGTCGTCCGGGGCTCTTCGGAACTGTGGATGTGGAACAGGGTGCCGTGCTCCCGGGCCCAGGCCTTCTGGGGCACCAGCGCTTCGCGGCTGTTGGAGAAGCACTGGTCTGGCCCGGGCACGAACCGGGTCCGCCGGCACCCGGCCTGGATCGCCAGGGCCCGTTCCAACCGCGCCACGGCCGCCCCGGGCCGGTCCAGGAGTTCGGCGGCATAGAAACGGTCCTGGCCGCCGATGGCCACGATCATCGTGGTCCCGGCCGCCTCGTTGGCGGCGGCGATGTCCTCCAGGTGGAACTTGTTCCAGTTGCAGTGGTGCACCATGGACGCGGTGATCCCGTAATGGATGTCGCAGACCCGCGCCATGCGGTAGGTGGCCAGTTGCGGGGTGCATCCCAGCCGCGCCGTGAGCTGGGCCCGCTGCTGGTTCAGGAAGCCGGTGAAGGGATTCACCGCGTGGTCCAGCCAATCGGTGAGAGGCTCGTCCTTGGCGATGCCGATCAGGGGCTGCTCATGATCGTGGCCGTGGGCTTTGACGAAACCCGGCACCATCAGCATGTCCTGCATGGGCACCGGGTCCGTGGACGGAACCTCCCGGCGGGTGTGCAGGATGTCCAGCCTGGAGCCCCAGGTCTCCAGCAGCCGGTGCCCGATCTCCGGCGTGTAGGGCCCGGCTTCGAGAATGAGGTCGCCCTGGGCCAGGACGTAGCCGTCCTGGATCCGGCGGGCCCGGTCCGGCCCAGCCAGGGGCAGGAGGAACCTGGAACGGCAAAGCAACAGCCGGGATTCGCTCGTGGGCATGGGGGCCTCCAGACCTGGTTGGCCCCAGGCCGGCGCGGGCGCCGCCTGGGGTGAGCCCCCAAGAATACCGGCTAGCAGCCGTCAGGTCGCTGGCGACCTTACGGCTGCTTGTGCCCCGCACGGGCGACTAATCAAGCCGGGATCTCACGGTGCTAGTTCACGAGAACGGGGTCCGGGCCCAGCGCCACGGTGAGGACCCGCCGGAGTTCCTGCAGGGTGTAGGGCTTCTGGAGAAAGGCCGGCGCCTCCAGATCGCGCAGTCCGGCCGGGGTTTGCCGAGGATCATAGCCGCTGGAGAGGATGACGGGCAGGGTGGGGCAGAGCCGGCGCAGCGCCCGGAGGGTCTGGCGGCCGTCCATGTGCGGCATGGTGAGGTCCAGCAGCACCAGATCGATGCCCGAGCCGTGCTGGCCCATGAAGGCCATCGCCTCGAGCCCGTTGCGGGCGGTGACCACATCCAGCCCGAGGTCTTTGAGCATGGCCTCGGCGGTCTCCAGAATCGCCGGTTCGTCGTCCACCACCAGCACCTGGCCCCGGAACAGGCCGGAACGGAGCTCGGCCGAGGCTTCGGCAGGCTGCGGGATCACGCTTGAAGTGGGGAAATAGATCCGGAAGGTGGAGCCCGAGAGCGGCAGGCTGTGGATTTCGATCCCGGCGTTGTGACCCTGGAGAATGCCGAGCATCGCCGAAAGGCCCAGGCCCCGGCCGCTCTCCTTGGTGGTGAAGAACGGGTCGAAGATCCGGGTCAGCACCTCCGGACTCATGCCCTGGCCGGTGTCGCGCACCTCCAGCAGCACATGGGGACCGGGGAAGGTGGGCACCACCCGGGACACATGGGCTGCGGCGGCGGCGTCCAGCTCCAGGGCCCGGGTGGACACCTGGATCTCCCCATCCCCATCGCCCAGGGCTTCGGAAGCGTTGGTCACCAGGTTCATGACCACCTGCTGAAGCTGGGTCTGGTCGCCGCAGATGAAGCAGGGCCCGGGGGCCAGGTCCAGCCGGAACCGCGCCCGCTTGGAGATGCACACCTCCAGCAGGCTGGTGAGTTCCCGCACCACCTGGTTCAGGTCCAGGCTTTGGATGACGAAATGGCCCTTTCCGCTGTAAGCCAGCATCTGCTGGGTGAGGTTTTTCGCACGGGTCACGGCCACTTCCATGTGGTCCATGAACACCTGCCCTTTGGCTCCGGGCGGGGTCTCGAGCTGGAGCAGGTTCAGGTTGCCGAGGATGGCCGCCAGCAGGTTGTTGAAGTCGTGGGCGATCCCGCCGGCCAGGATGCCCAGGCTCTCCAGCTTCTGGGTCCGGCGCAGGGCCTCTTCCCGCTCCTCGGCCTTGAGCCGGGCCTGCTCGTTGGTGGCCATTTCCAGCTGGAGCCTGAGGTTGATCTCGCGCAGTTCCAGGGTGCGATCCCACACCGCCGCTTCCAGGTCGGCATGGTAGACCTGGAGCGCCTGGTTGGCTGATTGGAGGTTGCCGGCGAGGATGCCGTTCTCCTGGGTGGCGATCAGGGAATCCTCCAGCCACCGGCTGGTCCGGGCGGCCATGAACAGCATGGCGCAGCTGTAGACCAGCCCCAGGCCGCCGATCAATTTCTGGGTGACCAGACCACCGCCCAGGAGCCGGATGCAAAGCGGAAAGATCGTCGGGATCGCGAACAATACATAGGCCGACCAGATGGGCGCCAGGAGGATGATGGCGCCGGCGGTCATGCCGCTGATCACGGAGATGAGGAACAGCTGGAGCATGGGGGAAGCCGGGAGCAGGGCGGTGCCGGCGATGCCCCAGAGGATGCCCTGGAGCCCGGCCCCCAGTTTGAGGTGGCGCCTGGCCCGGGACAGCCGTTGCGGGTCCAGGGTCAGGGCCCGCTGGGTCCGGGTATCCGCGTAGCGCAAAGCCCCCAGCATGAGGCAACCCGCGATCCAGAGCAGTTCAGGCCCCCTGGATGCCGGGGTCATGAACGACCAGCCCAGGGTGATGGAAACCACCCCGTTGACCAGCAGCGCCAAGGGGAGATGGCCATAGCTGATTTTGATCTGCGCCAGGAGCACTTCCGGCGGGAGCTTGGCCCGGGGCCTGAGTCTTCCCTGGACGCCACGGAACCAGTCCGTGGGGCTTTGGGTGGGACCCTGCTTGGGCTTGGTCATGGGCGGTCCAGGAAGGAAGCTGTTGGAAGGTCAAGGGTCGGGAAAAAAAGAGAATAAAAACGAGCTATGATTAATTACAACAGGACGATAACAATTTGTTTATATATATTTTTTTAATATCCGCCCTGCCCAGTGGCAACCTTGGGGCCTTCTTATACGTAGTCAGGCTCCTGGCCCAAGACAGCGCCAGACCTCCGGCAACCCGCGGATTTGCCCAGGGAGAGGCTGCACCTTTGTCCGCACTGGGTAAAAACCGCAGTTGAGTCTGGGTCTCACTGGATAGTGCCTAGCTCTATCGATGCCGGGGAATGTCTTCTCTTTTGTTGCGATTTTTACCAGAAGGGCGTTATCCGGAGGCGTTAAACTAGGTGCTGGAAACAGGCTGCTGACCATTCTGGCCACTGGCGCGGAAGGGAAAGGGTAGGCTCCTTGCGGGGGGCAGGTGAGAAAAATTTTGACTTTTCTAGAAAATTTTTTACACTAACCTTGGCCCTAGTCCAAAGGTATTGTTTGGAAATCGTGCCAAGCTGCCCTGCTCAGATCCGGCCATCCTCCTTTGCGGTTTTTCAACTCCGAGGCGGATGGACACCGCATAAGACGATCGTTTTCCGGGTCGGGCCAAGCTCTCCGGGTCCAGGGAACGGTCGGTCCACTGAATGCTCGTTGAACTGGCGGACTCCCTATGACAAACGCAACCACAGATACACCAAGACTTGCGATCAAGGGAATGCGCAAGGTGTACCCGTCGGTCATCGCCAACGATGGGGTCGACCTGGTCGTGATGCCCGGCGAGATCCATGCGGTGGTGGGGGAGAACGGGGCCGGGAAATCCACCCTCATGAAGGCGATCTACGGCGTCATCCGCCCCGATGCGGGTGAGCTGCGCTGGGAGGGCCGGCCGGTGACCATCGCCAGTCCCGGCCAGGCGCGGGAACTGGGCATCGGCATGGTGTTCCAGCACTTCTCCCTGTTCGAGACGCTCACGGTGGCCCAGAACGTGTCCCTGGCCCTGCCGGGCAAGTTCGACCTGGCCGCCCTTTCCACCCGGATCGAAGAAGTATCGGAGCGCTATGGGCTGCCGGTGGATCCCCGGCGGCTGGTGCACGCCCTGTCGGTGGGGGAGCGCCAGAGGGTGGAAATCATCCGATGCCTGCTGCAGAACCCGAGGCTATTGATCCTGGACGAGCCCACCTCGGTGCTGACGCCCCAGGCGGTGCGCAAGCTGTTCGATACCCTGCGGCAGTTGGCCGCCGAAGGGGTCAGCATTCTCTATATCAGCCACAAGCTGGATGAGATCCAGGAACTGTGCCACACCGCCACGATCCTGCGCAACGGCAAGGTCACCGGAACCTGCAGTCCGTCCCAGGAAACACCCAAGACCCTGGCCCGGATGATGATCGGCGAGGATCTCCCGGTCATCCACCACGGCGAACCGGCCGCAGGCGGCGAAGTGCGGTTGCGCATCGACGGTCTCACCCAGGCCACCGAGGATCCGTTCGGCATCAACCTCAAGAACATCCACCTGGAGGTGCGCAGCGGCGAGATCGTCGGCATCGCCGGAGTTTCGGGCAACGGCCAGCAGGAACTGCTCAAGGCCATCTCCGGCGAACAGCCCCTGGCGGAAAAGCACGCGGTGCAGATGTGCGGCATTTCGGTAGGGCGCATGAACGCCGCCCGGCGCCGTGGCCTGGGCATGTGTTTCGTCCCCGAAGAGCGGCTTGGGCGGGGCGCCGTGCCGCGCCTGACCTTGACCGAGAACATCCTGCTCACCGCCTACCGCAAGGGCATGCTGATCAGCGGCATGATCCGGTTCGGGGCGGCCCGGCGCTTCGCCCAGGAATGCATCCAGCGGTTCGACGTGAAGTGCGGCGGCGCCGGCTCCGAGGCCAAATCCCTTTCCGGCGGCAACCTGCAGAAATTCATCGTCGGCCGGGAGATCATGCAGGAACCCAAGCTGCTGGTCCTGGCCCAGCCCACCTGGGGCGTGGACGTGGGCGCCGCCTCCTTCATCCGCAGGCAGCTGCTGGACCTGCGCAATTCCGGCACGGCCGTCCTGGTGATCTCCGAGGAGCTGGACGAGCTGTTCGAGATCTGCGACCGGCTGGTGGTGATCGCCAAGGGCAGCCTGTCGCCGACCAAGATCACCTCCGAAACCGGGGTGGAGGAGATCGGCATCTGGATGAGCGGCCTGTGGCCGGACGCCGAAGTAGCGGGAGATGGCACCCATGTGGCTTAAGTTCGAACAGCGGCCCCAGCCGTCCTCCCTCATGCGCTACCTTTCGCCGCTGATCGCGGTCGGGCTGATGCTGGCGAGCGGCATGCTGCTGTTCTACCTCCTGGGCAAGAACCCGGTGGCCGGGTTCCGGGTCTTCTTCCTCAATCCGGTCCGGGACTCCTACGGCGTGGCCGAGCTGTTCCTCAAGGCGACCCCGCTGATGCTCTGTGCGGTGGGGCTTTCGGTGGGCTTCCGGGCCAACGTCTGGAACATCGGGGCCGAAGGCCAGCTGCTGGTCGGCGCCCTGGCCGCGGGGGCCGTGGCCCTGCACTTCCCGGACAGCCACAGCCCGTTCCTGCTGCCGGGCATGGTCCTGGCCGGGGCCCTGGGCGGGATGCTGTGGGCGGCCATCCCGGCCTGGCTGCGCACCCGTTTCAATGCCAACGAGATCCTCACCAGCCTGATGCTGGTCTATGTGGCCCAGTTGATGGTGTCCTGGCTGGTGCATGGCCCCTGGCGCGATCCGGACGGCTTCAACTTCCCCCAGACCAAGATGTTCCAGGCCAAGGCCCTGCTCCCGATCCTGGTGGAGGGGACCCGGGTCAACGCCGCCCTGTTCATCGCCATCGGCGCGCTGATTCTCGGCTGGGTGTTCATGAATCGCAGTTTCATGGGCTACCAGATGAAGGTGGCCGGGCAGGCGGAGAACGCCGGCCGCTATGCGGGATTCTCGGCCAAACGCGCCATCTGGCTGGGCATGCTGGTGGGCGGCGGCATGGCCGGCATCGCCGGGATGTCCGAAGTGGCCGGGCCGGTGGGCCAGATCACCGAGCACATCTCCCCCGGCTACGGCTTCGCGGCCATGATCGTGGCCTTCGTGGGCCGGCTCAGTCCCATCGGCATCTTCTTCTCCAGCCTGCTGCTCGCCCTGCTCTACATGGGCGGTGAGCAGGCCCAGCAGTATCTGGCCTTGCCGTCCTCCATCTCCAACGTGTTCCAGGGCATGCTGCTGTTCTTCCTGCTGGCTTCGGACGTGTTCATCAACTACCGGCCCCGTTGGGTCGGGCGACGGAAGTAGGGCGGCCATGGGACTGAGCTTCCTCTCCTCCATCCTGTTCGCCACCGTCGTGGCGGGGACCCCGTTGATCATCGTCGCCCTCGGGGAACTGGTCACCGAGAAGGCCGGGGTCCTGAACCTCGGCGCTGAAGGCATCATGTCGGTGGGCGCGGTGGCGGCCTTCGCCGTGGCCCACGGCACCCACAGCCCGGGCCTGGGCATTCTGGCCGGCATGGCCGCCGGCGTGCTGATGTCGCTGTTGTTCGCCATCGCCGCCCTGACCCTGCTGGCCAACCAGGTGGCTTCCGGCCTGGCCCTGTCGATTTTCGGGGTGGGGCTGGCGGCGTTCATCGGCAAACCCTACGAATCCGTTGCCCTGGCCAGCGTTCCCCCCATCGTCATCCCGTACCTGAACCGGATCCCGGTGCTCGGGCCCGCCCTGTTCGAGCAGCAGGGCCTGGTCTACTTCTCCTGGGCGCTGATTGCGGCGGTGGCCTGGTTCCTGTACCGCACCAAGGCGGGCCTGGTCCTGCGGGCGGTGGGCGAATCGCCGGTCTCGGCCCACTCCATCGGCTACGGCGTGGTGGGGATCCGCTACCAGGCGGTGCTGTTCGGCGGCGCCATGGCCGGGATCGGCGGGGCCTTCCTGTCGGTGTTCTACACCCCCATGTGGGTGGAGGGCATGGTCGCCGGCCGGGGCTGGATCGCCATCGCCCTGGTGGTGTTCGCCACCTGGCGGCCGATGCGGGTGATGGTCGGCGCCTACCTGTTCGGCGGCTGCATGGTCACCCAGATGTTCGTCCAGGGTTCGGGCGCCAGGATCAGCGTCCCGTCCCAGTTCCTCTCGGCGCTGCCGTACCTGGCCACGGTCCTGGTTCTCGTGATTATCTCCCGCAATCGCAGTACTATCAGATTGAACTCCCCTGCCTCCCTGGGTCAGCCGTTTCTTCCCGACGTCTGAACCTGCCCTTACGGCCGCCCCCCGGCGGCTCCCATCAATCCCCATCCAGGAGCAATTACCTATGGCCATGCGCAAGCTCATCCTCTCGATGGTTGGTGGAGCAGTCCTGCTCGCCGCCGCCCCTCCCACCAAGATCGGCTTCGTCTACGTAAGCCCCATTGGTGACGCCGGCTGGACCTTCCAGCACGACCTGGGCCGCAAGCAGATGGAAGCCGCCCTCAAGGGTGCGGTCACCACCCAGGTGGTGGAGAACGTCGCCGAAGGCGCCGACGCCGAGCGGGTCATCCGCGGCCTGGCCACCGATGGCTGCAAGATGATCTTCACCACCTCGTTCGGCTACATGAACCAGACCGCCAAGGTCGCGGGGCTGTTTCCCAACGTCGACTTCTTCCATTGCACCGGCTACAAGGACGGCAAGAACCTGGTCACCTATAACGCCCGGTTCTACGAGGGCCGCTACCTCAACGGCGTCATCGCCGGCAAGATGACCAAGACCCACATCGCCGGCATCGTCGCCGCCTTCCCCATTCCCGAAGTGATGATGGCCATCAACGCCTTCACCCAGGGCATGCGCAGCGTCGATCCCAAGGCCGAGGTCCGGGTCATCTGGGTGAACTCCTGGTTCGATCCCGCCAAGGAGCGTGAAGCGACCATGACCTTCATCGCCCAGGGCGCCGACATCATCACCCACCACACCGATTCCACGGCGGTGGTGCAGACCGTGGAGGAGCAGCACAAGGCCAAGAACGTCTGGTCGTTCTCCTACAACTCCGACATGACCAAGTACGGTCCGACCTCCCAGCTCAGCGGCACCCTCATGGATTGGGGCGGCTACTACACCAAGACCGTCCAGGGCGTCCTGGCCGGCAAGGGGCAGGGCGGCAACGTCTGGGGCGGCATGAAGGAAGGCATGATCAAGCTCGGTCCGCTCAATGCCGCCATCCCCGCCGACGTCAAGGCGCTGGTGGTCAAGCTGCAGAAGGAAATCGTGGCCGGCAAGCTGGCGCCCTTCCAGGGTCCGGTGCTGGCCCAGGACGGGACGGTCAAGGTCGCCATGGGCAAGACCATGAGCGACAACGATCTCGGCGCCATGAACTACTATGTGCAGGGCGTGGCCGGCAGCGTGCCCAAGGAATAGGCTTCGCCGCCATTCCAGGAACGGGCAAGGGGGGCTTCGGCCCCCCTTTTTTCATCCCGGTCGCCCGCAGGCGCCATGGCCCATGGCACTCCGGCCCGGCCGGTATAAACTGTCTTTGGCGTCGGGCCACTGGAGGATGCAACCGTGGAGAACATCAGCACCCGGGGCGGCTGCCCCCCCAGGCCCTTTTCCGCAACCCTGCTGGGAGGGCTGGCGCCGGACGGCGGGCTGTTCCTGCCCGAGGCCTATCCCCAGGTTTCGGTCGGGGAGCTGGCCCGGTGGCGGGAACTCTCCTACCCGGAGCTGGCGTTCGAGATCATCCGCAAGTTCGCCACCGACATTCCCGAGCCGGACCTGCGGGCCCTGGTGACCCGGACCTACACCGCGGAAGTGTTCGGCAGCCCGGAGATCACGCCCGTGCGCAAGCTGGGGCCGGGCCTGCACCTGCTGGGCCTGTCCAACGGCCCGACCCTGGCCTTCAAGGACATCGCCCTGCAGCTGCTGGGCAACCTGTTCCAGTACGCCCTGGCCAAGGCCGGGACCGAGCTGAACATCCTGGGCGCCACCTCGGGCGACACCGGTTCCGCGGCGGAGTACGCCATGCGCGGCAAGGCGGGGGTCCGGGTGTTCATGCTCTCGCCCCATGGCCGGATGAGCGCGTTCCAGCGGGCCCAGATGTACAGCCTCGACGACCCGAACATCTTCAACCTCGCCATCGAAGGCATGTTCGACGATTGCCAGAACCTGGTCAAGGCGGTCTCCCACGACGCCGCCTTCAAGGAGCGCCACCACATCGGCACGGTCAATTCCATCAACTGGTCCCGGCTGATGGCCCAGGTGGTGTACTACTTCAAGGGCTACTTCGCGGTGACCGGGTCAAACCGGGAGCAGGTCTCGTTCGCGGTGCCGTCCGGCAACTTCGGCAACATCTGCGCCGGCCACGTGGCCCGGTGCATGGGCCTGCCGATCCGGCGGCTGATCCTGGCCACCAACGAGAACGACGTGCTGGACGAGTTCTTCCGGACCGGGGTCTATGCGCCCAGGACCACCGAACGCACCCACGCCACCTCCAGTCCTTCCATGGATATCTCAAGGGCCTCCAACTTCGAGCGGTTCGTGTTCGACCTGGTGGGACGCGACGGGGCGGTGGTGAAGGAGCTATGGGCCAAGGTCGAGGCCGGCGGCGGTTTCGATCTTGCCGCGACGCCTTTCTTCGCCCGGGTGCATGAATTCGGGTTCGTGTCCGCCAGCAGCAGCCACCAGGACCGGATCCAGACCATCCGCCGGGTGTGGGACCAGCATGGGGTGGAGATCGATCCCCACACCGCCGACGGCATCAAGGTCGGGCTGGAGTTCCAGGAGGAGGGCGTGCCCCTGGTCTGCCTGGAGACCGCCCTGCCCATCAAGTTCGAGGACACCATCCTGGAGGCGCTGGGGCGCAAGCCCGCGGGTCCGGAGTCCTTGCGCGACCTGGAACGGCGGCCCCAGCGAGTCACGGTGATGCCGGCGGACCTGGCGCGGCTGAAGGCGTTCATCGAGGTGCACACGTGAAATACGCGATCATCCTCCCCGACGGCGCCTCCGATGAGCCCCTGGCCCAGTTGGGCGACCGCACGCCCCTGGCGGCCGCCGATATCCCCCACATGGACTCCGTGGCCCGTGCCGGCCGCCTGGGCCAGGTGGTGACCATTCCCGACGGCTACATGGCCGGGACCGACGTGGGCACCCTCACCCTCATGGGCTACGACCCGCGCCGCTACTGGGCCGGCCGGGCGCCCATGGAGGCCACCGCCCAGGGGCTGGTCTCCACCGGGGACCAGCTGATCTTCCGTTGCAATTTCGTCCACCTGGCCCAGGGCCGGATGCAGGACTTCACCGCTGGGCACATCGCCCAGACCGACGCGGCCGAACTGATCGCGGCGCTCAACGCCGGGCTGTTCCCTGGGGAGACCTGCGACTTCCATACCGGCGTGTCCTACCGCAACCTGCTGTTCCTGGCCGGGGCCGCGGACATGGTGCTGGACTGCGCCCCGCCCCATGACATCGCCGACCAGGAAGTGGATCGGCATTGGCCCAAGGGGCAGGGCCAGGAGCGGGTCCGCCGGATCATGGACCGGGCCGCCGAACTGCTGGCGGAGCATCCGGTCAACCGGCGCCGGCGGAAGCTGGGCGAAGCCTGGGCCAACAGCATCTGGCTGTGGGGCCAGGGCACCCAGGTGCCGCTGCCCGGACTGGGCGCCCGGTTCGGTCTGAACGGGGCGATGATCACCGCGGTGGACATCATCCGCGGCATCGCCGTGGGCATGGGCCTGGACCTGATCCAGGTGCCCGGCGCCACCGGCTACATCGACACCGACTATGCGGCCAAGGGCCGGGCGGCGGTCAAGGCCCTGGACGACCACGACCTGGTGGTGGTGCACGTGGAGGCGCCGGACGAGGCGGCCCACCAGGGCATGGCCGAGGAGAAGGCGACCTCCCTGGAGCGGATCGACCGGCACATCGTCGGCCCGCTGCTGGAGGCGCTGCGGGCGCACGGCGACTACCGGATCCTGGTGGCCCCGGATCACGCCACCCTGGTGCGCAACAAGGCCCACGACGCCGCGCCGCCGCCGTTCTGCTACGCGGGCACGGGGATCGAAGGCTCGGGCCGGCCGTTCACCGAAGCCGAGGCGGCCGCAGCGGGGCTGAAGCTGGATCCCGGGCACACATTGTTCGAGGCCTTCCTCGGCCGGACTCCCTCAGCCTGAAGCCGAATCGGGAGGTAGACGGCAGGGCCGCCGGACGGCCC